>Ga0097691_1001726_pt1 | contig 15542 bp, 17 predicted proteins | sample NGESurdeep072012_8_FD_72858 | JGI IMG/M metagenome (GOLD analysis project Ga0097691, IMG submission 72858) | Arctic peat soil microbial communities from Barrow, Alaska - NGEE Surface sample 210-1 deep-072012 | ecosystem: Environmental > Terrestrial > Soil > Wetlands > Peat ... | reverse complement strand
CCGAGGCCCGCGCCCGGGGACTGGTCGGGATGTCGAACAAGCCGAAGGCGCAACTACTCGCCGCCCTGTCCTGAGCTGTGGTGCCGCCAACGGCTAGCAGTCGCTGAGCCGACACATCCCAGAATTCGAAGTTCGGCATCGGCACCATTCCAGTAGCAGTAGCCGTCGTAAATCAGGACCGCTCTCTTCCTTGGCGTGAGCGACGAGGTCGACCCGCGGGACGATCCCCAACAGGTCCGGGTGCGTCCATTTGTTCACCGGCTCTGGCGCGATGCAGGCGTTCGCAAGACAGCAACGTCATTGGACACCGCTCAAGTCTGAAGGACGCCTCGACCGGCCGCAGCCGTCGCTCCGCGGCCACCTCATGTCCGCAAGCCTTGCGTCGTAGTGCTTGTGCGGCTGGGCATGGCCGGCGGGGTTCGCGTGCTGGACGGCACACCTAGGTACTTATTCGCTCGGCGACGGATCCCACCGCGAGAGTGCGTCGAGGCTTTGTTCGAGTTCCTGTACTCGATTTCTGCGCGTGTCGATCTTCTCGGTGTCGTCAGTGAAGAAGTCCGTAGCCAACGCCTGCCGGACAGCAGCCCATGCTTCGACGCGATTGACTATCAATGTGCTGCGCTCGGCGCGTTCAAGGGACTCAAGTTCGTCAGCGTCCCATTCAACCCTGGCCAACTTCGACCTCGCGATGTCCGCCAGTCGCTCCAATTGCGCACGTCGCTCCTGAAGTGCGAACGAGCTCGCAACGGTCACGCGCTCCTCGTCTTCTGGTGCGCTGACCGCACGGAGATCACCGATGCGGGGATCTGGATAACTCGGGTACGGAATGACGCTTCCGGTTTCCGGCTCGTATCGGTCCAGATCCAAAAAACCATAACGCCCGACGGTGGCGGCGTTGCATCTTCTCGCGAGGCCGAACCTCGCCAGCCTCTATATTGGCGCCGGCGGCACGCCTGATGGCAAACATGACGAACTGTGTCGCCGCGGCCAGGATCCATAGCCACCAGGTGTCCACGCCACCGATCATGGTGCGGATGGCGGCGTAGGTGCAGTACAGGCCGGCCAGCAGGAATGGGGCACTCATGATGCGTTGGCCGTTCGCTGAGCGGGACACGGGCACGCCGTCCGGACGCACATGGCTCGATGTGCGGTCGTGTACTGCATCGGGATGGTGGATTTCCTCACGTGCCAAGCGTCAGCGAGGCAAGGACGCAGGGTAGACCGGCTCCCACATGGCATCCTGGACGGCCTGGACAAGGTTGTCCGGGAAGTTGGTGGCCACCCCGTCTGTGACCGCGGCCGTGGCGACGGCCACGGCCACGATGGCCGAGGAGGCGCGCAGGTCTTCTACATCCGGAAGGATGGCCGCGCCGTGGGCTGAGGGGTCGATCTGGCCGGCAACGGCTTCGGCTGCGGCGAGAAGCATCCCGTCGGTCACATGTTTGGCGCCGGAGACGATGGTGCCCAGGCCGAGTCCCGGATAGACCAGTGCGTTGTTGCCTTGGCCTATCGAGAAGGTCGTGCCGTGGTAGTCGACCGGGTCGATCGGGATGCCAGTCGCGATCAGCGCCCTGCCGTCGGTCCACGGCACGATGTCGGCGGGCATCGCCTCGATCTTTTCGGTCGGGTTGGACAGCGGCAGGATGATCGGGCGCTCGACTCCGGCAGCGACGGCCCTGATGACCTCCTCGGTGAAGGCGTTGTGCACCGTCGACGTCCCGATCAAGATGGTGGGCTTGACCTGTGCGACTGTCGTGAGCAGGTCGCTCGCGCCGTCGGTGCGGTCCCAGCCCTGAATCTCGGCTACGGGACGCGCATACGCCTGTTGGTAGTCAGGTAGGTCGGTCATGTCGTCGGTGACCAGGCCGTTCCTGTCGATCAGCCAGACCCGGCTTTGGCCTCGTCGGCCGACAGCCCGGCCCGGATCATGGCCGCGTGGATCTGGTCGGCCATGCCGGTGCCGGCGGTCCCGGCGCCGAAGATGACCAACCGTTGGTCGGTGAAGCTCTGCTTCGTGACCTTCATCCCCGAGATGACCGCCGCCATCACGATCGCGCCGGTGCCCTGCATGTCGTCGTTGAAGATGCGGTACTTGTCGCGGTTGGCAACGAGGATGCGGCGGGCGTTGGACGGGCCAAAGTCCTCGAAGTGCAGCAAGGCCTTGGGAAAGAGCTCGCTGGCCGTAGCGAGGTAGAGGGCGATGAAGTCGTCATAGTCCTTGCCCGTCACTCGAGCGTGTCGGTTGCCCAGGTATTGCGGGTCGTTGAGAAGGTCTTCGTTGTCGGTCCCGTTGACTCCCCAGTCCCCGATGCCGAGGATCGCCTGAGCGTCCGAGACAACCATCAGGTCCACGTCGTCCGCGCCCAGGCCCAGGGTGTCGAAGGACGCCTCGACGTCCTGGGGCCGGTCGATGGACAGGTAGACCGCGCGGGACCAGCGGTACTCCTGGCTCCACTTCCTGATCGCTTCCCCGATCGTGGGGTCGTAGACGATCGGGAGCAGCTCCTTGAGGTGATCGACGACCACCCGGAAGTACAGGACTTCGTTGCGGTCGTGGAGCCGATCGAGGTAGACGTACTTCGCCAGGTCGGTTTCCAAGCCCTGTACCTGGGCGTAGCAGCGCATTGCCTGTTCCTGAAGTGACTCGACCGTGGACGGCAGGCGACCGGTCAGGCCGAGCTGGGCGCGTTCGGGCAAGGTGAATGCGGTTCCGCGGTTCGTCAGCGGGTTGGTGATGATCGCGGGTCGATCCGGCATGTGGCTCGCTCCTTCAACGTCAGGTTCCTTCTTTGCGCTGCCCCCAGACCATCCGAATCCTAGGCGCTCGGAAACGAGGGCCACGACCACGACCTGCACCCCCCGCGAGTCCCTCGACAGCCCGCGCCGGCCGGGTCGGGCGGCGACCAGCCCGAGCTCGCCCATGATCGACCGCGCGGGGTAGGTCCCTTCCTCGCCCCGGATGAACGCATACTTGGCGTTGGGAGACGAAGGTCCAATCCACACGCGATGCAGAACGGTGACGCCATGGAAGATGGCCGTCTTCGTCGTATGTACAAGGGACGGCTGTTCCGCGAGCGCTGATGTGTCGAAGCCGACCAGCCTCAATACCCGCACGATCGGCTCAATCGATGCTTCCAGTGCGGTCCGTTGAACGCTGGCAGTGTCTCGTCACCGGGCCGGTTCTTGTTGTGCAAGGTCACATCCTGTGCCGCGCTAAGTGGGTCGTACACGCGGCCTTCCAACCAGGCGACCTGCGCCGAGTTCAACCCGTGCGTCGTGTCCAGCTGGATCAGGACCGCCCGCGACCAGTGGTCCTTGTGGCTCGCATGTTGCAGCAGGCGGGCGCGGATCCCTGCTGGGGTGTCATACTCCTTCCATGACAAATACCCGGTCATCTTGACTCCGATACAAAACGCGGCACGGGAACAAAGTGGCCCGCAAAGGATGTTCTACAAGGCCGGGATTCCCGTGCTGCTGGTTGTCGCGATCTACTTCCTACCCACGCCAGCCGGGGTCGATCCGCAAGGGATGCACATGCTCGGCATCTTCGTCGGGACCATCGTCGCGTTGATACTGCAGCCTTTGCCCACGGGTTCGGTCGCCCTTATCGGACTCGCGGTGGCCATGATCACCCGTACCCAGATCCCGGCCGACGCTCTGTCCGGCTTCAGTAATGCCACCATCTGGTTGATCGTCGCGTCGTTCTTCATCGCCCAGGGCTTCCTCGTTACGGGTCTGGGAGAGCGCATCGCGCTGCTCTTCGTGGCCAGGCTCGGTCGCTCCAGCTTGGGCCTGTCCTATGGGATGGCCCTCACCGACCTGGTTCTCGCGCCGGCGACTCCCTCGAACACGGCCCGAGCAGGCGGCGTTGTCTACCCGATCGTTGTCTCGCTCAGCAAACTCGAGGGGTCCGAACCTGAGCCGGAGGAGTCCCGCAAGCGGCTCGGCGCCTACCTGCTGCTCACTGCGCTTCAGGTCAACGTGGTCACCTCCGCCATGTTCGTCACCGCAATGGCGGCTAACCCCCTGGCCGTCGCCGCAGCCGCCAAGCTCGGGGTCGACATCTCCTGGTCGAAATGGGCGCTCGCAGCCAGCGTCCCCGGCATCGCGAGCCTCATCGCCGTGCCCTGGGTGATGTCCAAGATCTACCCACCCACAGTCACCAGCACCCCTGAGGCCCCAGCACACGCCCGGGAGAGACTGAAGAATATCGGCTCGATGACCCGCTCCGAGATCATCATGGCCGCCACGTTCGTCCTGCTCCTGGTCCTGTGGTGCACCGGCTCGCAGCTGGATATCAACGCAACCTCGGTAGCGTTCGCCGGAGTGGCGATCTTGCTCACCACTGGGGTACTGAGGTGGAAGGACATTGTTACGGACACCGGGGCGTGGCAGACCCTGGTCTTCTTCGCGGTACTGGTGGGCATGGCGACGCAACTGCAGAAGTACGGAGTGATCACGTGGGTGGGCGACAAGGTTTCCCACAGCGTCGCGGGGATCCCGTGGCTCGTGGCGTTCGCCGTCCTCACCCTCGTCTACTTCTACGCGCACTACCTGTTCGCCTCGAACACGGCACAGGTCGTGGCCATGTACTCCGTGTTCCTCGGCGCGGCCATCACCACCGGGACCCCGCCCCTATTCGCCGCTTTGGTGCTCGGCTTCATCGGCAGCCTCTTCGGCGGCCTGGCTCACTACTCCTCAGGTCCCGCCGGAGTTGTCTTCGGCTCGGGCTTCGTGAAGACCTCTGAATGGTTCCGCATCGGGTTCGTGATGAGTGTGGTGCTGATCCTGATCTGGACGGTCCTGGGCGGTGCGTGGCTGAAGGTCCTCGGAATCTGGTGACCCTGCTCGCGACGCACAGGACGGCACCCAACATCGCCAGGGATGCAGACCTGTGCGCCGGCATGCCTAAGGCATAGGCCCTCTAACCAAAGCGTCGGTTCCACTTCTCCAGGTGTGGTCCATCGAAGTCGGCGCCCGCGCACCGCACTGGTTCGCAGCAACGACAACGCCCCTCGAGCTCCTGAGCTAATTCGGACGATAGGGCGAACGCGCACACGTCCACGCACGACCAACACCAAGGGCCGCTTGCAGACCGGTTCGGCTCAGCGGACGTCCCGTGCACGCCATCCCAATAGGCCAACGGCTAGCGGAGCATGTGACCGACGATCACCGCAGCCTTTGGTCGTCCCGTAGCCGGATCGGCCTACGGGACGATCAAAACGGCCAGGGAGTAGCGGTCAGGTGCTCCGCTGACCGTTCCCCTTACAAGACCTGCCGCAGGGCTTTCTCGCGGCGCTCGGCTACGTTCGATCCCGACTCCCGGCGCGCCATCCGGGCCAGCACAATCGGCGCAAGGACCAGGCCGAGCACAGCCCAGACCCCGAGCACCCCGATGGTTTCCAGATGCCGCCAGGACTGCCCGATCTCGACGCTGACCGCGCTGGCCGGCAGCAGGGCCGAACGCATGCCGAGGCCGAGCCAGTACATCGGGAAGCTCTGGGCGATCCATTGCAGCCACTGCGGGAGAGCGGTGATCGGGTAGAAGATGCCGGAGATCGCGATCAGGCCCATGATCGGGATCGAGATGTAGCCCGCGTGACGGGGGCTGGAGATCAGCGATCCGAGCACCGCTCCGATGGGGAGGGTGGCCATGAGCCCCAGGAGTAGCACCCAGCCCAGGGTGAGCCAGGAACGGATGCTGCCGATGTCCAGCCCTCCGACGATGATCAGCCCGGGGATAAGCAGGATCGTTAGGTACGCCAGGATGGTCCCGGACACTGTGACGAGCTTGCCGATGAGGTAGCCGCGTATTCCGTTCGGGGTGGCCTTGGCACGAAGTAGGGTGCCGTCTTCGCGATCGGCGGAGAGGTACTGGACCACCAGAAGCATGCCGAGCGCGACGAACATCCCGAGGACCCCGGGCAGGACGAGGGTACCCAGAGTGAATCCGCTGGCTCCGAAGCTCCTGTCCCGGAGGAAAAAGATGGCCACCAGCGTGACCACGGGCCAGAGCAGTTGACCGAACAACGCGGCGCCCGTGAAGGATTGGCGCAGTTCGATCAGGCCGCAGGTGAAGCCCGCCCGCAGCACCGTCGCGGTCGGGTTCATCGGGGCATCTCTTCCAAGTTGTTCGTTTCTACTGCTTGGCTCTGGCCGGATTCGGCCTCGTGCACCAAGGAGAGATAGGTGTCCTCCAGCGAGGCCCGGCGGACTTCGAGATCGACGATCGCTTCGCCATACCGCTTGAACAGTCCGAAGACGAACTTGGTCGACTTGTCGGTCGACTGCACGAAACGCTGGCCGTCGCGAGTCCAGCGCACCTCGTCCTTGCCCACTATCCGCTGTGCGAGTTCGGCCGCCGTACCGTCCGCGATGATCCGCCCACCGCCCAGGATCATGATGCGGTCGGCGAGTTTCTCGGCCTCGTCCAGATCGTGGGTGGTGAGCACGATCGTGGTCTCGTCGTCCTGGGCGAGGCTGTGTACAAGTTTGTGGAACTCATGCCGCGCCTGCGGGTCGAACCCGGCGGTGGGCTCGTCGAGGAACAGCAGTTCGGGGCGGCCCACGATGCCGATCGCCACATCCAGCCTGCGCCGCTGCCCACCGGAGAGCTTCCTGATCTCCTTGTTCGCGTGATCGGTCAGGCCGACCGCCGCGACGAGTTCATCGGCGTCCCACGGCCGCCGGATCAGCTCGGTGGAATAGCAGGCATAGTAGGAACCGAGATGCGAGACAAGTTCACGGACCCGCCATTTACCGTGGTCCCTCCAGGACTGCAGGACGACACCTACCCGCGCCCGCCATTGTTGGTCGCCGTGCGCCGGGTCGGTGCCGAGCACCTCGACACGGCCGGCCGACCGTGTCCGGAAACCCTCAAGGATTTCGATCGTGGTGGTCTTGCCGGCCCCGTTCGGCCCGAGCAGGGCCAGCACCTCCCCGTGTCGGGCCTGAAACGTCACATCGCGCAGGACGTCGAATGTGCCGTAGCGCATGCGCAGGCCGTCGACATCGAGCACGACTTCCTTACTCGTCATCATCATCTTCACCTTCGCTTTGGTTGACACCTCGTAAGCTGCGCCGCCTCAGGAAGAGGTGTGCGCCCTCCTCGGATGACAACAACCCAACGAGCAACTTACATTGACTAAACTGGAATTGTCAACTAAGGTTGCTACATGTCAGATGTTGAAATTGCCTCGCCACACGACCCTGCCGACGGCCTGGCCGCCGTCGCAGCTCTACGACGTTTGGCAGACCAGATGGAAAACGCCGAGGTCGAGCGCGCCATGCGCGCCGGCTGGAGCTGGCCGCAAGTAGCAGAAGCTCTCGGGGTCACCAGACAGGCAGTTCACAAGAAACACGCCTCACGGCTCATCGCCGCCGGGGTCACGCTCAGGAGGCGATGATGGTCACAAGATTCGCGCAACACGTCCGGACAATCGTCAAAGCAGCCGAGGCTGAAGCCCGCGCCTCAGCGTCACCCACCGTTGAAGCCGAACACGTCCTGCTGGCTATCTCTGCCCTTGACGGCACAGACGCGCAACGTGTGCTCGCCTCGGCTGGCCTTGACCACCACGCGATCAAACTGGCACTGGAACGAGAGGTTCACCAGAGCCTGAGTGCCGCCGGAATTACCATCGATCCTGGCCAACTCCCGCACGCCACCATCGATCCCTCCCGGCACCTACGCATGGGCGCCTCGACAAGGACGGCCCTCGAACGAGCAGCCAAAGCCTCGGCAGGGGCTCGCCAGATGCAACCGTGCCACCTACTGATTGGCGTGCTCGGAGCACAGGCGGGAACCGTCCCGCGAATGCTCGCCCTCGCCGGAGTTGACCAAGGCAAACTCACCGAACGCGTCCGGAGCACGACCGACGAAAAGACTCAATAGCCGCCCAGCGCGCCCGCTTCATCGGACGCATCCAGCCGTGATGGGTGTGCATTCTTGTTCGGTGAGGGATCCCCAAACGAAGATCCGAACTCGTCGTTCTCCCAATACCCGCGGATCAGTCACAGGAGCCCTGTTTACATCCTGCCAGCGGAAATGCGGTCAAAAATCAGCCTTGGCGGCGATTACGCTTATCTTGGCTGCCGCCGTCTATGGTCGAGAGCTGTCAGTCACATTTACCATTTACTGCGGCCGGCCATTGATACTTGGGTACGCCGGGGATCTCGCATTGCATGACATACCCAGGATTGTCAGGACCATTTGCGCTGTGTAGGCACCAGTTGCCCGGAATTGGACCTTGGTTAACAGGGCAATTCGGCTTATTGGCAGACGGATCGGTGCTGGCGGCTTTCTTGGCGGCCTCGGCGTCCGCAGCCGCCTGGGCCGCCGCCTGCGCTGCTGCAGCAGCCTTAGCCGCTGCGGCCTTCGCTGCCACAACCTTGATGTCCTGAACTGTGGCACTGGCGAGTGGGCTGACCGACGCAGCGAACTTGTCATTCTGGGCGACTGTTGCACGGTAGGACCAGACACCAATGGACAGGCTCGGCACCCTTACGACAGTCGTTCCGTCGGCTTTGGTCTGTGCTGACGGGCCGACGGGAACCCAGTGCACCTTGTCACTGGACTGCTCCAACGTGACGGTCCTGCCGACACTTGGCGGATCAACTGCGACAGCGAAGCTCACGGGGACTTGGGTTACCAGGCCGCCTCCCTTGAGGCTGATGCTGCTCAGCGTGAGGAGCCGCACAGGCTTCGACATGCCAATGACCTGGACGTATCGACCCGCCGAACCAACTACCACCCGCATCACGATGGACCCCGTCAGGTGCGGCTTGAAGGTGGCGACGAACCGGCCCTGGCTATCGGTAGTGATGGTCGCACGCATCTGCTGCCAAGGACCTTTTGCGGTTGGCGCACTCTGGACGAGGACCTGTCGGCCACCGTTTGCCGGCGTGATCTGACCCGTGACCGTGAGGTCGCCACCTGATGCCATTGCGGACACCGACGGTACCCAGGAAACAGTGGTTGGTAGCGATCGGAACCCAACGAAGTACACACCGATGGCCGCCAGGATGATCAGGGCCGTACTGGCAATGATCACAACGGGTTTCCTAAACCTCCAGGGTTCTGTCTTGGAATCCTCGGAAGCACTGGACTGAGTCTCTTGTGTGAACATGTGTGCCCCCAATTGCCATCACAACCCACATCGAGATCCCAACTCGATGTGACAGGCGTCACCCCCCCCCGACACCTGGGGTCAGCATAGGAGTCTTAGCGTGGATTGGGAATCTCTTGGTATTTTGGCGGGGTCGACCTCGACTGCTGTTGGTTCACGCGGCCCGACGGACTGCGCTGTGCAACATGATGCGCCTCTGGTAGTCGTCCTGGTTAGGGATCGGCTTGCGGAACAGGCGAGTTCCAAATAACGCTGTTACAACCGCGCCATCGTCAGGGTTTCCTTGAGTTCATCCCCGATGCTGTCCAGGTCACGGAACAGGGCCGCACGTGTAATGCCCATGTTTCCGCACAGGTCAAGGACACGCGGCCTCCACGACGACCGAAGGCGAATCCGGGTGGACATCGTCTTCAACACGAAGTGGTTGATTGCCTTTGGTCCTCGATATTAGGGATGAGCGTTAGGACGCTCTGCTGGGCGATGACCCGCGGCACGACAACCCGAGGGCTGATGGGCGAATGGTCCCCGTAGATCGCCCGCGTGCCGGTGCGCGAGCAGAAGCAGACAGGGAGCACCCCGCGCCAGCCCCCCGCGCGCTGCAGCCATCCACCGACGCCGCCCTGTTCGCAGCGTTGAGGCGCCGTCCTCAGCCCACCAGTTCGATTGAGCTGACGTCGATCTGGGCGGACTCGGCGGTATACCCCACATCAAGCAACGCCTGCGCCATGACTGCCTGGGCGGCTCTCGACCCGGTGACTTCGGCGGTGTCGACGCCAGCTTGTGTCGGGTCGTCAATCACTAAGTAGAAGGTCACCGGATTCAAACCCACAGACGTTGGCTTGCCGCCGGTTAAGGTCATCTCACGTCGAGCTTGAGCGCCCAGCGCGTCGTAGATCTCGCTCAACGTGAGCTTGTCGACGTCCTCGTCGAAATCGACGGTCACTGCATATGTCCCCATAGTCCCGATGATGCCCCAAAAGCACGCGGTGCGCTGGTTCCGCGTCGCTGACGTTCGCGCTTCCATGCGCCGCAGGCTGACTCCCCCGCCAGAACCGTGGACCATGCGGCCCGTCAAAGCGCAGCAATGTATGCGCTTCGAACCTCGGGGCCAACCCGCAGCATTCCGCCGCCTATGACTGGCGCCGTATTCACTCTGCAACGCCGCAGCGAAATGCCCTGACCTGCCGCGATGGGTGTGCGTTTTTGTCCGGTGAGGGATCGCTTGCGGGACTACGGCGTCCTGCACCCGTCTACAGCTGGATGCTCGTTGGCGATGCCCGCAGGCGGTGGTCATCCGCGTCGAAGGTTCTCTCGACGCTGGGTGGCTCAGGCGGTAGCCGGGTGCACCTTATGCAACCAGTCGACGAGGATCTCGTTGACGTGCGCCGGGCGTTCTTCCTGTACCCAATGTCCGCAGCCCGGTAGGAGGTGGCTGCTGACCAGTCCGGGCATGGTCGTCGAAAACGAGTCGATGACGTTCTGGATCCACGCACCAGAGGCATCGAGGGCGCCGCCGATGAAGAGGGATGGCTGCGTGATGGCGGCGCCGTCGTAGGCGGCAAGGTCCTCCCAGTCCCGGTCGACGTTGCGGTAACGGTTCAGTGCTCCGGTGAAACCGGTGCGTTCGAACTCCTCGACGTAAACGTCCAAGTCGTCATCGCTGAGCCACGCGGGTAGCTCGCCGGAGACGAACCGGTCCCGCATCCGTGTGCCGGGTGGAATGTAGAAAACGTGGCTGGCGCCCTCGGATGGCATGGTGTCACCGGACAGGCTCGCGTAGCAGCCTTGCAGCCAACCCCGGATATCGGGCTCGATCTCCGCCTCGGCGCGGCCGGGCTGCTGGAAGTAGCTGATGTAGAACTCGGCGTCCCCGCCGGCATGGGCGAAGATCTCGCTCGGGCGGGGTCCGCCACGGGGCGTGTACGGGGCGCTCAGTGTGGCCACCGCGGTAAACGTATCTGGCTCCAGCAGCGCGGCGTTGGCCGCGATCAGTGACCCCCAATCATGGCCGATGACCGCGGCGGTCGTTGCGCCCAGCGCACGGACTAGGCCCGCGGTATCGCCGACAAGTTCCACCATCCGGTAGTCCTCGCCACTGGCCGGCTTCGACGAGCGGCCGTACCCACGCACGTCCAAGGCCACCGCGCGATACCCAGCGGCCGCTAACGCAGGCAGCTGATGCCGCCATGCGTAGGACGTCTCCGGGAACCCGTGGATCAGCAGCACCACCGGGCCCTCGCCCTGCTCGACCACATGCAACCGAACATCTCCAAGTATCACGCGGTGTTCGGTCACGATTGCTCCCTGCTGATCCGGCACCTGTCGCTGTAGATCATCCCGGCCGGACCGATCGGCGTACCAACCGGCAACACGGTCAGCCCGCGAACACTCGCTCGCCAATGCATTGTGTCAGCCGGCGGCCGGCGACGTCAGCCCCGTCCCCGTCGTCCCAGAAGCCGAATCGCCTGCGGTTGACGCAGCCGCATAGCTGGCCTGTGCCGACGCGTACACCGCCCGTTCCCGCAAGCGGATCCCCATACGCAGATCGCTGCCGGCTCAAGCAACTCGTCATCTTGACCCGCAGGCCGTTCCGCTACCGGGACTCACTCTCATGCCGATGATCGGGCGCTCCTTGCTTGCCTTCGACATGGCGGCTTGTCGCATCACTGCGGAGGGTGCCGCGCACCCTGCGATGTCCGAGTTCGGCCTGCAAGCTAAACGCGGGCGCTCGCTTCCGACATACTGGCGCCTGGCCCCCGGGTCAGCACCCCATCAGCAAGAACAACTCATGTGAGGACATGATGAATCCTGTCAGTACGTCGACGTTGAATGCGCTCGACTTCAAGAAGGCGGCCGTCGCGGAAGCGCAGGCCTGGCGGAATCTGCTGCCGCCGGAACCATGGCTAGGAGTCGTTGGCAAGTATCCGAAGAGATTCGGGGACTATGCCCGACTCTGCCTCGAAGCAGGCGTTGCGAACGCACCGTCAGTGGTGTCTCGCGCCCGCAAACCTCATCAACAGACACGCCCGGTACCGGTAGTCGGAATCTCCCAGCGAATCGCCTATCGCGCGCTGTGCGATCAGGTCCTTGCTTCGAGAACTTCCGCCGATCGATCTTCGGAGGCATATCAGGAGTTCATCGCCGGCCCCATCCGAGCGGCGTTCGAGGGGAAGCCGGTCATGCGGCTCAGCGACACTAATACCCAGTACGTTGTTGAGTCAGACATCACCGCGTTCTACGAATACATCGATCATTCCCGCCTGCTTGACGAAATACAACTGCGCACGTCCACAGTCGAACTCCCCCGACACCTGGTGCGATTGTTGACCGAAGTGCAGGGCCGTCCGTTCGGGCTCCCGCAGCTGCTCGACCCGTCCGATGAACTCTCCGAGGTCTACGCCCGCATCGTTGAGCGCGAGCTGCGCCGACGCGGGATCGACGTGTGGCGCTACAACGACGACTTCCGACTGACGGCCGGCACCTACGAAGAAGCTCAAGCACACGTTGAGGCCCTCGCGCACGAGGCCAGTGCTGTTGGACTCGTCCTCAATGAACGCAAGACCCGGATCATCAAGTTCAACAACTACTTCTGGAAGAACTGGCTCGAACCCCCCAGCGAAGGGGACGTCGAGTTCAAGCCTGAACTGATCAAGATTACGAGCGACTACGGTGAGCTGGACGACGACGAACTCGCGAAGGTCGCGCACGAGACGTTCGCCAGGCTTGGTTCCGCGCCAGAGAGCCCCGATCACCTTGATCCGGCAGACCTCTCACCTGATGACAACCACGCCCTGAGCCGTGGGATCGGCATCCTGACCAAACAAGCCGACCCGTTGGGTCTCAACCGCGTCGCGCAGCTGTTCGAGTACGCGCCCCACCTCAGTCACCGGCTCGGGACATACCTGGTCGCTTTGCATGAGGCGGGCACGGACGTGGGTCCGACCTGGGACACGTTGGTCACCAGGAGTGACTTCTTCAACGCCTGGCAGCGGGTGTGGCTGGTCTACATCGCGCGAGTCGGCAAACTTTTGACGGATCCCACCCGTCATGCGTGGGTCCAGTCGCAACGAGCGGATACCGATCCGCTGCTGCGAGCCGAAGCCACTCTGGCTCTGGCCCCGCACAAGTTGGCCACTTTCGATGAGATCGACCGTGCGGTCCGGGCAGAACCCGAAGGGCTCATCCCCTGGTACGCCTTGGCGGCCAAAGCGATCCCCAACGTCAACCAGAAGCGGCTGCGGGCCCTCAAAGACAGTCATGGATTGATTGATTGCTTGCTCTACAAGCCTCCGACGAAGCGGACAAAGTGACTGACGTCGATCCCTCTTGGTCACTCACGGACGACGCGCTAGTCCTCATTCTTCATGCGGAGAGCGACATTAATGAGCAGGTGCCGACCGATCGGTCCCCGATCGGGATGAGGCCCGGGCAATTGGGCGGAACAATGACCGACGAATTGTGGCTGCGAGAGACCGCAGTTCTTCGTCTCATCTCAACCGTCGAGGCGTACACGAATGCCGCCTCCGAGTTGTTCATCACCAAGAAGTCGTTGCCCTTGCCCAAATCCCCGTTCACCTGGCCACAACGCGTCAAGCACTACCTGAACGAACACGCGATCGACCTCGAAGCACGTGATGGCTGGGATCAAGTCGAAGCCGGCATCGACCTTCGCAACTGTCTGGCCCACGGGCTAGGCAACCTCACCGAGTTATTGCTGTCTGAGGAGACCCTAGGCAATCGAATGAAACACATCGACGTCAGCGTGGGCGGAAACAGAATGCACCTCACCATGGCGACCGTCCCGAAGCTCGCTGAGGGGTGTCGGAGTTTCGTGCTCGATGTCGAAAAGGAGCTCATCGCCCGGCTCTAGCGGCTGCTGTTGTCGGCCCGAACATCCGCAACTGCCGCGAGTCGGGCTGTTCTGCCCCTCTCCCTCAGGGGAGGCTGCCAGGGCCTTGGTGTGGTTTGCAGGGGTAGCCCAGATTTCGGAGGCGGTCCACGATCTCCCACGAGTGCCACGTCCAAAAGTCCAGCGATGTGAATCGGTTGAGCCCGATCTGCACACATTCCGACATTATGAGCGAGCCACGGGCACGAGCGCCGATATATACCACCTCATCTCGATCGACCACCCATGGTCGGCTCAGCCGAGCCAGCCCGAAGCGTGGCTGCAGGACAAGGTGATCCTCCGAGGCGTACAAGTTGACGAGGGGAAAAGTAAACCCCTTGAGGTCGCTCGTTTGAAGACCGCCGATGTAAGGCTTCCCAGACACAAGGGTCTCAACCTCGTTCCACCTGATCCGTCGCATGGGTGCCTCCACTTCTCTCGCCCTTCCAGACCGTATCGCCGTGTCCGAATCAATGCACTCACACCAGCCGCGTTGGGTGTTCGTTCCTGTCCGGGTGAGGGATCCGGCTACGGGACGAGTTCAGGGGTTGGACCGTTCCGGAATGGGGAGCCGTTTGTGCCTTCGGTAAGGATCACGTCACCCGGGCCGGCAACTTCGACACTGGCGAACAGGACGCAGCTGAGGTGGTGCACCAACTGGCGCCGTCGGGTTCCACGAGTCTTTTCCTCGACACGCTCGCAGGCTTCACCGCCAGGCCTGGGTTCGGTGTTGGCCCGCGCATAGGCTGGGTCCGTGGAGACTGGTGTTGGCTTCTTTGCGACGCATGACGCAATTGGGCCGGACTTGAAGGCCCGTCGTCCCATGAGGTCTGCGCACTGTGACGCGGCTGGACGAGCGTTGACGGGCGTTGTTTCCTGAACTAGCCTGTTTCTCGGTATGAGAAACGTGATCATAGAGGAAACGCTATCGGAGGCATTGCCGCGCCTCCGACGGCTCTTGCCGTCCACGTGGTCCGCAGACGTCGCAGCGGCATCAGAGGGTCGGGCGGATGCGACTATCAGTCTCAAGGGCCCTGGCAATGCCTCCGCTTTGTTGGATGTTGCCGTGAAGCGCTGGACCACCGCCCCGACCTCCAAGGTGGTTGGAGTGCTCTCCGGTGTCCAGCGAACGACCCCCAACCCCGTACTACTGGTGACCGACTACACCAACCGCCCACTGCGCAAGGCCTGCGAGGAACTGGGCATCAGCTACCTCGACGGCGCCGGCTGGGCGTTCATCAAGATGGACGATCCTGCCATCTTCATCCGCACCGAGGGCGCCGATCGCCCGGCTCCAAGAGTGGCCAGCGAGGTGACGCGACTCAACGGCATCGCTGTCGGGCGCATCATCCGGACACTGCTCGAGATCCAGCCACCGATCGGAGTACGTGACCTCAGCCAGCGCGCAGGGGTCAAGAGCGCTGGGTCCGTTTCAAAACTGCTTCCGACACTGGTATCCGCCGGCGCCGTCGTGCGTGATGAAAACGCCCAGATTATCGACATCAGGCGCAGGGCTCTGCTGGACAGAT
>Ga0097691_1001724_pt1 | contig 15564 bp, 17 predicted proteins | sample NGESurdeep072012_8_FD_72858 | JGI IMG/M metagenome (GOLD analysis project Ga0097691, IMG submission 72858) | Arctic peat soil microbial communities from Barrow, Alaska - NGEE Surface sample 210-1 deep-072012 | ecosystem: Environmental > Terrestrial > Soil > Wetlands > Peat ... | reverse complement strand
CAGGAGGCCGAACTGGCGGAGCTGAAGGCTGACTACCGCCGCATCCTCGCGCGCCAGGCGGACCGGGACTATCGCCGCCGCCGCGCCGAGTGGCGCGCCCAGCAGGGCGCCGTGCGCGCCCGGCGCGACAGCGCCTGTGCCTGACCCGCGTTACGACTTCTTCCAGATTTCGAACGTCACCTTCATCGTCTTGGCCAGCTTGTACTGGTGCGTCCTCATCTTGATCGAAACCTTGTTCGTGTCGTCGACCTTGCCCTTGCTGAGCGTTCGGGTCTCGTCGGCCAGCGCGTATGGCTTTCCGTCCGCTCCGCCGGGAATCTCGATCGTGTAATGGCATTTGTAGTCGTTCTGCAGGTCGCGATTCGCGTACGTGAACTCCACGTCCACCGAGTGCTTGTCGTTCAGGTCCTTTTCGCCTTTCGCCATGTTGTCGGGGTCCGGCCAGTGGCGGATGCGGAAGGAGCCGATGAGCGCGTCTCCGCTCTTGATGCCCACCTTCGTCTCCTTGTTGGAGAACGGAAAGCTGCGCACGACTTTTCCGTCCTCGGCACGGGATGGAAGCGCGGTGAAAACGAGCGCCGCGACCGCAGCGGCGATGACGAAGCGTACGGGTCTCATGCAGGCCTCCCTCGAAGTTGAGGCGATCTTAACGCGGGTTCGACAGCTCCTCGTAGACCGTGAGGAGGGCCTGTGTGCCGTCCTCCGCGCGGCCCCTGGCTTCGAGCGCGGTCAGGAGCTGGTGGACGAGCGCCGTGCCGGGCAGCGGCAGGCCGCGCGCGCGAGCGGTCGCGAGGACGATCGCGAGGTCCTTCTGCTGGTGCTTCACGGCGAAGGCGGGCTTGAAGTCGCGGTCGATCATCTTCTTTCCGAGAACCTCGAGCGCCCACGAGTTCGCGGCGCCCGCGGTGAGCGCTTCGTGAAGCTGAGCCAGCGGAAGTCCGGTCCGCGCGGCGAACGCGAGAGCCTCGGAAACGCCCATGAGGTTGTTCGCGACGAGAATCTGGTTCGCCGCCTTGCCGAGCTGGCCGGAGCCCGAGGGCCCGAGCGGCGTCAAGCGGCGGCCCATGGCGGCGAAGACGGGGCGCGCCCTCTCGAGCGCCGCCGCGTCTCCGCCGATGAAGAACGTGAGCGTGCCCTCGATCGCCCCTTTCTGCCCGCCCGAGACGGGCGCGTCGAGGAAGTCGATGCCCTTCTCGAGGAGCCGCGCGGCGATCTTCCGGGCCGCTTCGGGGGCGATGGTCGAGCAGTCGATCACGATCGCGCCGCGGCGCGCGCCGGCGGCCGTGCCAGAGGCTCCGAGATGGACCGACTCGACCTCGGGGGCATCAGGGACGCACGACACGACGACGTCCGCCCCTTCGGCCGCGGCCGCGGGAGTGGATGCCGCGCGCACGTCGCGGCCTTCCGCCGCGAGCGCGCGGGCGAACCCGTCGGCCTTCCCGGGGGTGTGCGTGGCGACGGTGAGCGGGAAGCCGGCCTTCGCGAGATTTCGGGCCATGCCCTGACCCATCGTGCCGAGTCCGATGAAGGCGACGCGCGGAACGGGAGCTTGACTCATGGTGCAGCGAGTGTAGTTCCTGCTACCATGTGTTTCGTGAAATCGGGAGTCGACGCGACTCTCGCGGCCGGGGCGGCCGCGGCTCTCTTCCTCGTGTCGCTCGCGTACCTTCCCGCCGCCCGGTCCCTGCACTACCTCTCGTTCTCTCACGACGTGGACACGCGGCGCCTCCTCTGGTTCGCTCCGGTCGCGGTTCTGGGCGCCTTCCTCTTCGAACGGATCGTGCGCGGGACTTTCTACGGCTGGCTCCGGAAGAAGCTGCCGGCGGGGATGGCGGCGCCCGTCGTCGCGGCCCTCGGCGCGATTCCGATTGCCGCGTTCCGCCTGTACCTGGCGCCCCGTTTCGAGGCCCCGCCCGCCCTCGCGATCGCGCACGCGTACCTCGTGGCCTTCGCGCTCGGGCTCGGCCTCGCCTGGCTCGCGCTCGGAACGGGCGCGACGTGGCCCGGCGGCGCCGCCCTCGCGGCGATCTGGCTCGTGAAGGGCGCCCTTCCGGTGAGCTTCCACGGCCGACCCGTTCCCCTCCTCGAGCTCCTCGCGGCGGTCCTGGCCGCCGTCGCCGTCGCTCTCATCCTTCAGAAGCCGCTCGCTCCGCATCGCGACGCGATGTGGGGCGCGTGAGAATGGAAAGTCAGAGAAGCGTTAGAGTGGAGGTGTCCTTATGAGCGCGTTCGGGTCGCGTCTCAGGCAGCTCGACCTCTTTCTCGAAGAGCCGCCGTCTCCCGCCGAGACCTTCGCTGCGCAGTCGGCCCTGCAGGCCCGCTACGACTTCCTCGCCGCCGAGTGGAAGCTTCCCCCGGCGCGCGTTGTGCTCTCGGCGCGGCGCGCGACCGGAGGCGTCATCACGTATGGCCCGCCCCACGTGATAAGGGTCTCGAGCCACATGTCCCGGGAAGACCGTCTCCAGACGCTTCTCCACGAGACCGCGCACGCCATCTGCTTCGCGCAGTGGGGCGTCGCCGAGGGCCATTCCCCGCGTTTCTGGTCGCTCGCGAAGAAGCTCGGGGTGGCGCGCCGGACCGCGCCGGAGACCGAGCGCCTGCGCCGCGTGCGCGAGGCGAACGCGCGATACGCCTACCGCTGCCCGGGATGCACGGCTGAATGGACGCGGCGCAGGCCCTTCGGGCGCGCGCGCCTCTGCGCCGCCTGCGAGCGCGCCGGGCGCCCGGCGCGCCTCATCCTGGTCCGGCGCCCGAGGCCGCCCCGTCTGGCGCCCGGGAAACGCTGAGAGGCGCGTCCAGTCGGAAGACGGGCACGAGTCCGACGGTCTCGTCGAAGAACGGCGTTTTCTTGTAGAAGAAGCGGTGACGCGCCCGGGGGTCGCTCGCGAACTTCGGGTCCAGGAGCCTCTGCTCCCACTCCGCCTTCAGTTTCGGATCCTTCGCGAGCATCTGCTCGGCCAGCGGATCGAGCACCCGCGTGTCCATGTACTCCTTCTCCTCGAGGCACGAGGAGAGCTCGCCCCACGCGAAGAGAGAGTCCGGGCTCTCCGGCTCGAGAAGCGCGATCGCGACGTTCGCGAGCTCGGTATCGAGCGGCACGTAGAGCGAGCCGGCCGGCAACGTGCGGGTCTCGACGGCGCGCGCGATCGTGGCGTCGACGCGCACGCGGCCCTGATAAGAAGCCCTGCCGAAGACGGGTGCCGAGGCCCGGTACGTCCCGACGGCGAGGGTGCGGGCACCGGGCAGCCTTTCGTACCGGATGCCATGCGCCTTCAGGCGCTCTTCCACGTTTGAGAAGCCCGCGGGAATCAGATACGCGGCCGGGCGCGGGACGGTGACCGTGGGCCTGGCGTGCTCGAGGCTCTGGATGCGGATCGTCTTGCGGCGCGACGCGTCATAGCGCACGACGGGCCGGCCCGTCACGGGCGAGACGGCCTCGCTCCATTCGTAGGTCGGGAACGTGATGCTCTCGGGCCGCGCCGGGTCCCCCTCGGCGGCGACGACGACGGGCGACCCGACGGGCATCCCGCGGGCTGCGGAGCGCGCCGTCTCGCGCGCGACGAGAAGCTCCTTCGCCGCGCGGCCTGTGCGCTCGAGGAGCGCGCGCAGGAACAGCTCGTTCGCCCGAACGCGATCCCCGAAGGGCTTGAGCGCGTGCGTCTCGACGAGGATGGACGGGACGTTGCGGAGGGGGAAATAGCCCGTGGAATACCGGGGCGAGAAGATGGACGAGTCGAATCCCTTCATCGGATCGCGCGCGTCGAGGAAGTCGACGTAGGCGCCACCCGTAGCCAGGCCCTCCCTCTCGACATCGGAGAGCGCCTTCGGGACGACGGCCTTCAGCCAGTCCCCGATCGGTTTCGGGGTGACCGGCTCGTTCGCGTACGAGACCGTGAGGACGGCCTGGAAGTCGGCGCCGTCCGTCACGTGGTCGTCCACGAAGAGGTCGGGCTTCCACGCGTCCGCGAGCGCGAGGAGTGCCCGCGTCTCCCGTGCGTCGGCCTTCACGAAGTCGCGGTTCAGGTCGAGGCCGCGCGCGTTCGTGCGGAACCCCATTTCCTCCGGGCCGTTCTGGTTCGGGCGGTTGTACGCCGAGACCCGCGCGTGCCCATCCACGTTGTAGACGACGACGGTCACGAGGGTGACGCCGTCGAGGAGGTCGAGCCGGTTCGTGAGCGCGATGTCGCGCAGGAGCCGCAGGGTCGCATCGGTGCCGTCCACTTCACCCGCGTGGATCGAGTTGACGACGAGGACGACGGGCTTTGGGCTCTTGAAGCGGTCGGCGGGTTCGAACAGCTTCTCCTTCGAAGCCACGACGACCGGAATGCGCCGCCCTTCCTCGCTCGGGCCGATGAACGACAGCCGGAGATACGGCGACAGCCGCTGGAGTCGCGTCAGGAACGCGAGCACCTCGTCGTACGTCTCCGTTTTCCGGAAGCCCGTCAGCTCCGCCTGCGTGAGGAGATCCGGAGGAACGGGGATGGGCGGGCGTTCCGCGGCGAACGCGGAGGCGCCGGAGAGGGAAGAGAGGGAAGCGAGAAGAACGAGGAGGGCGGAGGTGGGGAGGGGGAGACCGCGCGCGCGCATGCGCGGAAGGTTACCGCGGGCTTCCGGCCGGAGCGCGGCTGGACTATCGTGCCGCGGAAGAATGTCCATAAAGCCTGCGGCTACGGTCCTCGTCGCGGTCATGCTCCTCGCCGCGCTCGGCACGGCGGGCTCGGCTATCGCCGCGGGCCGTCCGGAGCTCAAGGTCTATTTCCAGAGCAACCTCACCGACGCGGCTTATCAGAAGAAGACGTTCGACCGGGTCGCGAAGGGATGGAAGACGCCGGGCGCGTCGCAAATCCCGGAGGTCGGCAAGAAGACCGTCGTGCAGGCGGTTATCGCTAAGGATGGCAAGCTCATCTCGGCGGTCGTGTCGTTGAGTTCGGGCAAGAAGGGCTGGGACACCGCCGTGCTCAAGGCGGTGACGTCCGCGTCGCCCTTCGATCCGCTCCCCGCCGGTTTCCAGCCGCGGTCGGTCGAGGTGCATTTCCACGTGAGCGTCGTGCCTTAGGCCCGCGTCACACCACCGCGAACTCCTTCCCGACCGCGATGAACGCTTCGACCGCCTCGTCGAGGTCGGCCTCCGTGTGGATCGCGGAGATCTGGCAGCGCAGCCGGGCGTGCCCCTGCGGCACGACGGGAAAGCCGAAACCGGAGACGTAGACGCCGCGTTGGAAAAGCGCATCCGACATCGCGAGGGCCTTCGCGGTGTCGCCCACGATCACGGGGACGATGGGATGGATCCCGTCGGGAATCCGGAAGCCCGCGGCCTTCATGCGCGTGCGGAACGTGAGCGCGTTCTTCTGGACGCGGTGGGCGGGTGACGGATCCTCCATGAGCATCCGGAATGCCTCGAGCGAACCCGCCGCGACCGCCGGAGGAAGAGCGTTCGAGAAGAGCGACGTGCGCGAGCGTTGGCGGAGAAGATCCACGACGGGCGCTGGACCGGTCGTGAATCCGCCCGCGGCCGAGCCCATCGCCTTCCCGAGAGTCGAGGTAAAAAGCGAGACGCGCTTCATGACGCCCAGTTCCTCCGCGGAACCGCGGCCGGTCTTTCCGAGAACACCCGTCGCGTGGGAATCGTCCACGACGAACGCCGTGTCGTACTTCTCGCAGAGATCCGCGAACGCGCGGAGCGGCCCGATCTCGCCTTCCATCGAAAAGACGCCGTCCGTGATGAAGAGGCGGCGCCTCAGGGGGGCCGCTTCCTGGAGAGCCTTCTCGAGGGCCGCAAGGTCGCCGTGCGGCGTCACGAAACGCTTCGCCTTGCACAGGCGCACGCCGTCGATGATCGAGGCGTGGTTGAGGGCGTCGGTGAGGAGCCCATCTTCCTCCGCGAGAAGCGGCGCGAAGAGCCCCTCGTTCGCGTTCCAGCACGACATGTAGAGGATCGTGTCCTCGGTGCCGAAGAACTTCGAAATCGTCGCTTCGAGCTCCTTGTGAAGAGCCTGCGTCCCGCAGATGAAGCGCACCGAGCCGAGGCCGTTGCCCCAGCGGTGAAGCGCCTTTGTCGCCGCCTCCACGATGCGCGGATGGTTCGCGAAGCCGAGGTAGTTGTTCGAGGTGAGCATGAGGACGTCGCGGCCGTCGACCCGCACGCGCGCTCCGGTGGGTCCCTCGAGGACGCGCTCTTTCTTCCAGGTCTTCGCTTCCTTCAACGCGGCGATTTCCGCGCGACAGAACTCGGTGAGGCTGGTGCTCATGCGGGAGAGGGTAACCCGAAAAGACGAGCGGCGGGCCATTGTGCCCGCCGCTCCCACCGCGAGGACTCGAAGAACCTGTGAGCCTATTTCTTCCGGATCTCGCTGGCGACGAACTGCGTCGCGAAGAGGCTTCCGCCCATGCCCGACGTGATCAGGAACGCGCCTTTCACGTGGACGGGCGTCCCCACCGCGATGCCGGAGTCGAGCTTCGTCAGCCCGTTCACGATGACGTCGCGCGAGGAGATCTTCCAGTGTCCCAGCGGCGCGCCGCCCGCCGTCGCCACCGGGGGAATCGACTCGACGGTGCCGTCGAATTCCGTGGCGCGGTCGCCCGGGCCCGGCGGGACGATGATGGTGGTCTTGACGATCGAGAGCGCGACGAGATACGACGGCGCGAGAGATCCGGGCGGCGGGTTCTGGACACGCGCGAGAACGTCGACGGTGTCGCCCACTTTCGGGTCGCCCACGATCTTCGTGTCGGCGTTGACGGTCACGCCGCGGCCATCGATCTGCCACTGCGTGGCCCCGATCGACCGGACCGCCCCGCGGAACGCGATGAGGAGCGGTGGCGTGACCGTTCCATACGCCTCGACGCTCGTCGCAAGAAGACCGCTGACACCGCCGGAATTCACGACGGAGACCGTCGCGAGCATGCCCGCCGAGAGGTCCCCGATGCCCTTGACGGACCCGTTCGGTCCGAAGCCGGACCACTTCGTCGCGGCGTTCGTCGAGATGGAATGGAAGAACATCGTGAACTTCCCGCCCGCCACGTCCACGCCCTTGATCGTGGAAGCGAGCTCGCCGTCACGCGGCAGGAAGACGACGACGCTCGTGGCCTGGAACGGAGGAGGCGGAATCACGTCCGGGACGAGAACCTGCGCGACGACGCGCGCACCCACGGGAATTCCGGTCGCGGGAAGGGGGCTCGAGAACGGGCCGTCTCCACTCGTGATGGTGGCCTTCGCAACGTCGATCTGGAACTGGCCTTCGATCACGTCGAGGACCGTCTCTTGGACAGCGGAAACCGTCCCGTCGATCGTGGAAACCCGCATCGGCGACGGGGAGCTCAGCGCGATGCCATCCGCCGAGGCTCTTGGCTCCATGGGCCCTGCGCTGAAAAGCGCGCCGAAAAGAAGGAGAGCCACGACGAGAGCGGAGGAGGTCTTGAGAGGAGGAAGAGAACGTCGAGGGATGCGCGCAAGAGGGGATCGAGTCGTCATCGTGGCTCTCCTTCCAACGGAAAGGAGTGTCCGCGCGGGGACTCATCCCACGACGACGCGTCCCGACCCCGGTCGTTCGATCTACCGGCGCGCCTTCGCCTTCTTCTTCGCGGGCTTCTTCTTCGCGAGCTTCTTCTTCGCGGGCTTCTTCTTCGCGGCCTTTTTCGGCGCGGGCTTTTTCTTTGCGGCCTTCTTCTTCTTCTTCTTCTTCCCGGCACCGCTCTTCGGTCCGCCGATGCGCGCCTGCTCCCGCTTCTTGCGCGCGTGGAGTTTCTGCTTCACGAGGTCGTCCACCTGCGACATCTGGACCCAGTCCTCGTCGGGATGCAGCTCGGACGCCTGGAATACGATGATCCGGTAGCCGTCGGGATCGAGAATCTCCGCCGAGCGGCCCGTGAATTCGTCCGCGGGGGCCCGGGTCACCGTGACGCCGCGTTCCTTGAGCTTCGCAATCGTCTCGTCGAGCGACCACGTGGAGAAAACGGCGGCCACCTGGTTGCGCGCGGGCACTTCGCCCGAACGCAGGGGGACGAGCTTCAGGAGCAGCGGGCCCAGCGCGAACTCGACCCAGTCGTTCTCGAAGCCGCCGCCTTCGGGGAGACCGAGAGTCTCGCCGTAAAAACGGCGGGAGCGCGGAAAGTCACTTGCGGAAACATGAATCCGCCTGAGGGCAAGGAACATCGTCAAACCTCCGAAACCGTCTCCCGGAAGGGCGGGGGTCTCGAAAAGGTTCCTCGGAACCTGGCGAGTGCGTCCGCGTTCCTCCGTCCCGGGGGGAGCCGGCCAGAACTGATCCCGGAAGTTGGATTCTAGGAGGAAGTGGTTGAGTTTTCAATCACTTTCGTCGCCATGACCCGTCTCGCCGCAGGGTTCGACCCAGGTGGTTCCCGAGGGGCCGAATTCCCGTTTCCAGATTGGAACGCGGGCTTTTATGGCCTCGATTCCGGCGCGACAGGCCGCGAACGCCTCGGACCGGTGGGGGGCGGCCGCGGCGACGGCGACGGCGACTTCGCCGACACTGAGGGCTCCAACCCTATGGCGGAAAATGACTTGGGCCTCGGGGTGTGCCCGGGCGAGCTCCTCGGCAATGCGGGCCATTTCGCTTTCGGCCATGGGGCCGTAGGCCTCGTACTCGAGCCGGTCCACGCGGCGGCCGTCGTTGTGGTCCCTCACGACGCCCACGAACAGGGCCAATCCCCCGTCGCCATCCCGCCGCACGGCGTCGAGAAGGGACCCGGGGTCGACGGGGCCGTCCGAGAGGAAGGACATCGAAACATGATAAGACCCCCGCTCGAGAGAGAACGACAAAGTCGACGATGACGACCCGCCGCCGTAGGGTGCTGGCCATCTCCGCGCTCAAGGGCGGCGTGGGGAAAACGACGACCGCCGTGAATCTCGCGGCCGCGGCCGCCCGCGCGGGACGCCGGACGCTTCTCGTCGACGCCGACCCGCAGGGAAGCGTCGGGACCTCGCTGGGCCTTCCGCCCGAGGCGCGCGGACTCGCGGCCTGGCTCGCGAAGGACGCCGCGTTCGACGCGTCGGTCGTGCGCGCGGCGCGGGAAAGTCTCGACGTCCTGCCGGCCGGAGAACGGCTTCTCGACGTCGAGGATCTGTTTCGCGAAAAGGGCCGTGAGAAGCGGCGGACGCGCCTCGCGAAGCGCTTCGAGGCGCTCGACGACGAGGGCTACGAGGTGGTCATCCTCGACTGTCCGCCGGCCGCCTCGCTCCTGCTCGAGAACATCTACCACCTCGCGGACGAGCTCATCCTTCCGGCGAAGCTCGACTTCCTCTCGCTTCCGGCGCTCGAGAAGACGCGCCTCTTCGCGAAAGAAGCAAACGCGCATCGCGAGAAGCCGATTCACATCGACGGCGTTCTGCCGACCTTCTACGACCTCAGGACGGCCGTCTCCACCGAGCTCCTCGAAACGCTGCGCGAGCGCTTCACGAAGATCCTCTCGCCCATTCGGATCAACGTGGCGCTGGCGGAAGCCCCGTCGGTTGGCAAGACGATTTTCGAGTTCGACGGGTCGTCGCGAGGTGCCGTCGACTACGCGCTGCTCGCCGAGGACCTCAGGCTCGTCTAGCCGCCAGCGACCGGCGGCAGGAGCGCGACGGTGTCGCCGGGCGCGATGGAATCCGTTTCCTTCGCCCAGGTCTCGTTGATCGCGAGCTTCGCGCGCGTCCCGAACCGCGCGAGAACGGGATGCGCGGCCTCGAGGGCGTGCCGAAGACTCGTCACCGTGGCCGGCTCGCTCACCTCGACGGCGATCGTGCGCCCGACGGCGTCCCTCAGCGACGCGAAGAGCAGGACCTCGACTTTCACGCGAGTCTCGCTTTGACCTTCACTTTGATCTCCACTTTGCGATCTTACAGGGGGCGGCCGCCCGTAGAATCGCCCGCCGGAGGACACATGCCGGAAGGACGTCTCTCGGGTAAGACGGCGCTCGTGACGGGCGCGGGCAGGGGAATCGGCCGGGCGATCGCCATCAGGCTCGCGGCCGAGGGCGCGCACGTGGCGGTCGGCGCGCGCCGGGAGAGCGACGGGGCGGCCGTCGTGGCCGAGATCGCGAGCGCCGGCGGCTCGGCGCAGACGGTTCTCCTCGACGTCGTGGACGCGGCGTCCGTCGCGACCGGCGTCGAGCGGGCGGCGCGGCCCGACCGCCGCCTCGACATCCTCGTGAACAACGCGGGGATCGGCGGCCCTTCGCCCTTCGACGGAGACGTCCGCTCGGACGAGGCCTGGGCGCAGATCCTGGACGTGAATCTCACCGGGACCTGGCGCGTCTGCCGCGCGGCCCGGCCCTTTCTGCCCGACGGCGCGCGCATCGTGAACATCTCGTCGGTGACGGGCCGATTCGGAGTGGCGACGATGGCCGCCTACTGCGCGTCCAAGCACGGGATCATCGGACTCACGCGTTCTCTCGCGCTCGAGCTCGCGCCCCGGAAGATCACCGTGAACGCGGTGTGCCCGGGCTGGGTGGACACGGACACGGGGCGCTCGGGGATCGTGCGCATGGGGAAGGCCTTGCAGAAGAGCGTCGAGGAGGCCTTCGCGCTCGCGGAGAAGATGGCGCCTCTCGGCGAGGTGCTTTCCCCTCCCGAAGTCGCGGGCCTCGTCGCCTATCTCGCGTCACCCGAGGCGCGGAACATGACGGGCCAGGCCCTCGTGCTCGATGGCGGGCAGGTGATGCCTTGACGCGGCGATCCGGCAAGCGCGCGGTCCGGCGGGTGCGTGCCTGAGATCAGCGCGGTCTTCCTGGACGCGGGAGACACGCTTCTCGCCGCGGACCCGCCGATCGACCACGTCTATCGCGCCGCATTCGCGCGGCACGGTGTGGAGGCGACGGCCGACGACGTGCACGGCGCCGTGCACGCGACCTGGCAGGAGGTGGACGCGGCTCGCGCGCGCGGAGAGGAGCGCTGGAAGGGGCCGGGCGGAGAGGCGGGATTCTGGCGACGGTTCGTCGCGGCCGTGTTCGCGCGGGTGGGCGGCGGCGAGATGCCGGAGCCGCTTCTCGCGCACCTCATCGCGCACTTCCGTGAAGAGCTTCACTGGGCTCTCTACCCGGAGGTCCCCGAGGTTCTGGCCGCCCTGCGCGCGAGGCGGGTCAAGCTGGTCGTGGTGTCGAACTGGGACTCCAGCCTGCCGTCGCTCCTCTCGCGCCTCGGAGTCCTGGATTCGTTCGACGACGTCATCGTGTCGGCCGTCGTGGGGGTGAGCAAGCCGGACCGCGGGATCTTCGACGAGGCCGTTCGGCGCGCGGGCGTGGCGCCCGGAGCCGCGCTGCACGTCGGAGACTCGCTCACGGACGACTATCACGGGGCCCGCGCGGCGGGCCTCCGCGCTCTCCTCGTCGACCGCGGAGGCCGTCACCCTCCCGAGGTCGAGTCCATCGCGTCCCTGGCCGAGCTGCCCGCGAGGTTCGACGGACACCTCACGGCTTAGACTCCCCGGAACATGTCGTCGCTTTTCCGGCGCAAGCCGCTCGATGCCCTGATCGCCGAAGGCGGCGACGAAGCCCACGGTCTCAAGAAGACTCTCAACTGGGTCGACCTGATGGCGCTCGGCATCGGCGCGATCATCGGAGCCGGCATCTTTGCCACTCTCGGCAGCGCGACGTCCGGCGGCACGGGCGCCCCGCCCGCAGGGCCCGGCGTCACCGTTTCGATCCTCCTCACGGCCGTGGCCTGCGGCTTCTGCGCGCTGTGCTACGCGGAGTTCGCGAGCCTCGTGCCGGTCGCGGGCTCGGCCTACACGTACAGCTACGCGACGCTGGGCGAGCTCGTGGCGTGGATCATCGGGTGGGACCTCATCATCGAGTACGCCGTCGGAAATATCGCCGTCGCGATCTCGTGGGCCGCGTACTTCCGTCAGCTCATGGTCGGCTTCGGGGTGCAGATCCCCGCGTGGATGGCGACGGACTACCGCTCGACGGTCCTCGCGGCCCGGTCTGTCGCCGAGTCCGGCCTGGCAAGCCTCGGCCCCGAATACGCGCTCGCCTACGAGGCGCACCTGCACCATCCGGTCCTCGCGGGGATCCCGATCGTCTGCAACCTCCTCGCGGTCGTCATCACGGCGGCGATCACGTGGATCCTCGTCATCGGCGTCAAGGAGTCGGCGCGGTTCAACAACGTGATCGTCGTCCTGAAGCTCCTGACGCTGCTGTTCTTCATCGTCGTGGGCGCGATGTGGGTGAAGCCCTCGAACTGGCAGCCGTTCTTCCCCGGCGGCCTTCATGGCGTCTGGACGGGAGCCTCCCTCATCTTCTTCGCGTACATCGGCTTCGACGCGATCTCGACCGCCGCCGAGGAATGCGAGAACCCCGGCCGCGACATGCCGCGCGGAATCCTCGGCTCGCTCGCGATCTGCACGGTTCTCTACCTCGCGGCGGCCCTCGTGCTCACGGGGATGATCCCGTACGCGAAGCTGGAAGGCGTTGCCGACCCGCTCGCGGCCGCGCTCACGTACGTGAACCAGGGGTGGGCCGCGGGCATCCTCGCGTTCGGCGCCGTCGTCGCGATGACGTCGGTCCTCCTCGTGTTCCAGCTCGGGCAGCCGCGCATCCTCATGGCGATGTCGCGCGACGGGCTCCTGGGTCCGTGGTTCGGGAAGATCCACCCGAAGTACCGGACGCCGTACGTGACGACGATTCTGACGGGAATCTTCGTGGCGTTCTTCGCGGCCGTCGCGAACATCGACGAAGTCGTCCAGCTCACGAACATCGGCACGCTCTTCGCGTTCGTGCTCGTGTGCATCGGGATCCTCATCCTGCGCGTCCGCGAGCCCGATCGGCCGCGGAAATTCCGCGTCCCGTTCTCGCCGGTGACGCCCGTTCTCGGGATCGTGATGTGCCTCGTCCTGATGGGGGGCCTGCCGGCCGTCACGTGGATCCGTTTCGGGATCTGGCTCGCGGTCGGCCTCGTCGTGTACTTCCTCTATGGTGCGCGCCGGAGCCGGCTCGCGTGCTGAAGAACCTCGCCGGCCTGTGGCGCCATCGCGCGCTTTTCTACGTTCTCGTGGCCCGCGAGTTGAAGGCCCGTTACCGCGGCAGCGTCCTCGGGTTCTTCTGGTCGCTCCTGAATCCACTCCTCATGCTCGCCGTCTATGCGTTCGTGTTCGCGGTCATTTTCCAGGCCCGCGGCGCGTCGACGTCTCCCTACGCGCTTTTCCTCTTCTCGGGACTCCTCCCGTGGAACTGGCTCTCGTCGGCCCTCACGGACGCGGCCTCGTCCCTCACGACCCACGGGGCGCTCCTCCGGAAGATCCTCTTCCCGGCCGAGGTGCTGCCCCTCGTGGCGGTCGTCGCGCAGGGCATTCACTTCGTTTTCGCCATGCCCGTCCTCCTCGCGGGTCTCGTTCTCGGCTCCCTCGGCGTCTTCGGCACGAGCGTCCCGATCGGCTGGCCGCTCGTGCAGGCGGTGCCGCTCCTCGTTCTCGAGGGCGTGTTCCTCGCCGGAGTCGGCCTCTTCCTCGCCGCGCTCACGGTCCACTTCCGCGACGTGAAGGATCTCCTCGCGACGGCGCTGTCTCTCTGGTTCTTCGCGACGCCCGTCCTCTACGCGCTCTCCGAGGTCAAGCAGGAGCGCGTGCGCGCGCTTCTCGTCCTCAACCCGGCGGCGCCCCTCTTCGATGCCTGGCGCGATGCGCTCTTCTACAGCCGCTGGATCGAGCCGTCTCGCTGGGGCGTCCTCCTCGCCATCGCGGGCGTCGCCTTCCTCACCGGCTACGCGCTCTTCGACCGGCTGCGCGATTCGTATCCGGAGGCCGTTTGACGCCCGCCGTGACCGCCGCCCGCCTCTCGAAGGCGTATCGCAAGTGGGGACGCACGCGCGCGTTCGGCACGCTGAAGTCGGCGCTCCTCGGGCGGTCGCTCGGGGCGGCGCTCGCTCCGTCCGAGGTGGTGGCCGCCCTCTCGGACGTTTCGTTCACGGTGGCGCGGGGCGAGACGTTCGGCGTCGTCGGGCCGAACGGCAGCGGCAAGTCGACGCTCCTGAAGCTCGTCGCCGGCCTTTTCAAACCGACGTCCGGGCAGCTCACGGTGGACGGCAAGGTCTCGGCCCTCATCGAGCTCGGCGCCGGCTTCCACCCGGAGATCTCGGGGCGCGAGAACGTCGTCATCAACGGCGTCATGCTCGGGCTCACGCGCAAGGAGATCGAACGAAAGCTCCCGGAGATCGTGGCGTTCTCGGGTCTCGAGGACTTCATCGACGAGCCGGTGAAGACGTACTCGTCGGGCATGTACGTGCGGCTCGGCTTCGCGGTGGCCGTGCACGTCGACCCGGATATTCTCGTCGTGGACGAGGTGCTCGCCGTGGGCGACGAGGCGTTCGCGCACCGCTGCCTCGACACGATCGCGGAGTTCTCGCGGCGCGGAAAGACGATCTTCTTCGTGTCGCACTCGCTCGTCCTCGTGGAGGAACTGTGCGATCGCGTCCTCTATCTCGAGCACGGCCGCGTGAAGGGCCTCGGCGACCCGCGAGAGATGCTGGCGGCCTACCGCCTCGATGTCGCGGCGGGGGAGGGCGCGCGACTCGCGACGGAGCATCGGAAGGACCAGGAGATTCTGCGCGCCCCCGCCCATTCACCCATCGAAGAAAATCCACCGTTACCCGACGCTCCTCGAAAGCAGGATGCGGAACCGCCGCCGGAACATTCTCTGGAGCAGAAAACTCCTCTCCGCCGCTGGGGAAACCGGGACGTTTCGATCACGGGCTGCCGCCTTCTCGATGCGTCCGGCGTCGAGCGCTATGCGTTCCGTTCGGGTGAGTCCGTGACGATCGAGATCGCCGTGGCGCCGCGGGTTCCGACCGCAGATTTCGTTTTCGGTATCGGCATCTTCACGCCCGACGAGGTCTGCGTGCACGGCACGAACACGGAAATCGACGGCTTCCTGCCGAAGAGTCTCGACGGGCCCGGCACCGTGCGCGTGACACTGCCCCGTCTCGACCTCGGGACGGGGACGTATCTCGTGGACGTGGCCGTTCATTCGCAGCGCGAGACGCCCTACGACTACTGGCGCGGCGCGTGCCGCTTCCAGGTGGACTCGGAGGACCAGGGCGCGGGCCTTTACCGCCCCGAGCGCCGCTGGACGTTCTCGGGCGGCGTCTCGGTCGGTGCGCGGTGAAACGGCGCGAGCGCGTCGACCGGACGCTGTTCGGCCTTCTCCTTCTCGCGATGCTCCTGCTCGTCTTCGAGCCCGGAAGGGTCCCGCTCTTCGAGCCGGACGAGGGCCGCTACGGCGAGATTCCCCGCGAGATGCTCGTGACAAGGGACTTCCTCACCCCGCGCCTGAACGGCGTTCTCTACTTCGAGAAACCGCCGCTCTACTACTGGAGCGTCGCAGCCTCGATCGCGATCCTCGGCCCGACCGAGATGGCCGTGCGCCTGCCCGGAAAGCTCGCCGCGGTCGCGATGGTCCTCCTCGCGGTCGCCTTCGCGCGGCGGCGGTGGGGAACGCGGACGGGTCTCCTCGCGGGCCTCATTCTCGCGACCTCGATCCTGCTCGTGGCTCTCGCGCGGATCGCGCTCATCGACCCGATGCTTTCGGCCGCGCTCGCGGCCGCGACGTTCGCCTTCGTGTCTTTCGCGGAGGGGG
>Ga0097691_1001723_pt1 | contig 15571 bp, 10 predicted proteins | sample NGESurdeep072012_8_FD_72858 | JGI IMG/M metagenome (GOLD analysis project Ga0097691, IMG submission 72858) | Arctic peat soil microbial communities from Barrow, Alaska - NGEE Surface sample 210-1 deep-072012 | ecosystem: Environmental > Terrestrial > Soil > Wetlands > Peat ... | reverse complement strand
AAGGGACACTCCAGCCAATGTCCAGATCATCGGGCAGCACAGCGAGTGCCAGCTTTGTTGCCGTCGGGCCCGGCAAGGCAACAGTGACAGCAACGGACAACCCGAACTGCTATCCCGAATGCCTCGCACCGAGTCGCCTCTTCGAGGTGAGCGCATCTGTCACCGGCTGACATTCCGCCACAGCGTTATCAAAGGCGGTACCGAGCAACGTTGGCGGTCTACAGCCTGGCCTGGGTAGCAGGAGGGCACGCCCATCTGTGAGAACCGATCGAGGCCATCCCGGGCCCGAGGCCGAAGTCCCCCTTTGTGCCCCTGTCCGGATTATCGGCCGCCACCTACGACTGGTTGACGGACGGCCCCGGTTGATCGCCGGCCGGCGTAGCGGCCCCGGTCCAGTAGCTCTGCACGACCACAGCCACCTCATCGGCCTGACGCATTCCCGCGTCCAGGGCGGCCCCTCGGCTGGCGGGGTCAAGGAGGTTGGGCCCGAATGCGGCAAGGGACTCGGCATCGGCGACGATGGTCAGGGGCCCGTCACCTGGTGCCGTGGATTCTCCCCGCGCTGCATCCGGGGCTCCCGGCCCCATGGCCACAGGGCACAGCACGATGATCCGGTGATGGCCCTCGGCCAGATCGGTGTTGGTCACCGAGTAGATGCCGCCGTCGATGTACTGCTGGCCCCCGATAGTCACCGGGGGCCAGATGCCCGGAACGGCACAACTGGCGGCCACGGCGTCGACCAGCGACAGTGGCGATGACCTGTCGAAGATGACTCGCTCCCCGGTTCGGGCATCGACCGTCGTGACGACGAGTGACCGTGCCGGCCATTCTTCGCTCGGCAGTCGCGAGGCGATGATCTCGCGCCGCTCGGCCTCGGTCACCGTGGCCGCAGCCGTGGCCAGCGCCCCGATCTGCCGACGCGCTGCAGCCGGGTCCTCTTGCACCGTCGTCATGAGGCCGAAGATCTCCATCATCAGATTGAGATCGAACTCGGGCACACGCTCCCTGGTCTGACCGGCCGGGAGCCGCTGGGCTGCGATCAGCGCGTCGTACCCGGACTCACCGGCGACCAGCGCGCCGACACAGGCCCCGGCAGACGTGCCCACCACCAGGTCGGCGTCGGCAGCCACGTCGGTCCCCCGCGCCGCCAAGCGCGCCAGCAGGCCGATCTCCCAGGCGATGCCAGCCACGCCGCCGCCGCCCAACACCAGTGCCCGGGTGCCGGTGCCTGCTGCGTCACGCATCGCTGCAGTGTCCCACATGCCTAATTGCCCATCCGTCCGGCGTGCCCCGGCAGGCAACGTTTCGCTCATCAAGGTCGACAGACCTATGGGCCGATCCGGAAGCCGCCGAGACGAGGCCGGTGAACGGCGTTCGCGACAACGAGAACCCAGGGGCGCGGAGCAGAAGACACGAGTTACTGAGCCGGCACTATGCGCTACACCCGCACCGGCCCAGCTCTCAACGACGACCAGCTATCCGAGAATAGGAAGGTGGCGTTCAGCCGCGAGTCGGTCGAGTGCCGCCTGCATTGTGTTCGTAAGTTCCTTGTAGCAATCACGGACGACGGCCTCGTCCTCAGCTGCCTCAGGTCCGTACCGAGATGACCAATCGATTGGCTCGCACAATTCCACCGTGATCTTCGCAGGAAGAGGCCACGTCGGGATCCCACCTGGAACGACACCAAAGGGCGGTCCGAGCACGAGAGGCATCACCTTGATCCGGAACATCCGGTCGAGGCCAAGACGCTTTGCGAGGCGCTCCCCTCGCGCAAGAACAATGACCGTCTCGTGGGCGCCAATTGAGACTGCCGGAACCACCGGAACCCGTGTTCGCAGAGCAAGGCGGATGACGCCTGTCCGATCGCCGAACTCGATGCGGTTCCGTTCCCTCCAGGGTCGGAAGACCTCATAGTCACCGCCGGGGTAGTCGATCAGGATACCTCCGAGACGAAGGATCGCCTCCGCCTCGGCCGGCCCAGCCTCGACAGCGCCAGCTCGCCCCATCATCGGACCCAGACCTGGAAGCCCTAGGAAGAAGGAGTGGAACAGTGCGTACACAGGCTCGTCCTCCCCTCGTTCGCGCCACCACGCGGTCAACAGGACGGGAAGGTCCGGCGGCATCTGGCCTCCCGAATGGTTGCCCACCACCAGGAAGGGCCCCCGCTGAGGTAGCCGCTCGAACCCCCTCACCTCTGGTCGGAAGTAGGACGCGAAACGCTCGAGGATCGGTCGAGCGGCACGAAGGAACGCCGGGTCACGGGCGGACCCGACCTGACCGACTGTGTTGTTGCCGCTTTCCACTACTCATCAACTATGCACCGTGTCTGGCCCGATGTCGCCGTGGGAAGATCGACGGGACGCACTACAAGTGCGGTTCCCGGTCGATGCACCACAGGCGACCCCCCTGAGGAACCCCCTGCCCTGCTTGCGCGAATGCAGCAATACAGGGCCTACGGAAGGAGGGCGCCATGGCAGCCCGGTCTGTAAGTCCGCCGCGCCCGAATCGGCCGGGATCTACATCTCGCCGGGGCTTCGCTCTTCAGAAAGAGTGCCAAGGACTCGCCCCGCCCCATGACCTGACGTGGCTCGCTTCCGCCTCCCGGCAGAGTTGGTGGCCGCGCATCGGGCCGTTCTCGGCGAGCACGCCGAGGGCGACGAGACGCGACAGCCTCACGTGGCCGGTCTCGCGACACAGATCACGCGGGGTGAAGGTGTGTCGAGTCGTTGAGGGTTGACCGAACACGAGAACATGTTCTAGCGTGCCGAAACAGGTCGGTGCAGACTGCGCGAGTCTGTGCGGACCGAGTAAATCCAGTCGGACCACCGGCACCGGAAAGGCGTAGGCAGGTCCGCTGAATGATCGGGTCGGCCGTCGCCACTCACCCGTCCCGATCGGTGCCCCGATCGGGGTGTGAATAGGAGGAATGATGGGCGATCTCGGATTTTGGGCATTGGCCCAGGAGGACCCCGATCACCTGGCCCTTGTGGCCCCGGACGGCACCGAACTCAGCGCCGGCGAGCTCCTGGGCCGGGCCAACCAGGTGGTCCACGCCCTGCGGGGCTTCGATCTCAAACCCGGCGACGTGGTGGCCACGGTACTGCCCAACTGCGCCGAGATGTTCGAGGTTTACCTGGCCGCGCTGCAGGCCGGTTGGTACCTGGTGCCCATCAACCATCATTTGGTGGCGTCCGAGATCGCCTACATCCTTTCGGACTCTGGGGCCAAGGTCTTCATCGGCCACGAGCGGTTCGCCGACGCCTGTGTCGACGCGGCCGACGAGGCCGAGATCCCCGGGACGGCCTGCCTGGCCGTCGGCGAGATCATCGGCTTCAACTCCTATGCACGGCTGCGCAACGTCCAGCCCACCACCCTCCCCGAGGGCCGCACCATCGGCGACGTGATGAACTACACCTCGGGGACCACCGGCAACCCCAAGGGCGTCCACCGGGCCCTCTCCGGTGCCACCCCCGAGGAGGCGGCCCTCGGGCTCGGTGGCATCTTGTTCCTCTTCGGCATCAACCCTCAGGACGACAACGTCCACATCGTCGGCTCGCCGCTCTACCACACCGCCGTGCTCCGCTTCGCTGGTGCCTCCATCCACTTCGGGCACACCCTGGTGGTGATGGACAAGTGGCTCCCTGAGGAGATGCTGCGCCTCATCGAGCGCTACAAGGTGACGACGTCGCACATGGTGCCCACCCAGTTCAACCGCCTGCTGACGCTCCCCGAGGACGTCCGCATCCGCTACGACCTGTCATCGCTCCGCCACATGATCCACGCCGCCGCTCCCTGCCCGATCGACGTCAAACACAAGATGATCGAGTGGTGGGGCCCCGTGATCGACGAGTACTACGCGGCGTCAGAGGGCGGCGGCACCGTCGTCAACACCGAGGAGTGGCTGGCCAAGCCGGGGACAGTGGGTAAGGCCTGGCCCATCTCGGAGATCGCCATCTTCGACGACGAGGGCACTGAGGTCACCGAGCCCGGGGTGATCGGTACCGTCTACATGTCGATGAAGACCGGCGACTTCAAATACCACAAGGACGACGACAAGACCAAGGAGAACCGCATCGGGAAGTTCTTCACCGTGGGCGACGTCGGGCTCATCGACGAGGACGGCTACCTCTTCCTGCGGGACCGCAAGATCGACATGATCATCTCCGGTGGGGCCAACATCTACCCGGCGGAGATCGAGAACGTGCTCTTCATGCACCCCGGTGTCGCCGATGTGGCCGTCTTCGGCATCCCGAACGACGACTGGGGCGAGGAGGTGAAGACCGTGGTCGAGCCGGCCGACGGCTTCGAGGCATCGCCCGAACTGGCGGCCGACATCCTCGCCTTCTGCGCCGACAAGCTGGCCAGGTTCAAGACGCCCAAGTCGATCGACTTCACCGACGAGATGCCCCGCGATCCCAACGGGAAGCTCTACAAACGCAAGCTGCGCGACCCATACTGGGAAGGTCGCGAGAAGATCTGATCCGGGCGGGACCGCTTCGATCCTGGGGTCGGACGCCGGCCCCGCCGGAGCTTCGAGGTGAAGCGGGAAGCTGGTTCGGTGTGGCCGGTGTGGCCGGTGTGGCCGGTGTGGCGGATGGACTGATTCACGAGTACCGACTCGTCGCATGAGATGGTCGGATGGGGTTCCCGGCACCCACAGGAGCCATACGATGCGGCAATGAGCGAATCGGGTGTCGACGAGACGGAGATCCCAGGCACCGCGAAGTGGTGGATCGACCGGCAGGCACGCCAGACCCGGCGGCGGCCGCGGGCCGATGGGTTGACCATCGAGCGGATCATCGAAGCGGCCATGGCGATCGTCGATGCCGAAGGGCTCGAGGTGCTCACCGTCCGGCGTCTCGCCGACGACCTCGACACCGGGAGTGCCTCGCTCTACCGGCACTTCGCCAGCCGGGACGAGCTGCTCCTCCTCATGGTCGACCATGTCCTCGGCGGGATCCAGTACCCGCCGGAGGACCTCAGTGGGCGCAAGAAGGTCGAGTGGCTCTCCGGTGAGTTGCGACGGGTGCTCCTGGATCACGCAAGTCTCCTGCCCGCGCTCACGGCATCCCCCCTATTGGGACCCAACGCCATGCGCGGTACCGAGAACGGGCTCGCCGACCTGCTCGAAGCGGGGTTCGAGCCGGAGGCGGCCGTTCCCGCGTACCTGGCCCTCGTCGACTACGTGCTGGGCACGGTGTACTTCGATACCAACAGCGCCTTCCGAGACATCGACGGCAGCCGCTTCACCTCGGGCCTGTTCGCCGCTCTCCCTGCCGAGGGCTTCCCGACCCTTCGGGCCCACGAGGCCGAGTTCGCCCTGCCGTTGGTCGACGAGGTGTTCGCATTCGGGCTCGCCACCTTCATGGACGGCCTCGAGTACCGCTTCCCCTCACCGGACTGAACCGTCCGGCGCGGCCCTGCCCTCGGGTGGCCCGCCGCTTCACCCAAAGTCGCTGCCTTTACATGCGATCACCGCTCGCCTATTGTTCGGGATGGTCGACCTGGCGCTGGCGCACACCAGATATGGCGGTGTGCCGCCCGCGCCGCCGGGCACCCAATCGAACCCTGATCGGAAGGGCGCCATGTCGCTGATCCCTGTCGCACTCGGTACCACCGACCCCCGAGGTCTGGTGCTCATCACACCCGAGGCGTTCGCCGATATGGAGGCGTGGCACGCCACGGTCGCCGAGCTACGACGCGAGGCTCCGGTACTGCGCGTCGAGGCCGAGGGTTGGCCGCCGTTCTGGGCCATCACCCGCCACGCCGACGTGTTCACTGTGTCGCGTCGCAGTGACGTGTTCTGGAACACCGAGCGGTCCGCCCCCGGCCCCGACTTCCAGTACGACATGCTCGGCGCGCTCGGGATCAACATGCCGAGGACTCTGGTGCAACTGCATGGCACGGTGCACGATCAGTACCGCCAGGTCACCAGTGACTGGTTCCGGCCCGCCGCTGTCAAGGGGCTCCAGCCGGCGATCGACGGGATCGCCGACGAGTTCGCCGACAAGCTCCTCGAGTTCGACGGCCACTGCGATTTCGCCATGGATCTGGCCGTGCCGTTCACCCTCCGGGTCATCATGAGCATCTTCGGGGTGCCACAGAGCGACGAGCCCCTGATGCTCTCGCTCACCCAGGGGCTCTTCGGTGCTGCCGACCCGGAGTACCTGGGCGACTTCGCGGATCCCCTGGAGCTCGTCATCAGCAACATCCGGAAGTTCGAGGCCTACTTCGACGAGCTGACGGCCGACCGCCAGCAACACCCCACCGGCGACCTCGCCTCGGTCATCGCCAATGGCCGGATCGACGGCCAACCCCTCGGCGAGACCGAGCGGTTGTGGTACTACATCATCGTCGCGACGGCTGGGCACGACACGACCTCGTTCGCACTCTCCGGAGGGCTCGAGCTGCTGCTGCGCCATCCCGAACAGCTGCGCGCCCTGCAGGACGACCCCTCCCTTGTCGCCAACGCCACCCAGGAGATCCTGCGGTGGACAAGCCCGGTCCGCAGCTTCTTCCGGTGGGCGCAGGAGGACTTCGAGCTCGGCGGCGTCACCATCCCCAAAGGTGACGTCGTGCTCACGTCCTACCCGTCGGCCAACCGTGACGAGGACGTGTTCGCCGACCCGATGCGTTTCGACATCCGCCGTCCCGATGCCGACAAGCTGCTCTCATTCGGGCTCGGGATCCACTACTGCCTCGGCGCCCAGGTGGCCCGGCGCGAGGTTCGGACCCTGCTGGGCAAGGTGCTCGAGCGGGTGGCGACCATCGATTTCGACGGCGAGCCACAATGGTCGGCCGCGCACTTCGTGAGCGGCGTGAAGCACCTTCCGATCACCTACACGCTGCGCTGAGCCCCGGACACCCCGAATCGCTGGCCGCCGGCTGCGCGGTCCAACTGCCGGACAGGATCAGGTGGCTTCGGTCGGCCCCACCGTGCTGACCGGTTCCCCGGACGTATCGGGATCACCGGCTCCGACCTCGGTCCCGACCCTGGGGGCCGAGAGCCGACCGCGGAAGACGTGATACGTCCACCCCTGGTACACGAGGACCACCGGGAAGAAGATGACGGCCACGACGGTCATGACCTTCAACGTGTATGACGGGCTGGTCGTGTTGCCGACCGTGAGATTGTACGCCGCGTTGGTTGTGGACACCATGACCCGGGGATAGAGCTCGGTAAGCAGCGAGCCGACTGTGGCAGCCATGCCGATGGCGGCGCTGGCGAACGCCCAGCCCTCCCGCTTGACGTTGGCGAGCCATGCCGACGCGATGACGGCCAGGACGGCGAGCACCTCCAACGGGTTCGGGACGAAGCCGGTCCCCAGCCCCAGGTGGGTCCAGGTCACGAATCCCCACACCACAACTGCGGCAGCCCACCCGAGCGTCCCCGACAGGCGGACGACCCGGTCGTGCAGTTCCCCGGTCGTCTTGAGGGCCAGGTAGGTCGCTCCCATCAGGAGCGACATCACCAACATCGTCACACCCGTGTACAGCCCGAACGGCGTGAGGAGGCTAAGGAAATTGCCGGTGTAGTTGTGCGCCCGGTTGATGGGCAGCCCGTGCAGCATGTCGCCGAACGCCACGCCGACCAACAACGGGATCAGTGCACTGCCGATGGTCAGGGACCATCGGAACGAAGCGCGCCAGCGAGGGTTGTCCACTTTGCGCTGGTACTCGAAAGCCACGCCGCGCACGATGAGGGCGAGCAGCAGCACAACCAGGGCCAGATAGAAGGTGGAGAACATCGTGGCGTACCACGACGGGAACGCGGCGAAGATCACCGCCCCGGCAACGATCAGCCACACCTCGTTCCCGTCCCAGACCGGGCCGATGGAGTTGACGGCGATCCGTCGCTCGGTGTCGTCCCTGCCGATGAACGAGTGCAGCATTCCCACCCCGAAGTCGAACCCCTCGAGGACGAAGAAGCCGATCCAGAAGAGGGCGTCGATCACGAACCACAGTGTGCTGAGGTGCATCATGGCCTCCTAGTAGATCAGCGCGGGCATGCGCTGCGACTCGTCGGGCTCGCTCTCGCGTTCGGAGCCGTCGCCACCCCTGTCCGGCGGGCTTCCCGAATCGGGCTCTTTGTCCGAGCTCTCCCCCAGCTCCTTCCGTCCGTAGTGGATCATCAAATATGCGTCAGCGGCACCGAGGACGGCGTAGATCGCCACGAACACCACCAGGGAGATCCAGATCTCGAGAGCGGTCACGTTAGGTGACACACCGTCGACCGTCTTCATCAGCCCTTGGACGATCCACGGCTGTCGCCCATTCTCGGTCAGCATCCAACCGGCCGTGTTCATCAGGAATGGGGCCACGACCACCCAGGGCGCGATCCGCAGGAACCACTTCGAGTTCTCGATCCGGTGCTTTCGCAGCAGCCATGCTCCCCACAGTGCGAAGAGGAGCACGAGCGTGGCCAGGTAGGCCATGACCCTCATCGACCAGTACTGGACGAACACGTTCGGCACGTAGTTGCCGGCGCCGTACTCCTTGACATACTGCGCCTGGAGCTGGTTCATCCCCTTGACCTGGCCGTTGACGTGGTTGGTCGCCAGAATCGACAGCAGGTCGGGAATGCTGACGATCTGGGTGGGTGCCTCGTCGTTTGTTCCTCCGCCGACCTGCCCCAGCGAGAACGCGCAGTGCGAGTTGCACGTGTTCCACTGTGCCTCGGCGGCGGCAATCTTCATCGGTTGGTAGGTGCCCTCGATGACACCGAGCTCGCTGCCGACGAAGAGGGCCAGGACGAGCGACGGGATCAGGACGATCAGCGAGATGGTCGCCGTACGGCGAAACGCCTCGACCTCGCGCTTGCGGCGTAGTTGCCAGGCCGACACGGCCAACATGACCAGCGACCCGGTCACGAGCGAGGCCAGGACGATATGGACGTAGCTCCACAAGAACACCGGGTTGGTGAAGAGGGCACCGATGTTATTGAGCACCGGCTGGTGCTGTGCGTTCATGACGTAGCCGACCGGGTGCTGCATCCACGAGTTGGCGGCCATGATGAACGCCGCCGAGATCATGGTCGCACCGGCCACCAGCCAGATGCATGCCAGGTGCGCCTTCTTCGACAGCCGGTCCCAACCGAAGATCCACAGTCCGAGGAAGGTGGACTCGAGGAAGAACGCCAGCAATCCCTCCATGGCCAGCGGACCGCCGAAGATGTTCCCCACCTCGCGCGAGTAGGAAGACCAGTTCATGCCGAACTCGAACTCCTGGACGAGCCCGGTGACCACGCCGATGGCCACGTTGATCAGCAGGAGGGTCCCGAAGAAACGGGTGAGGCGCCGGTAGACGGGATTCTCGTGGCGGTACCAGCTCGTCTGTAGCAGTGCCACCAGGAACGCCAACCCGATGGTGACCGGCACGAACAAGAAGTGGTAGATCGAGGTTGTCGCGAACTGCCAACGTGCCAGGTCTGTACTCATACCTACCGGTTCCTCTCACGCAATTGCGCTTCGGAAGATCTTTCCGGAGTACCTCCAACGAGAGCCTGGCCGGTCACATGGGTAGTGAGTGATTCCGATGTTCCTTGCCCACTATTCAGCTCATGCAGCCATCGAGATGCGTACATTCCTCCGAGCTCGAGGAGCTCGTCATGCGTTCCTCGCTCGACGACCCGGCCGTCCTCGATCACAAGCACCTCATCGACCGATTCGAGCCCGGACAACCGATGCGTGATCAGAATCGTGGAACGACCCTCTGTCACGTTCAGAAGGTCGTCCGTCAGTGCACGCGCCGCAGGGAGGTCGAGGTGTTCGGCAGGTTCGTCCAGGACGAGAATTGGGAATTGCGCCAGGAGTGCCCGCGCCACGGCCACCCGCTGCCGCTGACCACCGGAGAGTCGGGCACCGTACTGTCCGACCTCGGAGGCCAGCCCCTCGGGAAGCTCGTCGAGCCAGTCGCCGAGGCCCACTCGCTCGAGCGAGGCACTCAACTCGGCATCGGTTGCCGAACGGTGCCCGATGCGCAGGTTCTCCGCCAGTGACGTGTCGAAGAGATGCGCGTCCTGCCCCACAAGTCCGATGACGGAATGCACGTCCGTCTCGGCCAGCAGCTCGAGGCTGATCCCGCCGAGGGTGACGCACCCTCGCTCAATGGGGAGGAAGTCCACGAGGACCGAAGCTAGCGTCGATTTACCGGCCCCGCTCGGCCCGACGATGGCGACCCTCTTCCCCTGGGGAAGGCTGAGGTCGATACCTCGCAAAGCCGGCTGCGGCGCGCCCGGGTACCGCGCCCACAGCGACCGGATCTCGAGGTCGACAGGTCGATTGGGAGGAGCCACCGTGATCGCCGGTTCGGGAACCGGGGCCGGGGCATCGCTGATGGCAAAGAGTCGAGCCGCCGCCCGGCGTGAACGTTGGAGCGTCTGCGTGGCGGCCGGCAACCCCGACACCAGCTCGAACGCGGCAAGCGGGACGAGCGCGATCACGGCCAGCCACACTCCGGCGAGCCGCCCGGAGTGCACGTCGGGGATTCCCACCATGAGCGTGCCCCACATGGCCAGACCGGCCAGCAGGGTCGTGAGCCCCAGGCCGATGCCTGCGGTCGACGCAGCCGCGGTGGCCACCTTGGTGAGTTCCCGGTCGCTCGACGAGATCCGGGCCAGCTGCGCGTCGTTGGCCCCGTACACCGCGAGCTCAGGTGCACCCTCGATGAGATCGACGACCGATGCCGTCAGCTCGCCCCGGATCGCGGCCTGGTCGGACTCGTTTCGCCGGGCCAAAGTTCCCGTCAGCCAGGGCACCAGGGTCGCGGACGCCACCAGGGCGACCAGGAGCACCAGTGCAGCCGCCGGCAACAGCACCCACACCAGTCCGACGGTGATCGTGGCGACGAGGACGGCGATAGCGAACGGGGGGATCACCCGGAGGATGAGATCCTGCAGGGAGTCGACGTCGGCCACGACCCGTGACAAGAGGTCACCGCTGCGGAACGCCGGGAGTCCCGCCGGCGCCAGCCGTTCGAGATGACGATAGAAGCGGACCCGCTGCTCGGCGAGTACCCGGAAGGCCGCGTCGTGGCCGACCAAGCGCTCGCCATAGCGGAAGAACCCTCTGGACAACCCGAAGAACTGCACCCCGACGATCGCGACGGCCAGCGTGGACTCCGATGGGTGTTGAGCGGCCCTCGAGATGAGCCAGGCCGCGGTGCCCATCAGCCCGATGGCCGCTCCGATCGTTCCGGCCCCGAGGAGGGATGCCAGCGCGAGCCGCCAAGCCGCCGGCCGGGCGACGCCGAGGGTCCGGCCGATGGGTGCCGGCGTCAGCGGTTGCTCGCCTCCGATTCGCTCCTCGATCGGAGCGGTCACGACAGCACCGGGTCATGCGAAAGGTCCACGACGCGAACCGCGACGTCGAACAGCGCCGGACGATGGGTCACGAGTATCACCGTCCGCCCGATCATGAGCCGACGGACCGATTCGACCACCGCGTCCTCGGTCCGACCGTCGAGGTTGGCGGTCGGTTCGTCCAACAGCAACAGCGGCGCATCGCGAACGAAGGCACGAGCCAGGGCGACACGCTGACGCTCCCCCTGTGAGAGGCCGACGCCGCGGTCGCCCAGCTTCGTCTCCAGGCCGTCCGGCAGTCGCCGGACCACGTCGGTCAGGTTCGCGTCGCTGATCGCCTGCCACAACTGCTCGTCGGTGGCTGCCGGCCGGCCGAGGCGGAGGTTGTCGGCAATGGACGCGGCAAACAGGTGGGGGCGCTGGGGGACCCACGCCAGCGTCGACCGCCATGCCTCCGGGTCGAGCAACGCCAGGTCATCGCCTCCCACATGGATGGCACCCCTGGTGATCGGCACCAGTCCGAGCAGGGCTCCGAGCAACGTCGACTTCCCACTGCCACTCGGCCCGATGATTGCCAGCACCTCTCCGGGGGTCACCGAGAAGGTCACGTCGCCGAGCGCGGGGACGAGCCGGTCCGGATAGGTCACCTCCAGAGATTCGACGGAGATGACGCTGGTCTCCGGGTTGGGGACCTGGCGCCGGGTTCCCCTCGGTGCCAGCGGATTCTCGAGGACCTCGAACACGCCCTCGGCTGCCTGCATGCCGTCTGCGCTCGCATGGAAGTGCGTGCCCAGTTGGCGCAAAGGGAGGTACGCCTCGGGGGCGAGCACCAGCACGAAGAGCGCGGTGCGATAGTCGAGGTGACCATTGAGGAGGCGCAGCCCCACGGCAACCGCGACGAGCGCCACGGAGATCGTTGCCAGCAGCTCGAGGATGAGCGAGGAGAGGAACGAGATCCGGAGCGTCGCCATCGTCGCCTCCCGGTACTGGTCGGTGACCTGCTTGATGGCCTCGGCCTGGGCCTTGGCCCGGCCGAAGACCTTGAGGGTGGGAAGGCCGGAGACGACGTCGAGGAAGTGCCCGCCGAGGCGTTGCAACGTCATGAACTGCCGTTCCGTGTGCTCTCGGGTGGACGCGCCGACCAGGGCCATGAACAGCGGTATGAGCGGCACGGTGAGGACGATGATCACCGCCGAGATCCAGTCGTTCCCGGCCACGATCACGATGACCGCCACCGGGACGATGACCGCCAGGAACAGCTGGGGCAGGTACCGAGCGAAGTAGGCGTCGAGGGCGTCGATGCCCTTGGTGGCGAGGAGGGCCAGACTCCCGCTGTTCTCCACCCGGCGCCCGCCATCACCGAGACGGGCGATGTGTTCGACCAGCGCTGATCGCAGGTCGGATTTCGCCGAGGCCGAAGCCCGGTTGGCCGCCCGTTCCGTCCACCAGATGACGGCGGCCCGGGCGGCGACCACGACGAAGAGGAGCGCCAGGGTCCCCCGCAGTGCAGCGAGACCCTGATGATGGATGAACGCGCCTGCCACGGCGACCGACAGGAACCAGGCCTGGGCCGTCACCAGGACGGCAGTGACGATTCCGAGGACGACGGACAGCTCCAGGAACCGACGGGTGGACCGGGTGTAGGCCAGCAGGCGCGGGTCGACCGGGCCGCGACGGTGCCGCGGCCCGGTCGGGACTGCGTTGTCCGCGGGCGCGCTGTCCGCTGGCGAGGCGTCGGGCCCTGGGTCGCGTGTCATCGCCTCGCCCCGTGAGTCGATCTCCGATCTCACGACCGGGCCGGGCGTTCGGGAGGTCGAAAGCCCGGCGTGCCATCCGGCGTGCGGGAACGTCGGACCACCGTGGGGGACTGTCGATCCACGTCCTCCTTCGGGAGAAATGAATACACGAAGCGCATGCTTTCGCGGAATCGAGGCATTGTCAGATTCCTCCCTTTGGATGGCGAGTCCCTTGTGCGTGGTGCACTGTCTTCTTGGTTGTTGCGGTTCGGAGTGCCTTTATTTGACACTGAATGCGGTCACTTCACCATTTTCGGGATCGCCTGCCAGATCCGTGGGTCATCACGGTCGCCATGAACCATCAGTCCGGCAGGTCCCGTAGCGGACTGGTGCGGTGACGACAGTCGCCGCTCGCCCTCGGGATGAAGCCACCACGCATCAGCGATCCGGACCCAACGCAATTCAGACGGACTGACTGACTCGGCGACCTTGTTCACGAGTACTGACTGGTGGCATGACCTGGACGCACGGATTCTCGACACCCACAGGCATAGCCAACGTCACTTCAGGACGGGTTGACTCTCACTCCACTGGCGATTGGGAGTCGGGACACATCTGGGACGCGCGGAACGCATGCATCCGTTTCCGCCTACCCGCGGGCCACGATCGTTCGCCTCTGGCCTGACGATCATTCAGAACCGGCGATCAGCCCGCGGTTACGACGCCGCCGGAGGGGATTTCCGTCCACGCTCGGATCGAATGGCCTGATCGAGATTATGGCGCCGTTCAGCTATCTCCTCTGTCAGAGCATCGGCCCACTCCATGATGGTCTCGGCTGTGCTCTGATCGAAGATCACGCGCAGGTGCCCGACGTTCGGCACCCCGAGGAATGTATGTGGCCTGTTCGGTCGAGCAGCACTCTTCGGTACCAACCTGTCTTTCGCCGCTGTGACCACCAGGATTGGTGGGCGCTCGCCAGGGATAGCTGCCACACCTCTCAGATAGGTGCTGTTCGTCCCCATATCCCTCATGACCGGCAGTGGGCCGAACCGTGACAGATAGTGGCCCTGGTGCGGTGTGCCGATGGTTACGAGCCCATCGATCGGTGCTCCCAGCGCTGCGGCGTGCTCTGCGACCAGACCTCCCATCGAATGCCCGATTACCACGATGGTGTCGTGGGTCTGATCCAGTCGGTCGATGAGCTCGACCAGGCGCTCCGCTGAGGTGGCGAGCGGCCCGAAGACCAATCGCTCGTTGAAGTACTTGGTCCGCCAGCCCTGTTCACGGGCGCTACGCCTGATCGGGGTCAGCGGCCATTCGTTGCCGGGAGCACCGAAGCCTCCCACGAAGACGAGAGCCCTACTCATCGTTCAGCACTCGGAACAGGAGTGCGGTGTGCTCATCGTTCGAATATTTCACTGCACTGATGTAGCTATCACTGCCATGCTCCATTGTCCAGGTGTTCTATCCCGAACCTGTGGATGCACCCCCTGATCCGTGCCCGCTGACAGAGCCGGCCGGCCCGTACGGCCCGGCAGAGGATGCGTCAATCAACAGACGCCGGACCGGGGTGCTGGTGCCCTTGGGGCAAGGCTTGAATTGGTCAGGAGTTGCAACGACCCCTGGAACCCGCCCCATCTGATCTGGTCCCGCGCGGTGGCGTGGGTCGTTTGCTTTGGAGAGGTGGAATGCGATCTGGCCGGCACAGGAGGTGTCGGCCAGATCATCACGTGACCGAGGAGGGGAACCTCCTCGTGGAGTTGGCGCTATCGCGTCGTCGCGGCCCCACTCCGGGATCCCAAGGGGGTGCCCGCCGGAGGTCCTGCAGGGATGCTCGCCGGAGGTCCTGCAGGGGTGCCCGCCGGAGGTCCTACAGGGGTGCCACTGGGAGCGCCGGAGCCCGTGGACCCGTCCGAGGAGCCCGACGTCGTGGGGACTGTCGAGGGTGGGGACACGCTGGCGCAGAACGCTTGGATGGTCTCACTCTTGGCCTGAGCGTCGGCGGTGAGCTGCGGGAAGCTGTCCTGGGCGTTGCTGGAGTTGCTGTTAGTACTAGTGCCCTTGTTTGCAGCGGCCCAGGCGGTGCACTGCCCGTAGGCATTCGCGCTCGAGGCTGACCCACTGTTGCCATGCCCGCTTGCTTGGCTGTTTGCGTTGCCGGCGCCCAGGCTGGCGTGCGGCGAAGCGTGGCTGTTTGCGTTGCCGCCTCTGAGGCTGGCGTGCGGCGAAGCGTGGCTGTTCGGGTTCGGGACCGAGATCCCGACATGTGTCAGGCCGCTGGACACCACTGATTGGACGGGCGCGGGCAGCGAGCCCGCGGCGGCTACTGCGCCACCGCCACCGAGCACGACCGCGGCGGCTACGGCGGCCACCTTGATCGAGAGTAGGTTCCTAAGCATTCGTTTTTTCCCTTCGTAGACGTTCTCCGAAGCACCTACAGGTGTCCGAACGACGGCAGCAAAGGCGGCGACCACCTGATCCTCAACGGCTCCGCCGCCGGCCGAAGCCGGCGGCTTCGCCGCCTGGATCAGCATGG
>Ga0097691_1001722_pt1 | contig 15574 bp, 13 predicted proteins | sample NGESurdeep072012_8_FD_72858 | JGI IMG/M metagenome (GOLD analysis project Ga0097691, IMG submission 72858) | Arctic peat soil microbial communities from Barrow, Alaska - NGEE Surface sample 210-1 deep-072012 | ecosystem: Environmental > Terrestrial > Soil > Wetlands > Peat ... | reverse complement strand
CCGTAAAATCATCCCGAAGACCAATCGCTGCGCTCATTTCGTGCCCCCGAATCAAATCGTGAAGCTCATAATGAATCACAACCCGCCGCTAATCCCGAGAGTCAGTCCATACGCAGTCTGGTAACGTCCGCAAATCTGGCGCCGGAGTCGTCGCCGGCGACCCATCTGAAAAGCACGGGAATTGGGTCCGCCTCGGGTCAAAAGCGCCTTCTGGCGATGCGCCGGCGCCTGCCGGCGCGAGCGAGCCTTTGGCCGCGGTTTTATGATTCCATGCCGTGGCAAACCATATCGGTCAACCTCCGGCGCCTCAGGCCTTGTCCGGCCCGACCCGCACCAGCTGCTTGCCGAAATTGGCGCCCTTTAGAAGCCCCATGAACGCGCCCGGCGCGCTGTCGAGACCTTCGGTGACGAATTCCCGATGCTTGACCTTGCCCTCGCGCACCCATTGCGACATGTCGCGCAAAAAATCCGCATGACGCGCGGCGAAATCGCTGACGATGAACCCTCTGATAGTCAGGCGCTTGGTCAGCACGGCGCGCATCATGGAAGATGCCCATTTCGGCGCTGATGCCTCGGTGTCGTTGTAGTGTGCGATCAGGCCGCACACCGGCACGCGCGCGAATGCGTTGAGCAGCGGAAACACCGCCTCGAATACCGCGCCGCCGACATTCTCGAAATAGACGTCGATGCCCTTCGGGCAGGCTTCCTTCAGTTTTGCCGCGAGGTTGGGGTCGCGGTGATCGAGGCAGTCATCGAAGCCGAGCTCTTTTTTGACGTAATCGCATTTGTCCTTGCCGCCCGCGATGCCGACGGCGCGCGCGCCCTTGATCTTGGCGATCTGGCCGACCGCCGAGCCAACCGCGCCGGATGCCGCGGCAACAACGACGGTTTCGCCTGGCTGCGGCTTGCCGATATCGAGCAGCCCCGTATAGGCGGTCATGCCGGGCATGCCGAGCACGCCCACCGCGGTCGAGACCGGTCCGAGTTTGGGATCGACCTTGCGCAGGTCCTTGCCGTCGGACAGCGCGTGGGTTTGCCAGCCGGCGCGCGCAAGCACGATGTCGCCCTTGGCAAAGCCCGGATTGTTCGAGGCGATCACCTCGCACACCGTGCCGCCCTCCATCACGCCGCCGATCGGCACCGGCGCCGCATAGGACGGGCCGTCGCTCATGCGCCCGCGCATATAGGGGTCAAGCGACAGCCAGACGGTGCGCAGCAGAACCTGGCCCTCGCCGGGTGTCGGAAGCGCATAATCCTCGACGCGGAAGTCCGACGCCTTGGGCTCGCCTACGGGGCGAGAGACCAGAACGACGCGTCTTGCCTGATGGGACATGGTTGTTTCCTCCGATTTTTTGATTTTGATCATGGATCGTACGGCGCGCACAACGGCACGTCGATATCAGGCAAATGTCAGGCTGTGATTTTCGCCAGCGCCGCGTCGAACGCCGCGGCTGCACTCGACAAGTCCTTGAACGCGAGCCCGCTGTCGGCCGACTGCTTCTGCGCCTCCGTCGCGGTGGGGCGAATCTCGGCCACCGGTTTTGCGCCATCGAGCAAGGCTTTCGGCGCGATCACATGAAACTCGTGGGCTTCGATCGGCTGATCCTTGAGCAGGAAGACGCTCAGCGAGACGATGTCCTTGCCGCGCCGATATGAAATATACCGGTCGACCGCGACCGAGCCGTCGCGCTGCATGCCGCCAAGTTTTGCATAGCCCTTGGCGTCCAGCAGCTTGTGCGCCTTGAAGCCTTTCACGCCCACCGACTTTGCTTTCGCGGTCGCTTCGGACAGATCGTACTTCTCGGCCATCGCTTTGCCGATCGCGGCGAGCTGCCCGGACATGTCGTGTTCGAATTCCTTCAGCTCGGTACGCGGCTTCGAAGCCTTGCGGGGCTTTGCGGCATTCCGCCTTTCCATCTCGGCCTTGCACTGCGCGATAACTTCGGCGACGGATTTCCGCTCCGCATTGACAAGCAGATTCTTCAGATCCTGATCCGAAAGCGCAGCAATCCTGTCGTCCGACCAATCGACCATAATGACCAACTTCTTTTCTGAATTGTGTTGAGATCAATCTCTGAAGACCGCGGCACAATCGCGAGGGTGAATTCCTGTGCAGCGCGGCGATCCCTGGCTGGAACAGTACCGCGTTTCGCTAGCCTTGTGGTGGTCAATTTAGGCCGCGGAACTAGACCCCGCCGGGGTAATTGGGGCTTTCGCGGGTGATCGTGACGTCGTGAACGTGGCTTTCGCGCAGGCCCGCGCCTGTGATGCGCACGAATTGCGCCTTCTCGTGGAACTCGGCGAGGTTTCGCGCGCCGACATATCCCATCGCCGCGCGCAAGCCCCCCGCGAGCTGATGCATGACGTTTCCGACCGGGCCCTTGTAGGGCACCTGCCCCTCGATCCCCTCCGGCACCAGCTTAAGCGTGTCCTTGATGTCCTGCTGGAAGTAACGGTCGGCGGAACCGCGCGCCATCGCACCCACCGAGCCCATGCCGCGATAGGCCTTGTAGGAGCGGCCCTGCCACAGAAACACTTCGCCCGGCGTCTCGTCGGTGCCGGCCAGCAGAGAGCCGACCATGGCGATGTCGGCGCCGGCGGCCAGCGCCTTGGCAAGATCGCCGGAATATTTGATGCCGCCATCGGCAATCACGGGCACGTTGGCCTTCTTCGCGGCCTCGACCGCATCCATGATCGCGGTGAGTTGCGGGACGCCCACGCCGGCGACAATCCGGGTGGTGCAGATCGAACCGGGACCGATACCGACCTTGATCGCATCGGCGCCGGCATCGATCAGCGCCTGCGCGCCCTCCATGGTGGCGATATTGCCGGCGATGACCTGCACGGCGTTGGAGAGCCGCTTGATGCGGTTGACGGCCTCCAGCACCCGCGAGGAATGGCCGTGCGCGGTGTCCACCACGATCACATCGACCCCGGCGTCGATCAGCCGCTCGGTACGCTCAAAGCCGCCCTCGCCAACGGTGGTCGCTGCTGCGACACGCAACCGGCCCTGCGCATCCTTGCAGGCCAGCGGATGCGCGACCGCCTTCTCCATGTCCTTGACGGTGATCAATCCGACGCAGCGGTATTGTTCGTCGACCACCAGCAACTTCTCGATCCGATGCTTGTGCAGCATCCGCTTCGCCTCGTCCTGGCTGACGCCTTCGCGCACCGTGACGAGGTTTTCATGCGTCATCAATTCGCTGATTTTCTGGCGCGGATCGGTGGCGAACCGCACATCGCGGTTGGTCAGAATGCCGACCAGTTTTCCCGGCATGCCCTTGCTGGCGCCGGTGACCACCGGAATGCCGGAGAAACCGTGATCGTTCATCAGCGCCATCGCGTCCGACAGCATCGCGTCGGGACCGATGGTCAGGGGATTGACCACCATTCCGGATTCGAACTTCTTGACCTGCCGCACCTGGGCGGCCTGACCATCAACATCGAAATTGCGGTGGATGACGCCGATACCGCCCGCCTGCGCCATGGCGATCGCCATTCGCGCCTCGGTGACGGTATCCATCGCGGAGGCGATAATTGGAATGTTGAGCGGAATGGCGCGGGTGACGTGGGAGCGGATATCGGCCTCGGAGGGCAGGATATCCGACAGGCCCGGTTTCAGCAGCACGTCGTCGAACGTGTAGGCTTCGCGTATCCCCTGAAGTCCCTGCACCAGCGCCATTACCAACTCCATTCGGCGGCCCGTTCGCCGCGATACGACCTAAGGGATGAACAGGTCCTCCGGCGACACTATTGGCGTCGCCGTCGAATCGAAGCCCATCGGTAGGGTTGGCGGTGGTCGATAGCATGGCCCCATGACGATTCAAAGGGGCCGTTGCCTCAAATCCAACGTCAGCGCGGATAACCCGGCGGCGGGCCGTGTTGGCGGATCGCCTCCACCACCTCCCGATGCCTGCGCTCTTCCCGCTTCATATGAACCGCGATCAGCGCGTGAGCCGACGGCACCAGCAGCAGGACGTGAAAAACCAGCCCGAAAATCACGCAAAAGACGATCAGGACCAGATTGAAAATCGCCGAAAAGGGCTGCCCGTTCAGGAGCAGCCCAAGCGGCGGCAGCAGGGCGGCGAGGATATAGATCATCGTCGGATCTCCGGCGGCTCGGTCACGGAGATTTAGGTGCTTTCCGGGGTTCCGCAATGGCCTGTATGGCCATGGAGTGATACAGCCCCTGCTCCCGCCCATTCCTGACCTCTTCCCGAAGTTTGATGACCAAAGAACGCCTGATCCCGCTCATCGTGGCCACCGCCCTGTTCATGGAGAACATGGATTCGACTGTGATCGCGACCTCGCTTCCGGCGATCGCCGCCGATATCGGCACCAGCCCGCTGACACTGAAGCTCGCCATCACCTCGTATCTGCTGTCGCTGGCGGTATTCATTCCGGCGAGCGGCTGGACCGCCGATCGCTTTGGCGCGCGCGCCGTGTTCTCAATCGCGATCGCCGTCTTCATGGTGGGCTCGATCGGCTGCGCGCTGTCCTCCTCCGTCACCCATTTTGTGATCGCGCGCATCGTACAAGGCGTCGGCGGAGCCATGATGACGCCGGTCGGGCGGCTGGTGCTGCTGCGCTCGATCGACAAGAGCGCGCTGGTGAATGCGATGGCCTGGGTCACGGTTCCGGCGCTAGTCGGCCCGGTGATCGGCCCGCCGCTCGGCGGGTTCATCACCACCTATTTCTCGTGGCACTGGATCTTTCTCATCAATATCCCGATCGGCCTGCTCGGCATCTTCATGGCGCTGCGCTACATCGACCCGATCCGCAGCGAGGACCCCGAGCGCTTCGATCTCTACGGGCTGCTGCTGGCCGGGATCGGGCTTGGCGGCATAGCGTTCGGGCTTTCGATCGCAGGCCTTAATCTCCTGCCCTGGACCGTCGTCGCCGCGCTGGTCGCGATCGGCACCATTTCCATGACGCTCTATGTGATCCACGCCAGGCGAACCGCCTCGCCGGTGCTGGATTTCGCGCTGCTGCGGTTGCCGACGATGCGCGCCAGCATCATCGGCGGCTTTCTGTTCCGTCTCGGCATTGGTGCATTGCCGTTTCTGCTGCCGCTGTTGATGCAGGTCGGGTTCGGCCTGTCGCCGTTCAGATCCGGGCTGGTGACTTTTGCGTCCGCGGTCGGCGCCATGGGCATGAAGACGCTGGCGGCGCGCATCATCCGCACCTTCGGCTTCCGCAACATCATGACCATCAACGCGGTCGTAAGCTCGATTTTCCTCGCGGCCTGCGCGCTGTTCACGGTGACGACGCCGCTGCTGCTGATCATGATCCTTCTGGTGGTCGGCGGTTTCTTTCGTTCGCTGCAATTCACCGCCATCAACACCGTCGCCTATGCCGAGGTCGAGCCGGCCCAGATGAGCCGCGCCACCACGCTGGTCAGCGTCAACCAGCAACTGGCGATTTCCGCCGGCGTCGCCGTCGGCGCGTTCTCGGTGGAATCGACGATGATGCTGCGCCACGTCAGCGAATTGAGCGCGGCGGATTTTGCGCCAGGCTTCCTGGTGGTCGCCGTGATTTCAGCCGTGTCGGCATACTTCTTCTACCAAATGCCCGTCGATGCCGGCCATCAGGTATCGGGACGCGGAGTCGTCGTTGTCTCCCCTCCGGAGCGCGACGCCGAACCGGAGGAGACCGCCGCGACCGAAACCGCCAACGCCAGGGATCAGCGGCTGGGCTGACCCCGAAATCCCATCGCCAGCACATAGCGCTCGGAGGAATCCTTGCGGCTCGATGCCGGTTTAACGTGCATGACGCTGGTGAAATCGCGCTTGAGCTGCGTCATCAGTGTCGCGTCGGCGCCGCTCTGAAAAACCTTGGCGACGAACGTCCCGCCCGGCTTGAGCACGTCCGAGGCAAACGCGGCAGCGCCTTCCACCAAGCCGAGGATGCGCAGCTGATCGGTCTTGCGATGGCCTGTGGTGTTGGCGGCCATGTCGGACAACACCACATCCGCGCGGCCGCCGATCATGGCAAGCAATTTTTCCGGCGCGTCGTCGGCGAGAAAATCGAGCTGCGCAAAGGTGACGCCGGGTATCTCCGGCATCTCCAGGAGATCGATCGCGACGACCTTGCCCTTGCCGTCGGCCGCGCCAACACGTTTGGCTGCGATCTGGCTCCAGCCGCCGGGCGCCGCGCCGAGATCGACCACCGTGATGCCGGATTTGAGAAAGTGATACTTGTCGTCGATTTCGATCAGCTTGTAGGCCGCGCGCGAGCGCAATCCGTCTCGCTTGGCCTGCGCCACATAGGGATCGTTGAGCTGCCGCTCCAGCCAGAGCTTCGACGACAGCTTGAGCCTGCCGCCGCTCTTGACGGTGACCCGCAGCCGTCCGGTGGTATCTTTCGCCATATTGGTTTGCTTGCCTTGGGTAGAACCGGTGCCGCTCTAGCACATTGCAGGTCGATGCGCCTATCGACATCCGCTGAGAGCGCCGTCCTCGCGCATCATCTCGACCAGCATTCCCTCGCGCAGGCCGCGATCGGCGACGCGCAACCGCGGCAGCGGAAACGCGTTACGGATCGCATCGAGGATGGCGCAGCCCGCCAGCACCAGGTCGGCGCGCTCGACGCTGATGCAGTTGTTGTTGGCGCGTTCCTGATAGCTCATGCCGAGCAGGCGCGCGATGGTCGCGGTAAGATCCGCGTCGCTCATCCAGACACCATCAATCCGGCGGCGATCGTATCGCACCAGATTGAGATGGACGCCGGCCAGCGTTGTCACCGTGCCGGAGGTACCGAGCAGGTGCATATCCCTGAGGTCGGCGCCATGTTCGGCCGCGAATGGGGCGACGAATTGCGCGACCTCCTGCACCATCAGCGCATAGGATTGCGCCGTGACGTCCTTGCCGCCGAAATGCTCGGCCAAGGTGACAACGCCGAGTGGGATCGACATCCATGCCTTGATACGCGGTGTGGCGTTTTGCTCGTCCGGATCGCGCTCGATCCGGACCAGTTCGGTCGAGCCGCCGCCGATGTCGAACAGAATGGCGCCCCGCCCCTTCTGATCGAGCAACGGCGAGCAGCCGATGACGGCGAGCGTCGCTTCGGTCTCGCGATCGATCACTTCAAGCCGGATGCCGGTCTCGGCGGCAACCCGGTCCCGGAAGCCGTCGGCATTCGACGCCGCGCGGCAGGCTTCCGTTGCGATCAGCCGCAGCCGCCCGGCCTTCCTGGACCGGATCTTGTCACGGCAAATGCTCAACGCGGCGATGGCGCGTTCGATCGCGGCGTCGCTGATGCAGCCGGTCGCCGAGATTCCCTCCCCTAACCGGATGATCCGCGAGAACGAATCGACCACGCGGAATCCGTCGCCGGTCGGACAGGCGATCAGCAGGCGGCAATTATTGGTACCAAGGTCCAGCGCCGCGTAGACGCCGGTTCCCGCGGCCAGCGAATCGAGCGCTCCCGCCGCGACCGCGCCCTGCAGACCGCTACGCAGCCTGTGGCCGTCGTCTCCGCGCGGCCCAAGGCCATCGCGAAGCCGCGTGTCATCGTTCATCCAAAATGTCTTTCCGCGGCCATTTACGGCCGACGAGGAATTTCCGTTCACGGAAACTTTAGCAGCGCGGAGGGACGGCGCAACAGCCGTTCACATGGCACCATGCCCAATCAGGCGTTGTCGTTCGGACATGGGTGCGTTATCTGCTTGGGAAGCTGCGAAATCGCGCAAAAACTGGCATTTCAGGTATCTTTCCATGCAAGATCATACGTCTTCATCCTCTCTGGAAAACGCTATCGCACTGCAAAAATTCGGTGTCGGACAGCCGGTCCGCCGCAAGGAAGACGACACGCTGGTGCGCGGCAAGGGCAAATATACCGACGATTTCAATCTGCCCGGCCAGGCCTATGCCTGGATCGTGCGCAGCAGCCACGCTCACGGTGTCATCCGCAGCATCGACACATCGGCCGCCAAAGCCATGCCCGGCGTGCTCGGCGTCTGGACCGGAAAGGACCTCGCCTCCGCGAATTACGGCCCCTTCACCTGCGGTCTGCCGCTCAAGAGCCGCGATGGCACGCCACTGTTGCAGACCAACCGTACCGCGCTGATGACCGACAAAGTCCGCTATGTCGGCGACCCCGTGGCGTTCGTGGTTGCCGAGACGCTCGCGCAGGCGCGCGACGCCGCCGAAGCCGTGGTACTCGATATCGATCCGTTGCCGGCCGTCACGAGCGCCGAGGAAGCCGCCAAGCCCGGCGCGCCGCAGCTCTACGATCACATCCCCAACAACGTGGCGCTGGACTATCACTATGGCGACGCCGCCAAGGTCGAGGCCGCCTTTGCCGGCGCCGCGCATGTGACGAAGCTCGATATCGTCAACACCCGCGTGGCTGTGGTGGCGATGGAGCCGCGCGCGGCGCTGGCCTCTTACGACAGAGCGAGCGAGCGCTACACGATTCAGGTTCCGACCCAGGGCGTCGCCGGCAATCGCATGAATCTCGCGAAGAACCTGCTGAAAGTTCCGAACGAGAAGGTTCACCTGCTGACCGCCAATGTCGGCGGCTCGTTCGGCATGAAGAACATCAACTATCCCGAATATATCTGTATCCTGCATGCGGCGAAGACGCTGGGCCGCCCGGTGAAATGGACCGACGAACGCTCGACCAGCTTTCTGTCCGACAGCCATGGCCGCGCGGGACAGATTCACGGCGAGCTTGCGCTCGACGGCGAAGGCAAGTTCCTCGCGGTCAAGATCAGCGGCTACGGCAATCTCGGCGCCTACATCACCGGCGTCGCGCCGATTCCGTTGTCGCTGAACATTGGCAAGAACCTGGCCAGCGTCTATCGCACCCCGCTGATGACCGTCGACATCAAGACCGTGTTGACCAACACCACCCTGATGGGGGCCTATCGCGGCGCCGGACGCCCCGAAGCCAACTACTACATGGAGCGCCTGATCGATCGTGCCGCCGACGAAATGGGCATCAACCGGCTGACGATGCGCAAGCGCAATTTCATCAGGTCTGCGCAGATGCCGTTCGCGGCGTCGTCCGGCGTCACCTACGACAGCGGCGATTTCCAGGGCGTCTTCAACAAGGCGCTCGAGATCTCCGATCACGCCGGTTTTGCCAAACGCAAGAAAGAGAGCCGCAAGCGCGGCAAGCTCCGGGGCATCGCGGTCGGCTCCTATCTCGAAGTCACCGCGCCTCCCGGCGTCGAACTCGGCAAGATCGTATTCGAAGATGACGGCTCGGTCCGCCTGGTCACCGGCACGCTCGACTATGGCCAGGGTCATGCGACACCCTTTGCGCAGGTTCTCTGTGCGCAACTCGGCGTCCCCTTCGAAAGCGTCAAGCTCGAGCAAGGCGACAGCGACATCGTGCATTCCGGCAACGGCACCGGCGGCTCGCGCTCCATCACCGCCAGCGGGATGGCGATCGTCGAAGCCTCGAAACTGGTCATCGAGAAGGGGAAACGCGCTGCCGCACATCTGATGGAAGCCGCAGAAGGCGACATCGAATTCAGCAATGGCCGTTTCACCATCGCCGGCACCGATCGCAGCATCGACATCATCGAGCTGGCGCGCCGCTTGCGCGAAGGCAAGATGCCGGAGGGCGTACCGTCGTCGCTCGACGTCGACCATACCACCGAGGTTGTGCCGTCGACCTTTCCCAATGGCTGTCACGTCGCGGAAGTCGAGATCGACCCAGAGACCGGGATCGTGCAAATCGTCCGCTATGCCGGCGTCAATGATTTCGGCACCATCGTCAATCCGCTGCTGGTCGCCGGCCAGATGCACGGCGGCGTCGCGCAAGGCATCGGACAGGCGCTGATGGAATGCGTCAGCTACGACTCAAGCGGCCAGCCGATTACCGGGTCGTTCATGGACTACGCGATGCCGCGCGCCGAAGACATTCCTGACATGGCGGTCGGCGATCATCCCGTGCCCGCCAAATCCAATCCGCTGGGCACCAAGGGCTGCGGCGAAGCCGGCTGTGCCGGCAGCCTCTCCACGATCGTCAACGCGGTGCTCGATGCGCTCTCGGAGTTCGGCATCGCGCATATCGACATGCCGCTAACCCCGGAGCGGGTCTGGCGCGCGATCCGGGATGCGAAGGCGAAGGCGGCGTGATTTTTTCCGACTGTCGTCGCCCGGCTTGACCGGGCGACCAAGTATTCCAGAGCAATGGTGATGGATCCGTGAGGCCGCGGCGTACTGGATACCCCGCTTTCGTGTTTGGTCCCGGCTGATTGGTTGAATGGAATCGGTGTAGATAGGGGCGTCTGTTACGTCAGGGAGCGCCTTGCGTCATGGAACTGAACCTGCACGCCAATGCCACGACAACCCCGAAGGTCCGGGCCTACATCCAGCGCAGCAAAAAGAAGATCGCGGCGCTGGCGAGCGAACTCGGTGTCAGCCAGACCACGATCCGGCGCTGGCGCGCCCGCACCACGGTAAGCGACCGCTCGCACACGCCAAAAAAGTTGATGATCAGCCTCTCGCCAGTCGAAGAGGCGCTGGTCTGTGAGCTGCGAACGCATCTGCAATTACCGCTCGACGATATCGTCGAGGTGATGCGCCGCTGCGTCAACGGCAAGCTGTCACGCAGCGCCATCCATCGCTGCCTGAAGCGCCACGGCCTGAGCCAGCGCCCCCAGCCTGACAAGCCTGCAGTCGGTGTTTTCCAGGAGACCACTGTCGGCTTCATCCACATCGATCTCAAGCATCTGCCCGCGCTGGAGCGGCGCAAAAGCTACGCCTTCGTCGCCATCGATCGGGTCACACGCTACGTCTACATGGAGATTCATCCGAAGCGGGATGCCCAGACTTCGGAAGGATTCCTGAAGCGCTTCCTGGCCCACTTCCCGCATCCGGTGCATACCATTCTCACCGACAATGGCTCCGAGTTCACCGACCGCTTCGCCGTCGACAAGAAGAACAAGCCGGACGACAAACCCTCGGGTCAGCATCCGTTCGATCGACTTTGCGCAAGGCAAGGCATTCAACACCGCCTCACCAGACCCTACCGGCCGCAGACCAATGGCCTGGTTGAGCGCTTCAATCGCAGAATTGTGGATGCGATCGGCCGCGAGCCCAAGCGCGGCATCGCGCGCCGGCTGTTCCGATCCCATCTCGACCGCGATGAATTCCTCCATCGCTTCGTCAAGGATTACAACCGTACCCGCCTCAAATGCCTCGACTATCTCGCTCCGCTCGAAGCTCTCGCTAATCTCCCGGGACCAAACACGAAGGCGGGGACGACGACAGAGTTTCACTCCGCTCTGGATTCTAGTCCGCCTTCTTCCCCAACTGCGCGTGCGGACGGCCGAAGTCGGGCACTGCGGAGTCCTGGCCGATCTCGACGATGCCGCGGCGGATCGCGCGGGTACGGGTGAAATGCTCGAACAGCGCCTCGCCGTCGCCGCGGCGGATGGCGCGGGTGAGCTTGGAAAGGTCCTCGTTGAAGGTGCCGAGCATTTCCAGCACCGCGTCCTTGTTGGCCAGGAACACGTCACGCCACATGATCGGGTCGGAGGCCGCGATGCGGGTGAAGTCGCGAAAGCCGCCGGCGGAGAACTTCATCACTTCCGACGAGGTAACCTGGCCGAGCTCGTCGGCGGTGCCGACGATGGTGTAGGCGATCAAATGCGGCAGATGGCTGGTGATCGCGAGCACCAGATCGTGATGGTCGGGCGTCATGATCTCGACCTTGGCGCCGAGCGCGGCCCAGAACGCGCGCAGCTTCTCGACTGCATTCGGATCGGCGCCTTCAGGCGGAGTGAGGATGCACCAGCGGTTGATGAACAGTTCAGCGAAACCGGAGTCGGGGCCGGAATGCTCGGTGCCGGCGACCGGATGCGCCGGCACGAAATGTACGCCGGCAGGTAAATACGGCGCCATTTCCCGCACCACGGCGCCTTTGACCGAGCCGACATCGGAGACGATCGCGCCCGGCTTGAGATGGGCTGCGATTTCCTGCGCGACCGCGCCGCAGGCGCCGACCGGGATGCACAGGATGACGAGGTCGGCATCTTTCGCCGCCTCCGCATTGCTGTCCACCACGCGATCGGTAATGCCGAGTTCCAGCACCCGCGCGCGGGTCTTCGCCGAGCGCGCGGTGGTGACGATTTCTCCCGCCAACCCCTGTGCGCGCGCGGCACGCGCGATCGAGCCGCCGATCAGCCCGAAGCCGATCAGCGCGATCCTCTTGAACGGCGGGGTGGCGTTCACTTGTGCGCCATGAAGTCGCGCAAGCCGTCGACCACCAGGCGATTGGCCTCCTCGGTGCCGATGGTCATGCGCAGCGCGTGCGGCAGGCCGTAATTGTTCAGCCCGCGCAGCACCAGGCCGCGTTTGGTCAGGAACGCGTCCGCCTCGGCCGCAGTCCTGCCCTTGTCGAGCGGGAAATGGATCAGGATGAAGTTCGCCACGCTCGGCGTCACCTTGAGGCCGAGTTTTGTCACTTCCTCCGTCAGCCAGTTGCGCCATTTCTCGGTGTGCGCCTTCGACATTTGCTGATGCGCGGTGTCCTCGATCGCGGCGACTGCCGCCAGCATCGCCGGCGTCGAGACATTGAAGGGACCGCGAATCCGGTTGACCGCATCGACGATGTTGGCCGGCCCGAACATCCAGCCGATCCGCAGTGCGGCGAGCCCGTGAATCTTCGAAAAGGTGTGGGTCATCACGGTATTGTCCGTCGTCGCCACCAGTTCGATGCCGATCTCATAATCGTTGCGCGACACGTAATCGGAATAGGCGGCATCGAGCACCAGCAGCACATGCGGCGGCAATCCGGCGCGCAGCCGCTTGACCTCGTCGAACGGCAGATACGTGCCGGTCGGGTTGTTCGGGTTGGCGAGCCACACGAGCTTGGTGCGCGGCGAGACCCGCTTCAGGATCGCATCGACGTCGGCGGTGAAATTGGTCTCGGGCGCGACGACGTTGATGGCGCCGTTCGCTTTTGTGGCGATCGGATACACCAGAAAGCCGTGGGTGGTGCTGATCGCCTCGTCGTCGTGGCTGAGATAGGCGTGCGCGAGCAGATTGAGGATCTCATCGGAGCCGGCGCCGCAGATGATGCGGTCGGGATCGAGCCCGAAGGCGCGGCCGATCGCCTCGCGCAGCACGCGCGATGTACCTTCCGGGTAGTCCTCCAGATGCGCCGCGGCCTCCTTGTAGACCTCTACTGCCTTCGGCGAGGGCCCGAACGGCGTCTCATTGGCCGACAGCTTGAATACCTTGCGGCCCGGCTCCGGCGCCGGGCTTTTGCCGGGCGTGTAGGGCGCAATATCGAGAATGCCGGGATTCGGCACGGGTCGGGACATCTTCAACTCCGGATTATCGGGGCGGCTTCAGGATCTCGCTGCCCCGTTCGGGGGCACCGTATAGCGCGTTGCATGGCTGCCGACGAGAGCCGATGAACGCACCGACGCACCGGCCTCGATCAGCGCCGACTTGATCTTTTCGAGGCTGCCTGAGCCCGCAACCGACACCAGCAGGGCCGCGCCGTCGAAGGCGGTATCCGGCACCGCGACGGTTTCCGCCAGCGGCGACAGCGCGCGCGCGATCTCGGCGTTCCAGCCGGATACGCGCACGCTCCACATCTCGACTTCGGTCACCATGGCGCTGTCGGCGACGCGCGACACCACGAATACCGGCAACGCAGCGGGATGATCGGCGCGCTCGACGAATGGCAGCCGCGCGATGATCTTCGGCGCGCCACTGGCTTCGAGCGCGATCCACCACGGGGTGCGGCTGGACGTGGCGGAGACCAGCGCCAGATCGCCCTTCGACTTGGCCACCGCCTCGACCGCGGCCGGTGCGCTGAAATGCGAGATATAGGGAACGGTGAATCCGAAATGAAACCGCGCCGAATCCCGCATCGCGGATTCGCCGAGCGAGATATCGGCATGCACCGAAAACGGCGCCTGCACGTAGGTGAAGGTCGAGATGATGACGCGCCAGATGCTCTCGACGGTATCGAGCGGCAGGATGCCGCGATGACGCTGCACCAGCCGGCGCATCATCTCGGCTTCGCGCGCCGGGCGGAACGCGGAGCCGACCTCCTGGGTCTGCTTCACCGAAATCAGCCGGTCGATGATGTCACCGCGCGCCATCAGCAGGCGGTGGACCTGCTCGTCGATGGCGTCGATCTCTTTGCGCAGCACCTCGAGCGAGGGCGGAGCGGGGGGCGATTGAGACATCTTCAAACCTTCAAGCCAGGCTGGATCAGTCAAATCCGGCAGGCGGGCAAGGGCATTGATTAGGTAAGACGGCAGCTGAAAGCAAAGAAAACATTGAGAGTCTTGGTTGCCGGCCGACGATTGAGGCTCTTGTTAACCAGCAGGGGAATCGCATTTGGAAGTGTTTGGGCGCTTTGGGGAGGTTTGCGTTTTTGAACGAGATGGATTCTACCGGGTCGCGGCTGATTCGCGGCGCGGGAGGTGGTTTTGGATCGCTTTATCGAATGCTGGGATGGTTTGGACGACCCGCGCACCGGCAACGCCGCGCTGCACGACTTTCATGAGATTTTGGCGATAGCGATATGCGCGGTTCTGTGCGGCGGGCAAGGCTCGGTGGACATGGGCTTGTTCGCGAAGTCGAAGGAGCCGTTCCTGCGCGGTTTTCTCAAGCTCGATAATGGCGTGCCCAGCCATGACACGTTCAGCCGGCTTTTCCGCCTGCTCGATCCGGAGCAGTTCCGGGCGGCGTTTCAGCGGTTCATGGCCGGGTTCTCCGAGCAATGCGCAGGGGTTGTGGCGATCGACGGCAAGGTTCTGCGTCGCTCGTTCGACCGCACCAGCGGCAAGTCGCCGTTGCACATGGTCTCCGCCTGGGGCTGCGAGCAACGCCTCGTGCTGGCGCAGATCGCCACCGACGCGAAGTCAAACGAAATCACTGCCGTACCGAAGCTATTGGAGATGCTGAGGTTGAAAGGGACAATCGTGACCACCGACGCGCTCAATTGCCAGCGCGCCATCGCCCAGCAGATCGTCGATCAGGGTGGCGACTACGCCCTGGCCCTGAAGGGAAATCAGGGAGCGCTTCATGACGACGTTGTGCTGTATCTCAGCGATCCGGCCAGCAAAACGATCGCCGCCGCGCCGCTCGTCGAGGCCGATCATGGCCGCATCGAAACCCGCACCGCCACGGTCTCGACCGACATCGCGTGGCTGATCAAAGACCATCAATGGCCGGGCCTGGCCGCTGTCGGCAAGGTCGAGCGCATCCGCGAAATCGCCGGCAAGACAACGTCCGAGACCGCCTATTATCTGCTCAGCGCCGCTTTGACGCCCGAACGCTTCAACGAGGTCGTTCGTTCGCATTGGGGCGTCGAAAATCGGCTGCACTGGCGGCTCGACGTCGTCATGAACGAGGATCAGGACAGGAGCCGGTTGGGAAACGGACCCCACAATCTCGCCGTTCTCCGCCACATGGCCCTCAATGTCATGCAAAAAGACAGCGAAAAAGGATCGCTCCGGGGCAAGATCAAGCGGGCCGGCTGGGATGAAGCCTACCTCGCACGGCTACTGACCCTCTTTTGAAATGCGATTGCCCTGGGGCTGTGGGCTAGGGGGCTTGACACCAGAACTTCGAAGCGCAGAAATGACTGG
>Ga0097691_1001721_pt1 | contig 15581 bp, 15 predicted proteins | sample NGESurdeep072012_8_FD_72858 | JGI IMG/M metagenome (GOLD analysis project Ga0097691, IMG submission 72858) | Arctic peat soil microbial communities from Barrow, Alaska - NGEE Surface sample 210-1 deep-072012 | ecosystem: Environmental > Terrestrial > Soil > Wetlands > Peat ... | reverse complement strand
TAGTTGTTGCATTCTTTACACACTCATCAATTATTGCATCTACTTTTTCTTTGGTTAGATGTTCACGATATGTTTTTCCAAACTGCATCATTGGTGCATAACCGCAGGCACCAAGGCATTCTACAGTTTTTAAAGTGAATAACCCATCTTGTGTTGTTCCACCAATTTCAATATTTAATTTTTGTTTGATGTAATCGATAATATTATCGCTTCCATTTACCATGCATGGACCTGTTTGGCAAACCTCAAAAATATATTTACCCACCGGCTTTAAATTATACATCGAATAAAATGTTGCCACTTCATACACTTCAATCGGTTGGATGTTAAATAAAGAAGCAACATAATCCATAGTACTTACATCAAGCCATCCTCCAAATTCCTGTTGGGCTAAATGCAATACAGGCAGCAAAGCACTTTTTTGTTTGCCTTGCGGATAATGAGACATCAACTCGTTTACCTTATTTAATTTCTGCTGTGAAAATTGTATTGACATTAAAAATTATTTTATGCATCCATTTCGCCTGCGATAATATTTAAACTGCTCATCGTAATAACTGCATCGCTTAACATTCCTCCTTTTATCAATTCAGTAAATGCCTGGTAATAAATAAAACAAGGTCTGCGAAAATGCAGGCGGTATGGCGTTCTTCCGCCATCACTAATTAAATAAAAACCGAGTTCTCCATTTCCGCCTTCTACTGCAGAATATAATTCGCCTGCAGGAATATTTGTTTCACCCATTATTATTTTAAAATGATAAATAAGCGCTTCCATCTTTGTGTACACCTCCTTTTTATCAGGCAAATAATATTCAGGAACATCAGCATGATAAACTTCTGCATCTGCACCTTTGAACTCCTGCACTTTTTTATATGCCTGTTTTATAAGACTCAAACTCTGCCACATCTCCTGGTTGCGAACTAAAAATCTGTCGTAACAATCGCCGGTTGTACCCACGGGAATTGTAAAATCAAAATCTTCATAACTGCTGTAAGGTGTATGAACACGTACATCATAATCAACACCTGCTGCCCGCAAATTTGGCCCTGTAAATCCATAATTTAAAGCTCTTTCAGCAGCAATAGGACCTACGCCAATTGTGCGTTCCATAAAAATACGGTTACGGGTAAAAAGATTTTCAAACTCCTTTAAAACAACCGGCCATTCTTTAATAAATTTCTCCAGTTTTTCAAATGCTGTTGCTGTAAAATTTCTTTCAAAGCCACCAATGCGACCAATGTTTGTTGTTAAGCGGCTGCCGCATACCTCTTCATAAATTTCGTAGATTAGTTCACGATATTGCATTACATACAAAAATCCTGTGTAAGCACCGGAGTCAACACCAACAATAGAATTACAGATCAGGTGATCAGAAATACGTGCCAGCTCCATAATTATTACACGTAAATAATCAACACGTTTCGGAGTTTTAATTTTTAATAACCTTTCGCAGGTAATATGCCATCCCATATTATTTATAGGTGATGAGCAATAATTCATTCTGTCTAAAAGTGTTGTTATCTGGTAAAGAGGCCTTCTTTCTGCAATTTTTTCGAAAGCCCTGTGAATATAACCAACCGTTTGTGTGGCATCTATTACACGTTCGCCATCAAGCTCAACAATATTTTGAAATACACCATGAGTGGCGGGATGTGTAGGCCCGAAATTGAGGGTAGTGGTTTGCTTTTCAATACTTCCCTGTGGTAATTTAATATGCTCTGTCATAAACCTCTTAAAAAATTATTTTGTTACCAACATTATTTCTTTATTCACCATCGTTGCCAATAGGACTCCTTTGGAGTGTTACTCACTTGTACTTTTTGTTCTTTGCTCAGCAACCTCACCCTCTTATCCCTCTCCATCTGGAGAGGGACGGTACATTTGAATAAAAGCATACATCATATCTTCCACATCAACTATCAACATTTCTTCATCAATATGTATTTATTCAAACAAATCTCCAAATATTTTCCCCGATTTTTTCTTTTATCTTCTTCTCCTTTTCCCTCCCCTTCGGGGAGGATAGGAGGGGCTATCTTCCAAACATTTCATCATCTTTATCAAGCCTGCTTTGGTCTTCCAAAGGAAATTCTTTCCTCATAGGAAAATATTCCATTTCATCAATATTTAATATTCTTTTTAAATTGGGATGACCAACAAAATTCACCCCAAAAAAATCATAGGTTTCTCTTTCCATCCAGTTGGCTGACTGATATAAAGCCGTTGCACTGAAAACATCAGGCTTATTAATATCAGTGAACACTTTAAAACGAATGCGGATATTATCTACAAGATTATGAAGATGATAGACTACAGCAAGCTCTCCGCCTTTCCTATCAGGATAATGCACAGCAGTAAGATCAGTAAGAAATTGAAATTTTAATTCAGTATCATCAAACAAAAATTGAAGAACTTTAAGATTTATATCTTTTGGAGCAGTGAAAGTGAGCATGCCATAAGGTTCTTCCCAATCAATTAATTGGTCTCCAAATTTTTCTGTTAGTTTTTGTCTGATTGATTCGTTCGTCATACCCCAATCCGCCAAAGGCGGAGCTTTGATTATTTAGATTAAAAATATTCTCCTTATTCCCCTTTAGGAGATAGGGGTTTATTGTATTCCGTAACTTTCAAGTAATTGTTTATACTGCTCAGAATTTCTTCTTCTTATACTTTCTTTACCTACCAATTCCTGCACCTTCATAAAACCATCCAGTACTGCCTCAGGTCTGGGCGGGCAACCGGGCACATAAACATCTACAGGAATTATCTGATCAATGCCCTGCAATACCGAATAGCTATCAAATATTCCTCCGCTGCAGGCACATGCTCCCATCGCTAAAACCCAGCGTGGCTCTGCCATTTGCAGGTAGACCTGCTTTACAATAGGTGCCATTTTTTTGGCGATCGTTCCCATTACCATTAATAGATCGCACTGACGTGGAGAAAAACTTACTCTTTCAGAACCAAACCTTGCAAGGTCGTAATGAGCACCCATTAATGCCATGAATTCAATGCCGCAACAACTTGTTGCAAAGGGCAAAGGCCAGATGGAATTTTTTCTTGCAAGCCCTACTACATCACTGAGCTTAGTTGCAAAAAATCCTTCTCCTGTAAAACCTTCAGGCGCCTCCACCGTACCAACAGCAGCTTCCATTGGTTTTTCATGAATATTATATTGAACCGGACGAGCCATAAAAACAATTTGATAATTTGGTAATTAGCTAATGTGCTAATAAGTTTTCATTTTTTTTAAGCTATTAACTTTCTATGATTCAGATTTTTAATTTTCTCATCAGCATATTAGCACATCAGCACATCGAATCAATCTTCCCATTTTAATGCACCTTTCCTGATGATATAAAAAAAACCTGCAAGAAAAAAGCCAACAAACATTAGTACAGCTATAAAACCATGCCATCCTAATTCTCTAAAATTTACTGCATAAGGGTAAAAAAATATCACTTCCACATCAAACAAAACAAATAAGATAGCCACCAAAAAATATTTAATTGCCATGGGCTGACGGGCATTTCCCCGTGAGACAATTCCGCTTTCAAAGTTGGTAAGCTTATCTGAAGTTTTTCTTTTAGGCCCGAACAAATGCGTTAACGCCATCATTCCTCCAATAAATACAATTGCAAAAAGTAATTGAATACCTATAGGGAGATAATTCACGGTACTATTTATATCGTTGGAAGCCTGTAAGAAAAACATACAAGTGGTTTATTAACTGGAGGCAAAATTAAGACAGCGATAGCAATTTCCAATTTTTTAAAAAAGTGTTTTGATTAACTAAGTGTTTGAATTATTGTTTGCCAAAGAAATTTCATTCTTCAAATAATCCTAAAAGAAACCCCGGAATAAAAATCCCGGGGCCTGTATAACTGTAACACTCATTACTTTTCCTTGACCTTTGTTTTTGTTGGCGTGACCTTATTATCCTGCACCTTTACTTTTACCGGCGCTGTTAATGCAGCTTTATTTGCTATAGCCTGGGCATTGGTTGGATCAATCGCTAAAATCTTGTCATTATAACTAAGTGCTGTTGCTTTATCTTTTTTTACATTATAATAATAAGCGATCATATAATTATATGCCACAATCAACTGGGATTTTACTCTTGCAGTATCAGTAGATGCTTCTCCCAATTGAATAACTTTTTCATAGTATGGCTTTGCCAAACCTAAAACCCCTGCAGTATCAATACCTTCACTTGCTCTCGCTCTCATATATACTCCAAGAATATCTTCAGGATATTTTTGCTGGTACAATCCAAAAATTGAATCAGTTGCTTTATAATTTCCACCCCTGTAATAATTATAACCGGCATTGTATATATCTGTTCTGGTAACATTCTTTTTTATAGAGAAAAGTTTTGTATACCACTTAGCCGCTTCATTATAATTTTTAGATGCTAAATAAGAATTTGCAACTGAGGTTATATACTCAATTTTGTTTTCTTCCAAAGTATCTAATGCAATTGCCTTTTGAATATAACCTGCCGCAGTAGCCTCATTGCCTGGGAACTTCAACAGTACCAGTCCATACTTTGCATAGTCTCCTGACTCCAGTTTTTCAGGATTTTGTTTTTGAAAATACATCTCGAAAAAGGTTTTAGCATTTGCACTATCGCCTAATTTATCATAGGCAAATGCTTTTAAACCAAATAAACCTGGATGAGGATTTTTACCTCCGGCAGAAATACACTCATTTGCTTTGGTTATGGTTTGCTGATATTGGCCGGAAGCATATAAGTAAGATGCCTGGTAATAACAGTTCTGAGTATCAGCATCTGCTACTGCAATGTATTTATCTAAATATTCTTTTGCTTTATTTATATCTCTCTTATAATAATATTGAGATAACCATACATAAACCGGCGCAAACTTTGGATCTTTGGTAATTGCTTCATTATAATATTTCATATAATAAAGCTCCTGGGTAAATCCCTGGGTTTGATAGAGCCTGCCGATCATAAAACTTGCTCTTGCATAATTAGGATCTACCGCCAAAGCGCTTTGGTAAGCAAGTTGTGCATTAGCGCCATCAATCAATTTACGGTATGCATCACCAAGAGTAGTCCATATTTCAGCAGTTCTTTTATTTTCCGGGATCGTTTTTATTTTTCCTATTGCATACACAGCGTCGCCTGCTTTTGTATCAACGTTTGCACGGGATATTGCATTAATTACATTATAATCTTTCCCTTTTGTAAGAGTTATAGCAGTTTCAAAACGATTGTGGGCATCATTGTTCTGATTTTCCAGCAACGCTATATGCCCCATTGCCACCAACATTAAAGGAGAATTGGGATTTGCATTTAAAGTTTTTTGATACAATGCTTTTGAAGAGATACTATCCTCCTCGCCCAGGTAAGTTTGTCCCAGCCAATATGCCGCATCAATATTATTGGGATTTGCGTTTACCAATTTATTGAACACGTCTTTGGCGCTGTTATATCTTTCATAATATAGAAAGCGTTTTCCTTCATCTATACTCTGGGCAAATAATATATTAGCCGAAATAAGAAAGCTTAGTAAAAAGCTGATGATTTTTATTTTTCGCATTTTGTTGTTCATTTACTTGATTTATGTGTGTTGATTTTTTATGTTATTAATTCATTGTTGCTGACCTGATACTGAAATTCATTTTTGCAGGACCTAAATAAGCACGCCGGAAAATTAATTGTCCTTTTTCATAAATTAAAAAATTGGCAAACCCTCCTCCAAGTCCGTCATAATTTTCTTTGAGGATATAATACAAACCACGTACCAACGGATACCGATGCAGCATTATGTTAGCCTGGTAAGGTTTTACAAATGGTTTACCATCGCAGGTTGTACATTCAATGGCTGCAATTTTAACTTTTTTCAAAAAACTAAGTTGCGATGTATCTTCTTTATTTCCGATCCAGCTTACGCCTACAAATCCTATTGCATTATCATTTGATGAGACATAATTAATTACATCCAGGCTGCTTTTAGCTGCAAAAACTTTTTTAGGATCAAATGATTTTCCCTTTAAAATAGAATCAATAGCATACCGGACGGTACTGGTAGCGCTTAGTCCGTCAAACACTGCAATTTCTTTATCTGCGGTTGTTCCATCTAAAATCCCCTTGATCTTTTCCAATGTAAGAATAGTATCTTTTGAATTATTATTTACCACAATAGCCACTGCATCATTGGCAACCTTATCCCATATTGGTGAATAACTAAATGAATCTCTGTAAAATTTTTCTTCCTGGTCTGTTAGTCCCCGGGTAACAATTATCATTCTCGTGCTGTCCTTAATAAGATCCCTGAAACATTCAGCCTCGGGTTTGTATTCAGCAATAATCTTTGCTCCGGGATATAATGCCTCATAAACCTGGATCTGTGAATCTATTACAGGCTCAAATGATTCATCTACACTAATATGTATCACTCCTTTTTTTGGTGTATCAGTATCAGTTCGTTCATGAGGACCGTTACAACTGCTGACAGTATACATAATAATGCATATCAGCAGCGCATGTTGTTTAAATATTTTGTTATACCAGCTCATCGTTCTTTTAAATAATTTTTTTTAATACCCCTGTAAACTCTCCATAAACCATACAGCATTACCATTCCCGCAAAAATCTTACCCGGTGTGCTCTCTACAAACTCATTATTAAGACCGATCTTTTTTGCAAATAAAATCATAAATCCTACACCAATATATATTAATCCCATCCCAAGGTCCATTATACTTCTCCTTAAAATATACCTCTTGGTTTTCGGGTCTACGTTGTCCTCAAATTCTTCCAGGCTCATGTTTTATAATTTTAATGAAGATGGGAAGATAAATAAATTCCATAATCCTGCGTGCAAATATTTACATAATAATTATAGAACAAATAAAAATTGGTTTTTATCAAATGGCTTATACAGTCGTTATCTTTGTTTCTTATCAAAAAATAATCAGCACCTTAGCAGGGTAAAAATGAAACCGGCACTACCACAAGGCACAAGAGATTTTACTGCGAAAATCATTCGTAAACGGGAGTATATTTTCGATACTATAAAAACCGTTTTTGAATTGTATGGATTTGAACCGCTGGAAACACCTGCTATGGAAAACCTTGAAACCCTGATGGGGAAGTATGGGGACGAAGGAGATAAATTGATTTTTAAAATTCTAAATAACGGTTTGGATAATCCTGCGAAACACCGGCAGGCAAAGGAAGATTTTGAAAAAGTTTTAGAAGGAAAGAATGTAAAAACCCTTACAGAGAGAGCGCTGCGGTATGACCTCACTATTCCTTTTGCAAGATATGTAGCTATGAATTATGGGCAACTTACCATGCCTTATAAACGCTACCAGATGCAGCCTGTGTGGCGTGCAGACAGACCACAAAAAGGAAGATACCGTGAATTTTACCAATGCGATGCCGATGTTGTAGGAAGCTACTCTTTAATAAATGATGCTGAACTGGCAGAAATTTATTTAGAAGTTTTTAAAAGATTAGGAATTGAGATCGAATTAAAAATTAACAGCAGAAAAATTTTGACTGCTCTGGCAATACTTTGTGGAGGCGCTGATAAAATGATAAGCATCACGGTTGCCATTGATAAGTTAGAAAAGATTGGAATAGAGAAAGTAAAAGAAGAATTAGTGCAAAAAGGATTGAATGCTGAGCAAACAAAAACGATAGAAAATTATTTACTTATCAAGGGAACAAATGAAGAAAAACTTAACAGTCTTAAAACATTATTTGCAAATATTGAAGAAGGAAAAAAAGGAATTGAAGAACTGGAATTTATTTTAGATCAACTTACCATTCACTCCCGATGGCTATCGGGATCACCACTCACGATTGATCTTACTTTGGCAAGAGGACTTAATTATTATACAGGAATTATTTATGAAGTAAAAGCAAAAGATGTGCAAATGGGCAGTATTGGCGGCGGCGGCAGATATGATGATCTTACGGGTTTATTTGGTGTGCCTGATATACCGGGAGTGGGTATAAGCTTTGGGGTTGACAGGATATATGATGTGATGGAAGAATTAAACCTGTTCCCCGAAAAAATGCAAAAAGGCGCAACCGCTTTATTCTTTAATATGGGAGTTGAAGAAAGTAAATTTGCATTCAAACTAATGCAGCAATTGAGAAGCAAAGGAATCAGCTGTGAGCTTTATCATGAGGCGGCTAAAATGGATAAACAATTTAAGTATGCTGCTAAAAAAAATATTCAATATGCAATAATTATTGGCAGTAAAGAAATTCAGGATCAGAATTGTGTTGTAAAAGATCTTGCAAAAAACGAACAGGAAACAATTGCATTGAATGAACTCGAAAATTATTTTACAAAATAATTATGGGTTACTTTCAGCACATTTAATAATTAATAAAAAAAATTTTTTATGAAATATATCAAACTAATATCGTTAATCGGATTGTTTTCAATACTCATTATCTCTTGCAGCAAAAAAAACAACCTGGGAAAAATGATCCCCAAAGAAGCTGCTGTTATTGTTGATCTTAATACAAAATCGTTACTATCCAAACTAAGCTGGGACGAAATAAAAAAAACCTATTGGTACAATGAGTTAATGTCTGACAGTACAATACCTGCAACGTCAAAGGCATTTATTGATGACCTTGCTAAAACAGGAATTGATCTGAAATCAGACATGGTTTTTTTTGTATTAAAGTCTAACAACGATGGACAGGCTGTTCTCGAAGGCAGTTTAAAAGACAGTAAAGCATTCTCAGATTTTCTTAAAAGCCTGCATCCAAATGCCACTATAAGTAAAGATGGAAAACTCAACATTTTTAAAACCGACAAAGCAGTAATTGGATGGAATGATGAAAGATTTGCTTTTGTTGCAAATTCAGATCACCGCAAACTTCATGGTAGAGATATGCTGAATGATTCTACGAATAATACGGTTCCACTGGCGCCTCCACCTTCAGATAAGTTAGTAAGTGTTTGTAAAAATCTTTTTTCATTAAGCAATGATAACAGCCTTTACGAAAATGAAAAATTTGCAAAGCTGGCTGAGGAAGAAGGCGATGCACATTTTTGGCTAAATATAAATCAACTGTCCAAAGGTTCAAAGCAAGGCATGCCGGGAATGGCAGGGATGGTGAAGCTTGATAAATTTCTTGAGGATAATATCTCAACTGCAACGATCAATTTCCAGGACGGAAAGGTAACCGCAAATAAAAAGCAGTACTTAGGTAAAGAGCTTTCTGATATTTTAAAAAAAGGTGATGGGAATATCAATACAGATATGATCAAAAGACTTCCCTCCCAAAATCCTGCTGCGGTTTTCTCTTTACATTTTACACCGGGCAACCTGCTGGAAATAATAAAGCTTACCGGGATGGATGGATTTATTAATCTGTTCATGGCGCAGGAAGGTCTTTCATTAGATGACATTGTAAGAGCAACTAAAGGAGATATATTATTTGCTCTAAGCGATGTAACAATGAAAGATGATACTGTTAGCATAAAAGGATCAACAAAAAAAGATATAGTCAGCAATTATTACCAAAAATCTGATGCAACATTTTTATTCGCAGTGGCTGTTGGTGATAAAGATGCCTTTAATAAATTAATAAATCTTAGTAAAACAATGGGAAAGGATATGACACAAAAAAATACTTTTTCTAAAAGTGATGATAAATATTTTGCCATCAGTAATTCGCAGGATGCAGTAAATAAATATTTTTCAGGAACACAAATAAATTCCGACTTTCTAAGTAAAATAAATGATCATCCCATGGGCGGATTTATTGATCTGCAAATGATATTAAAAGTCTTGCAAACACAGTTTACAAAAGACAGTATTGGTAAAGTTTATTACGACAGAAACCTTGCCATGTGGAACAATATTTATATAACTGGCGGAGAATTTAAAGACGGTGGGTTGGTTTTTAATTCAGAATTAAACCTGGTTGATAAAAATACCAATAGTTTAAAGCTGCTGAATAAATATATTGATGATGTTTCAAAAGTGATGATTGAAGAAAAGAAAAAGAATGGACAGGGATGGCACACAGAAATAAATAAATCGCCTGCAGATACAGTTATTAAAAAGAATTTCAAAAATAATAAGTTAAAGAAATAAATCTTTTACTGATATCTTATGCAAATAAATCTGCAGGAAGTTGTACCCACCTATTTTGAAAGAGATCAAACGAATGGCTCAGAGGTATGGGGTAAAAGCATTGTACTTAATAAAGGTGAACATGTACATATTGTTGCACCATCCGGCAGCGGTAAAACTTCTCTGATCCATTTTATTTACGGTTTGAGAAAAGATTATGATGGAAAAATTTCTTATCAAAATGAGAACATCAAAAATTTCTCTTTAGAAAAATTTTCAACCTTCCGGCAAAAAAATCTCAGCATAGTTTTCCAGGATCTTAGATTGTTCACTGATCAAACTGCGAGAGAAAATATTGAATTAAAAAGGCAGCTAAATCCTTATCATCCTGCGCAAAAAATTGATGAGATGGCAAAGCGTTTAGGCATCGCAAACAAATTGAACAGGCTGGCTAAAACCTGCAGCTATGGCGAGCAGCAGCGGATTGCTATTATCCGTTCACTTATGCAGCCATTTGATTTTTTATTGCTTGATGAGCCTTTCAGCAATCTTGATGAGAATAACAGGAACAAAGCTTTTGAACTAATAGATGAGGAATGTAAACAGCGTAATGCTTCAATGATATTTGCTGATCTGAAAGTATTAGATTTTTTTACAAATGAAAAGAGATTAAGGCTGTAGGAGTAGAAGATATAAAGTCATTAAGACATTCAGTCAATAGGTCAGTAAAGATAATATTATTGAAATGTGAAAAAATTAAGATGATTATTTGATGACGCTTGACCTCCCTCTCCTCAAGGAGAGGGAATGAGCCTGCCTGCCGGTAGGCAGGGGTGAGGTAAACAACAAACGGGAAACGGAACAATGCACAAAAACATAAGCACACTTCTTAACACCAGTAAGAACAAAATTTCAAAATGGCTTAGCTATTTTGGATTGGGCATTGGTATGCTTTTATTGCTTAGCTCAATGCAAATGTTCATCAACATAAATAATTTATTAAAAGAAAATAACCCCAGGAAAAATGGTTTTGATTTTATCTCCATCACTAAAGTCATCACCAATGAGAACATGGGAAAGGATAATACTTTTAAAGACGATGAACTGGCTGAAATAAAGAACCAGCCAACGGTTGAGGATGCAGCGCCTTTAATATCCAATCAGTACAGGGTTAAGGCAAGCGCAGGAAATATTATTCCTTTCAGCACCGATCTTTTTTTAGAAAGTATTGACAATAATTTTATTGATACCGTTCCTCCTACATTTAAATGGGAGCCGGGACAAGTAACAGTTCCAATTATTTTTTCTTCAGATTTTTTAGAGCTCTATAATGTGTTTGCACCCAGCCAGGATCTGCCACAGCTTTCCAATAAAACCATTTCTTCTGTAAATATTATTTTAGAGATCTATGGTGCAAATGGTGTTCAAAATTTTAAAGGAAACATTGTAGCACTTACTGACAGGATAAATTCTGTTCTCGTTCCCAAAACTTTTATGGAATGGAGCAACCAAAATTTTGGCGGCATATCAAAAGTAAATCCATCAAGAATTTATATTAAAACAAAAGATGCTAATAATCCGCAACTGATCAGTTACCTCGATCAAAAAAATTATCATCTAAATAAAGACAAAACAAAATTCGGACGAATAAAAAAAGTGCTGCAGAATATTGTAAGCGCTCTGGGAGTGTTCGGAATTCTTGTCATTGTTCTTGCACTAATGTTGTTTTCTTTTTATTTACAATTGATGATTGCAAGGAGCAAAGAGAATCTGCAACTGTTGCTCACACTGGGTTATTCACCAAACTGGTTAAGTAAAACTGTTGCTAAAACATGGATACCTGTCTATGTTTTTGTTGTGATTGCTGCTGTTGCCATCACAGCTTTATTGCATTATGCTTTTGTAAAAATCTCATTCGTTGAGAGAAATGATCTTCCTTATTTTTTGCATTGGAGTGTTTTAGCAGTTGGTTTATTATTATTAGCGCTTTCTGTATTTACCAATTACAGGCTGGTGAAAAAAGAATTGTATAAGATTGTATGAAAATGTCTGAACAATTGTCTGAACAATATTTAGCATTTCGTCTTTTCATCTCATATAATAAAGTTGTGGAAATTCTCACACCACTACAACCCAATAGATGACCAATAGCAATAGAACCCCCATTCACATTTACTTTTTCAAGATCAAGACTAAGATCATGTATGCCTGCGATGCAAAATTCTGTCACTTCAGTTAACAGTACATTAAGCTTAATCATTGCTTAACAACCTTTGCAAATCGTACCTTTGCCAAATGGATCAGGTTAAAAATAAAAACATCAGAACTCTCTCTCTTGAAGAACTTCAGAATTATTTTGAAACCTTAGGCGAAAAGAAATTTAGGGTTAAGCAGGTATGGGAATGGCTGTGGCAAAAACATGCTCATAGCTTTGATGATATGACCAACCTGAGTAAGGAATTACGGCAAACCTTATCACAAACTTTTTCGTTACCTGCCATCAGTGTAGATATTTCACAATACAGCAGTGATGGCACAATTAAAACAAGATTTAAAACACACGATAATCATCTTACAGAAGGCGTTTTAATTCCTGTTGATAACCGGCAGACCGCATGTGTTTCTTCACAAATCGGTTGCAGCCTGAGTTGTAAATTTTGCGCAACAGGTTATATGGAGAAAAAAAGAAATCTTGATTTTGATGAGATATATGATGAAGTGGTTTTGCTTAACCAGATGGCAGAAAAAACATACGGTAAAAAAATAAGTAACATTGTTTTTATGGGTATGGGTGAGCCCTTGCTTAATTATAAAAATGTTTTAAAAGCTATAGAAAGAATTACCTCAAACGACGGATTAGGAATGAGTGCAAGAAGAATAACTGTATCAACTGCAGGTGTTGCTAAAATGATAAAACAGTTAGGTGATGACCAGGTAAGATTCAATCTTGCATTATCACTTCATGCGGCTACTGATAAAAAGCGGAATGAAATAATGCCTATAAATGAAACCAATAACATAGCAGCATTAATTGAAGCGTTGAATTATTTTTACGAAAAAACAGGAAACGATATCACCTTTGAATACATTTTATTTAAGGGAGTAAATGATAGCATGCAGGATGCAGATGATCTTATAAAAGTTTATAAGCAGGTTCCTGTTCATCTTGTAAATATTATTGAATACAATCCAATTGATGAAGCAGACTTTACAAAACCTGATAAAGATGCAACGCAAAAATTTATGGACTACCTCGCTAATCACAGGGTGAATGTAAGGCTAAGAATAAGCCGCGGTAAAGATATTGATGCTGCCTGCGGTCAATTGGCAAATAAAGATTCAATCCATGTAGTCTCTTCTGACTTAGTGTAATATTATTCGTGAAACGGCAAACGTTCCCGCCTTGCGGGATGAGATTTCACGTTTCACGTTTCACCTTTCACGTCTCTCGTCTCTCGTCTTCTTAACAATTCTTTTATTTTATTGCTTAAACTATGTGGTTAATAAACCATCCATTATTCATTACAAACTTTTAAACAAAAAAATATGAAAAAAATAATCGCAGGTTTATTTGCCATTGCTGCATTTACATTTAGTGCCAGTGCGCAAAACCAGAATAATCCAGATGGTCAAAAAAAATGGGATAGACAAGGACAAGGCTATCACAAAGGGCATGATGGCAAAGGCATGGGAGGAATGGAGAAACTTAATTTAACCGATGCCCAGAAACAACAAATGAAATCTATTAATGAAGATTTTAAAACCAGGATGCAGGCATTAAATAAAAATGATAACATGATGGTTAAAGATTTTAGGGCGCAAAGGGAATCTTTAATGCAGGAAAGAAAAAATAAGATCTCAGCAATACTAACTCCTGAACAAAAAACTCAATTTGAGCAATTAAAAAATGACAGAGGATTCAGAGGCGACAGACCAGGAGGGGGCAATAGAATGCGTGGAAACCCGGCAGAATTAAAATCTCAACTTGGATTAACTGATGACCAGGTTGCTAAAATAAAAGCAGGCAGTGAATCTTTTAAACAAAGGGGAAAAGCAATTCATGAAAATCAATCATTAAGCGCTGATCAAAAGAAAGAGCAGTTTGAAACATTGAGGAAAGAAAGAGAAGCAAACTTTAAAAGTTATTTGACCGCAGAGCAAATAACAAAACTGGATCAAATGAAAAAAAACAAAGGTGATGGCTGGAAAGAGAAAAAGAAGAATGAAGATGGCAAAGAGAAAATAAAAGTTAAGACATCATAATTATTGTTTAGTTGTAAGGGTTAAGCCTGCCTGCCGGCAGGCAGGAGCAAAGCGAATTCTGAAAAGAGTTCGCTTTTTTTTATGTGCCGGCGTGAAACTTATTGGATACCCTACTCATACATCAGGCCGGCTTTAACCAGGCTTTAGAAAATGTGAGTTATACTTTTTTTATTAAGCTTTTCCATTTGCTCATTGCTTAATTTGTTTTTGAAACCATGCCAGATAATGTTCTATTTGTAATAAAGATAGGGTAATATTTAAAAAAATTTGTAACAAAGTAGATGTAAATATTTAAAAATTTTGTAACAAATCCAGCCTAAAAGATGATTTATTGGGTGCTAATTTAACCTTGCAATTTAAAAGTGCTGTAAATGTCCCTGAAATAGATTGAAATAATCCTAAATGCTTTTTGTGGTTGGGTTTTTTGATTTTGTTGATTAGGTATTTTCATAGAACAGTTAAGCCTGCCTGCCGGTAGGCAGGAGCAAAGCGAATTCTGATCCCGCCGTTGGCGGGATCGAAATGATGTAACTCTCTACAGAAATGACGGCGAAGAAAAGAACGTCATACATTTATTTTAAATTATTGTTCGTAATTTTCCATCTGCAATTATCTCCTCAATTTTAAACGAATTGTATGCCCAGTTTCTCTCTCAATGTAAACAACAAACAATACACTGTAGAAGCCGAAGCGGATATGCCTTTGTTGTGGGTGCTTCGTGATTTGCTTGACCTCACCGGAACAAAATATGGTTGCGGTGTTGCCAGTTGCGGCGCTTGTACCGTAATCATGGATGGTAGTTCGGTGTATTCCTGTCAGCGGCCGGTAGGTGCCTGCGTCAATAAAAAAATTATTACGATTGAAGGTTTGTCTGAAGATGGTTCACATCCCGTACAAAAAGCATGGCAAAAAGCAGCAGTGCCCCAATGCGGTTATTGCCAGCCCGGACAAATGATGGCGGCAACTGCCATGCTGGAAAAAAATAAAAAACCAACCGATGAAATGATTAATTCGGTGATGAGTGATAATCTCTGTCGCTGTGGCACCTATCATCGTATCAAAGAAGCCATTCACATAGCTATTGAAGAAATCAATAAATAATATTCCTCAACTCAGTATATGAAAAAAGTAAAAATCAACCGGCGTCATTTTATAAAAATCACGTCACTGTCATCCGGAAGTTTGGCTATTGGATTTATGTTACCGGGTTTGCCGGCATTGGCTCTTCCTTC
>Ga0097691_1001720_pt1 | contig 15590 bp, 14 predicted proteins | sample NGESurdeep072012_8_FD_72858 | JGI IMG/M metagenome (GOLD analysis project Ga0097691, IMG submission 72858) | Arctic peat soil microbial communities from Barrow, Alaska - NGEE Surface sample 210-1 deep-072012 | ecosystem: Environmental > Terrestrial > Soil > Wetlands > Peat ... | reverse complement strand
AGGTCATGCGCGCTTCCCAGTCGTGCATCCAGCGGCGGTAACGTTCTCGCATCTACCTGCACTATACCGAAGCGAATGGGGCGTGGTCGCGCGCAACCCAACGAACCTGTGGCAGTGTGCGCCGAATGGTGTTCAGGTGAGGTTGAGCGGGAAGGCGCTCTTGACCCTCGCAGCCCGAAAGGAACTGGGAAAACTTTCCCTCGCAAAATATTCCATCCCCGGCCGCAAAGGCACGCCGGTCTGGTTTCGCGCGAATACATTTTGTTGCCGACCTCCGCGACTTCAGCCACCCTGTCAACGACGGATTCTGGCGAGGCCCAACCGCAACCGCCGATACGCGACCGCGTTATCGCCGAGATAAACGACCAGGCACACTCCCGGGCTGCTCCGTATAGGTAAGAGCCGAAGCTGCCGGACGATCACTTGGCGACGTGATGTGCGTCCTTGAGGGTTCTGGTCCATCCGACTATATAGAACATTAAGACTGTCCAGCCCGTTGTCTGCCGTTGGCTCCGCATAACTCGAGGAGGCGCATATGTCTAATACAAGTTCACGCCAGGTCAGATGGTTCGCTTTAATGCTCACTCTCGTCCTCATTTCTGTCACCTATCTGCTGTCAGAATCCGGGAAGGTACAGATTAACGTCGAGGCATTGAAACTCTTCGCTCCGCTTCCTGCGGTGATGAACTCGCCCGACAATGTCGTTACGGATGCGAAAGTGAAATTGGGGAGAGTGCTTTACTACGATCCCCGACTGTCAGCCAGCCAGAAGATTTCCTGTAATACCTGTCATCCGCTTGATGCCTATGGCGCGGAATCCGAGCGCGTGTCGACCGGCCACAAGAACCAGAAGGGGAGCCGCAATGCGCCTACCGTGTACAACGCTGCGGGGCACTTTGTGCAGTTCTGGGATGGCCGGGCTCCCACCGTCGAGGAGCAGGCGAAAGGTCCGATCACCAACCCAGTTGAGATGGCGATGCCCTCTAACGCCGCGGCTGTGCAAGTGATCAAGTCTATGCCGGAGTACGGTGCGCTTTTCCAGGCAGCTTTCCCCAAAGACAAGGATCCGGTTACCTACAATAATATGGCGTTGGCGATTGGAGCCTTCGAGCGCGGACTGGTGACTCCGTCGCGGTGGGATGCCTTCATCGAAGGCGACCAGTCGGCCCTGACGGACGCCGAAAAATCGGGATTCAACACATTTGCCGCAACCGGCTGTCAATGGTGCCACTACGGTCCGTATGTGGGTGGAGCGTCGTACCAGAAGCTCGGCGTTGTGAAACCGTGGCTCGACCAAACCGATCAGGGACTCTACCAGGTGACCAAGGAGGAGAACGACAAGATGGTCTTCAAGGTCCCCTCGCTGCGGAACATCAAAAAGACGGGACCATACTTCCATGACGGCTCGGTTCCGACGCTGGACCAGGCGATCCGCAACATGGCGGTTCACCAGCGTGGAGTAACACTCACCGACGCCGAAGTGAAATCCATCGAAACGTGGCTTGCGGCGTTGACGGGAAAAATCCCGGTTGATTACATCAAGCCTCCGAAGCTTCCGAAGAGCGGCCCGCTCACCCCATCGGCCACTGGCGAATAACTTCATCGGAAACCAAACAGCCGGAGGAATCACCTCCGGCTTTTTTGATTGCGCATGTCTCGTCAGTTAGCGCGGACGGCGCGATTGCCGTCAGACGTGCGATCGCGGAATAGTAAGACTCCTCCCCTGCGGGAAGTTATCCGGGAACGCGATCACGCGGACCGCAAGTCCGCTCGATGATTGGGCTCGCTCTCCGCACGCGAAACACACGACACACGGTTTCCTGGTCCAATGGCCAACGTGAACCGAGGTGCACACGTGTCACAGAGCCAGAAGTACTCCAGCCGCGATGAGGACCAAGCCGCCTGGCTGTGCGCGCGGTCCCTCGGGTCGATGAGAAACAACCGTCCTTTCGTCAAGTGGCGGAAGGGTGCGGAGCAGTCAGGATTTGCGCAGATCGATACCATTTCATCCCTTCCTTCAGCAGTCGTATCTGAGATCGGTGATTGCGGGTTCGTCCGGGCTGCTGTCGCACGACATGCAGGTGAGCAACGTTACCAGGCATTCGGCGGCAACGGCGCTTTCGAGGGCGCTGGATGCGACCGCCGTTTGCAGCAACTTGATCGACCGTGGTCCCGCTTCCAGCAGGTACTCCTGTGCGGCGCCTCGTACCTGGGGATCGGACGAGCGGAGACAACGAACCAGCTCCCAACCTGCCTGATGATCGCCAAGGCTCTGCCAAAGATTGCCGCAGAGGAATAAGTTGACGTCCTTCATGACGGCACCTCCCGGAACAAGCAGTGCAAAGCGCGTACAGCCGAACCACAACTGGGGCCGAATGAGTTGGCGCCTTTCACGCCGCCGCCTGTCGTGGCGCCGGAGAGCTGACCTCGTCGATCCTCAACCGCTTCTTGCCCCGAGGTACGTCCGCTAGGATGATGGCACCTGCCCGGTATCCGAGAATTGCAGTTCCGATCGGTGCGAGAACCGAGATTCGGTCGTGCGCGATATCGGCATCGCGGGGAAAACTCAGGGTATAGACGGTCTGCGTGCCGGTGTCCAAATCGGTCACTCGAACACGGGAATTCATCATGACGACGTGGGCCGGCACTTCGTCCGGACCTACAATCTCCGCACGACTGAGTTCCTGCTCGAGAGCATCCAGGTGCTCCCGGTCGCGGCGCAGAAATTTCTTTGCCGACTCGATTAGGGCGCTGAGCCGCAAAAAATCAGATTCCGTGATAAAAAGCTTTACGCGTCTCATCGGATCCCTCGTTGCTTAGTGAGAATTCTGGCCACCGGCAACACCATCAGGTACTTCGAATCCTCAGTCGACTAGGAAGCCGTTCGCACCGATACGCGGCGCGTGCGCGCTTCCCGCGTCCGTTCACCCTCCCGACGGAAGGCCTGTCCTACTCGTTCGGAGGCCCGGTCAATCGCGGTAAACAGGTCTGCGTCCAGCTGTTCCAGCACCACTTTCCCCGATGGCAGACGTTCCGCACTTATATGGCAGCATTGATCCACGCCACCCCGAGTACCGTTGACGTCGGAAATCCGTATTACGATCCGCCCTACCCGCGATGCAAAGCGCCCCAGAGCGAAACGTATCCGGCGAGCGGCATAGGTCCGTACCGCTTCCGCCAGGTCAGCATCTTGTATCCGGACCTCGACTTCCACTTGGCCCTCCCTTGTGATCCGAGATGAATGCGCCGCGCAGACAACTATTCGACGTACGCGCATTACTCGACTAGCCGAATGACCGCGTAAAGTGCTCCAAAAACAATTGCGGACAGGAGAAAGATGCCGACATCCCTGCATGCACGTGCCCCTGTGGTTAGGGGAGTGCCCTCTGACTTCTCGATCTGCTCTTCCAAAGTATCGAACACGATGTTGCCTCTTTCCTCTTTTCGTCGCCTCAGGAAAAGTGGCTATGCGGCTACATTGCGGGCTATGCGGCCAGTAACCTCTTCCTCGGCACGAAACCAGTCTTCCAGATCGCGGCCGCCTTCTTGCCCGCGCGCCTCGAACAGTTCGTATGCGCGCACACGGATTTCCTCCTCGATGGTGCGCGGTTCGACAGCGAAAATCACTTTTTTGGGTGATACGGGTTTCATGATCATGTTCCCCTCCTTGAGCTTCATTTCGGCTCGGTCCGTTAGTGAGAAACATTCTTCATTCGCTAAAGACTTCTAAAAAGCAGATAATTTGAGCAGTGCGCCTTCGGTTTAACCTAATACTGAAAAACACAACACTCGGGTGGTCCCAGGCATGGAATGGATCAACTACCATCATCTTTTCTACTTTTGGACCGTGGTCCGAGCCGGCAGCATCGGGCGCGCCAGCGAGCAATTGCGCCTTGCCCCACCGACGATCAGCGCGCAGCTTCGAACTCTGGAAGCGAGTTTCGGAGAAAAACTGTTGACCCGGTCCACCCGTGGGGTACAGCCCACCGAAATCGGCCAAGTCGTTTATCGCTATGCCGATGACATCTTCTCGCTCGGGAGGGAGATGCTCGACACGGTCAAGGGGCGGCCCACGGGGCACCCATTGCAGGTGGTCATCGGGATCGCCGACGTGGTACCGAAGGAAATCTCACACGCGCTGATCGAGCCGGCACTGCAACTAAGAGAACCCGTCCAGATAACCTGCCGTGAGGATAACCAGGAACACCTGCTGGCGCAGTTGTCCATTCAAGAGCTGGACGTGGTGCTGTCCGATACGCCCATCGGACCTCCGGCGAAAATCCGGGCGTACAACCACCTGCTCGGCGAGTGCGGAATGACGTTCTTCGCGACGCCGGGCTTGTCCAACAAGTATCGCGCCCGATTTCCCAAGGTACTTCAGCATGCGCCAGTATTGCTTCCAGCCGACAACACCAACGTCCGGCGCGCGCTTGACGAATGGTTCGAATCGCAGCAGATCAGGCCATTCGTGATCGGGCAATTCGAAGATTTTGCATTGCTGCGCCAATTCGGTGAGACCGGCGCCGGAATGTTCGCGGCCCCCTCGGTCCTGGAAAAGCAATTTCGGAGACTGGGCAAGCTTCGGCTTATCGGCCGTGCGGAGGCGGTACGGAATCGCTTCTATGCGATTTCCGTGGAGCGCAAGCTGAAACATCCCGCCGTGGTGGCAATCTGTGAGACTGCGCGGCATCAATTATTCAATTGAGGCGAGTATCGCGGCGCGGCGACGGTACTTGTGTTGCGAGTCCTAAAAACATCGCTTAACTGTCATTCTTCTTGATCACCGTGGCGTGGCCGATTTCGCAGCCTGAGTGCCGGTAAACTTTTGCTGCAGAACTCGCAGGATTCCGGTGAGCAGCATGGATGGAGTTGGAGGACAGCCGGGGATGTAAGCGTCAACCGGAACCAGCTTGTCGACCGGCCCCTCAAACGCGTAGCTGCCGGAGAAGATGCCGCCACTACATCCGCAAGCGCCCACGGCAACCACCAACTTCGGCGATGGGGTCACCGCGAAGGTCTGCCGGAGCGCCTCGGCCATGTTGCGCGTGACCGGCCCGGTCACGAGCAGCATGTCCGCGTGCTTGGGCGATGCGACGAAATGGATTCCGAACCGCTCCAGGTCGTAATAAGGATTGGTGAGCGCGATGATCTCCTGTTCGCAGCCGTTGCAGGAGCCGGAGTCCACTTCGCGGACGTTCAAGGCGCGGCCCAGCAGCGCCCGAATCCCGGCCGCCGCGGCCGTCATGGCGGGTTCGTCCGCGACGATCTCGGCGCCATTCTCGACATCCCAGCGCCGCACCAGCCCGGTTTTCGAAACCCCGCAGTGCGTAAACTTCTCGGCGGCGACGAACGCTCCCCCGCCCACCTCGATGCAGCGGCCGCATCCGATGCATGCGCCGTAATTCAACGCCAGGTGCTGGCGGCCGTTCGCGGACTCGAGCGCGAGCGCGGAAGTCGGACATGCCTCGACAACCCGCTGCGCGATGGCGCGGTTTAACCGCGAATCGGCGACGATCGGCATGCGGCTTCCCGTCGCGGTTCCGAGCAGCGACTCGACCGGAATCAGCACGCTCTTGCTCTGCAGGCTGCGCCTGGCGATATCGAAGATCATCGGTCGCACCCCGAGTAAGAGAGGTTGAAGCTCTTATTGATCAGCGGAAAATCGGCGATGATGTTTCCCGGCATGGCCAACGGCAGCGCCGGCCAGTTCTGAAACGATGGCGACTTGATGTGGCAGCGCGCCACGCGTCCCTCGCGGATGCGCACCCAGTAGCCCAGTTCCCCGCGCGGCGATTCGACGGCCGAGAATCCTTCGCCACTTGCATCGGAGGGAACACTGGTGCTGATCGCGCCCGGCGGGAGCGCGTTCAGGCAATCGGTGATCAACTGGGTCGTGATCCTGGTTTCATCGATGCGGACCCTGGCGCGGGAAAGCACGTCGCCATAGTGGTAGTGCGGGACTTCGACGGTGAGATTGCGGTAAGCGCCGTAGGGATGATCGTGGCGCACATCCATCTTGATCCCGCTGGCGCGCGCCGCCGGACCGACGACGCCGAGATCGCGCGCCGCTTCGCGCGTGAGTATGCCGGTGGTTTCGAACCGGTTCTGGACCGATGGCGTGTCGAGCACCATTTGGGCGAGGACGGCGAAATCATGTGCAGCCACAGCGACGTCTGCGGCAAAAGGGCCCGCGTCGAAATCCGCCAGGTCGCGCTTCACGCCGCCAGGAACGGCGATGCCGCGCCAGAAGCGCGTCCCGAGGTAGCGCGTGGAAAGCAGCAGCAACGATTCCTTGATGCGGGCCGTGTATGCCGCCGGAACGGTGAAGCCGACATCGCCGCAGAGCGCGCCCACGTCGGCAATGTGCGCGATCATGCGCTCCAGTTCGAGCCCGATCAGCCGGATGGCGTGGGCGCGCGGCGGCACCGGGATTCCGAGCGCGTTTTCGACGGCCTGGCAGTATGCCACCGCGTGAGCAAAACAGTTGTCGCCGGATACCGATTCCGCCAGCATCGGCGCGTCCATCACCGGTGCGCCTTCCAACAGTTTTTCCGTTCCCTTGTGGGTGTAGAAGTGGCGCAGTTCGAGATGGAGCACAGTGTCGCCAACGACGCTGAAACGAAAGTGTCCGGGCTCGATGATGCCGGCGTGCACCGGGCCGACTGCAACCTCGCACACACCCGCTCCCTGCACTTTCAGGAAACGGTATTCGCGGTGAGCCGCCGGGACATTTGCGACGTCCCCCAACATGGGGTGAACGCCGTCGGGCCAGTTCTCGTGAAAGAGTAGCGGGCGCAGGTCCGGATGGTCCTTGATTTGTACCCCGAACTGGTCGGCCAACTCGCGCTCGTGCCATGCCGCGGCAGGCGTTACCGGTGTGGCCGACGGTACCGCTCCCTCGGCTACGCAATCCAGAACGCAATAATCCCGGATGTCCACATCGGCGATGTAGTGCACGCGGACCCGCCGGTCCGGATCGAGGCTGCCGAAAACCGTTACCAGGCGAACGTTAGGCGACGCCAATAGTCTCAGGACGTCGTCGAATTTCGTTGGCGTTGCGGGCTGTGGCGCCGGGCTCATCGCAGCACCACCACCGCGGCGTGCAGCATCGCCGTGAATGCCTGGGGAATGTGGATGCCGAGCACGACCAGGCACACCGCGCACACCGACATCGCCGCGAAATCCGAAGTGGCCAGCTTCAGCTTGGCAGGACGCACCTCCGCGTCTCCGCCAAACATGCCCTGGAAGTGCTGGAGCATGGCGCCGAAGACGACCGACAAAACCGCCAGCAGCAGCACGGCCACGAAGTAGTGCGATCCGATAAACGCCTGCGTCAGGATCATGAATTCGCTGACGAACAGCCCGAACGGTGGTAATCCGACGATGGACAATCCGCCCACCACGAGTGCGCCCGTGGTCCACGGCATCGACTTCGCCATGCCACGGATCTTCTCCATGCTCAACGTGCCGAAGTTCTCGCGCACGTTTCCTGCCCCGAAAAACAGCAGCGCCTTGGCAATCGAATGGTTGAACGTATGCAACAACGCCCCGTAAGTTCCCAGCATGCCGCCCATACCGATGCCGAGCGCGACGATGCCCATGTGCTCGATGCTGCTGTAGGCAAACAGGCGCTTGAGATCGCGCTGCACCACCATCAGGAACGCAGCTACGGTGATTGACATTCCGCCAAACACCAGCAGCAGCGTGTGGCTGAAGCCACTGCCGATGGCGCGCGAAACAATCGCGTCGAAGCGCAGCACCGCGTACAGCGCGCAATTGAGGAGCACCGCCGACAGCATCGCGCTGATCGGCGACGGCGCCTCCGCATGCGCGTCCGGCAGCCAACTGTGCATGGGAACGAACCCAATCTTGGTGCCATAGCCGACCACAACGAATACAAACGCAAGCTTGACCAAATCCGGGACCACGCCCAGCTTCGGCGCGGCTGCCATCAGCACCGTCCAATCGAGCGCCGATTCCGGATTCACCCCGCCCTTCACCGCCGCCAGGTAGAGCGCGATGGTGCCGAACAGGGCGAAGGCGATGCCAACCGTGCAAACGATCAGGTATTTCCAGCCCGCCTCAACCGCGCCCTCGGTGTTGTAAAAGCCAACCAGCAGTGCCGACGCGAGCGTGGTCGCCTCGACGAAGATCCACAGCATCCCGAGGTTCGCCGAAAGGTAAACGGCGACCATCGTGAACAGGAACAGGAAAAACAGCGCGTAGAACCAGCGCGGCGACGAGAACCGTCCCTCTGGGATGTGGCGCAGGTAACCAACCGAATAGGCGAGCACGATTACCGAAATCAGCCCAATATTCGCGAGGAAGAAGGAAGTAAGTGCGTCGGCGCGCAGGTAACGGCCCGTCTGTAGCGCGCCTGCCGTGTGCACCTTCCACGCCACGTTCGCGATCGCCGCCAACTCGAGTGTGCCGGTACTGAGCGCGACACTCGCCGCCGCGCGCGCACTCCGGCAGGCGAGCACCAGCATCGCTCCCAGCAGCGGCACGAGAAGTGGAAAAACCAAAGTCACCGGTCAGCCCCTCAGCTTCCGCAGCTTCGACACATCCAGGTGGTCGAAGGTGTCGCGGATACGAAACACGAACAGGCCCATGAGAAACACGCCCATCAGCAGGTCGAAGAAGATGCCGATCTCGATCACCAGCGGCATGCCAAACGTCGTGGTCAGCGCCGCGAGGAAGATGCCGTTCTCCAGCACCAGCAGGCCGATCACCTGCATCAGCGCTTTCTTCCGGCTCACCATCAGGAACGCGCCGGTCAGGATCAGGGCCACCGCCGCGGCCAGCATGTCTTCCTCGACGCCCAGCGTCTGCACGTACGGCCGCACCGCGTAGAAGGAAAGCAGGATCAGCCCGGCTGCGGTAAACACCGACTGCGACGACGTGGTGGAGGACGCGACCTCGCGCGGCGCGTTCAGCCGCTCCACGATGCGGAACAGCGCCAGCGGTATGGCCAGCACTTTGATCACAAACACCATGGCGGCGACGATGTACATTTCGGCCGATTTGTGCACGAACGCCAGCGCCAGGATCTGCGAGGTCAGCACGGCAGATTGTGCGCCGAACAGGACGATGCAGGTCGAAATGCGCTTGGCGGACGCCATCATCAGCACCGTGATAAACAGCAGCACGGCCGCCGATGCTAATGCCTTCGTCGCTGCCAGTTCCATCAGTCCCATGCGTTACCTCATCAGCGCCGTGAACACCACAGCCAGGATCGCCAGCGCCGAAGCGACCCCCAGGAAATCCGGCACCATGTACATGCGCAGCTTCGCCACGCTGCTCTCGACGATCGCGATTGCGCCCGCCAGCAGCAGCGCTTTCAGCACATAGACTGCCAACGCAGTTGCCAGCGCGGCGGGCGTAAACTCAGCCGCCATTCCCCAGGGCACGAACAACGCGATCAACAGCGCCAGGATGACGTTGAGCTTCACCGCGCTCGCCCACTCGATCCAGGCCAGGCTCGGCCCGGAGTACTCCAGCACCATGGCTTCGTGGATCATGGTGAGTTCCAGGTGCGTGGTCGGATTGTCCACGGGGATGCGCCCGGTCTCCGCGATCGCCACCAGCGTGAGCGCCGTGAAGGCCAGCGCGTGCACCGCCGATAGCTGGAAGAAGTCCTGGTTCAGCGTCCACTGCACGATGCCCTGCACGCTGCTTGAGCGCGAGAGGATTGCCACCGCGGCCAGTCCGAGCAGCAAGGGAGCTTCCGCCAATGTCGAGACCAGGGCTTCGCGGCTCGCGCCCATCCCGCCAAACGCGCTCCCGCCGTCCATTGCGCCCAGCAATACGAAGAATCGTCCGAGCGCAAGCAGGTACACCAGGAGAATGAAATCCCCGGTCGTTCCCGCCAGTGCGCCGCCATGCAGCACAGGAACAAACGCCGCCGCAACCACCGTGGTGGCAAACAGGATGACAGGCGCGATGCGGAAGAGCGCCGACGCAGTATCTGGAACCAGGTCCTGCTTGCGGAATAGCTTCCACAGGTCGGAATAAGGGCGAAAAATGCTGGCGCCCTGCCGGTTCTGTATGCGCGCCTTCAGCCGGGCGATCACTCCGCGCAAAAGTGGCGCCATCAGAACGAGTAACGCGGCTTGGAGGATGTTCAGCGCCGGCGTCATGCAAACCTCACGAACACGAGCAGCGCCACCAGGGCGACGAAGATGTAGAGCAGGTACACCTGGATGTTGCCGGTCTGCAGCCGGCGCAAGCTATAAGAGGCGCTCACGATGGCATCCACGGCAGGCCGGTATAGAGACCGCTCGAACGACGTCGTGCGTACGGAGCGATAGGAGATCGCGGCTGGAAAGTAAGAGGCCCCGGCGGGAGAAACTTCAATCGTCCGCTCCGCGCGGTAAACGCGAGCGAACACCCTGCGCAGCGGCTTGGAGAATGCCGTGGACGTGTACTGCATACGGCTGTTAAGCCCCGGCAGACCGCACGCCCACGTAACCGTGCTACGCGCCGCGCGCCGCAGTGCGACCACCAGTGCCACGAAGCCGATCACCGCGATCGCGACCCATGGGATGACCCGTGCCATCGAGAATGCCGCGTCGGGCAGAATGCCGCCGCCCACCAAACCCTGCACGGCCGCGCCCAGGGGCCGCAGAACAAATCCCGGGGCAATGCCGATGGCCACGCACGCCATCGTCAGCAACACCATGGCAGCGGTCATCGGCAGCGGGACTTCGTGCGCGTGTTCCGCCTCGGAGCTGCGCGGTCTGCCCAGGAAAGCCACGCCGTACACCTTCGCGAAACACGCGGCTGCCAGTCCGCCGATCAGGGCCAGTACGCCGGCCATGAGCGGCAGGACGATGGCTGCCTGCACATTGCCGAGGGTCGAGCCGGCCAGAAAGCTACGGAAGGTCAGCCATTCGCTGATGAAGCCGTTGAACAGGGGCAGGCCGACGATCGAACAGCAGGCGACCAGGAACGCTGTGCCGGTTACCGGCATGCGTTTGAGCAGACCGCCAAGTTCCTCGATATCGATCGTGTGGGTCGCGTCCGAGATCGCGCCGGCGCCAAGGAATAGTGCACTCTTGAAGATCGCGTGGTTGATTGTGTGCAGCAAGCCGGCAACCAGGGCGAGCGCAGCCCATCCGGCGGCGCCGTGGGTAAGGAAGACCAGGGATGCCCCAAGCCCGAGATAGATGATCCCGATGTTCTCCACGCTGTGATACGCCAGCAGCCGTTTGAGGTCGTGCTCGTTAATCGCGTAGAGCACGCCCAGCACGCCCGACAACGCGCCCGCCGCCAGGAAAAGGTATCCCCACCAGCTCGGCCCGGCACCGAGGAAATCGAAGGTGAAGCGCACCACGCCGTAAATCGCAGTCTTGAGCATCACGCCCGACATCAGCGCCGACACTGGACTGGGCGCGATCGGGTGTGCACGCGGCAACCACAGGTGCAGGGGGATGATGCCGGCCTTGGTTCCGAATCCAACAAAGCTCAGCAGAAAGATGGCCGTGCGCAAACCTGCCGGCATGGTGGCAGCCGCTGTACGCATGGTCGCGAAGTCCAATCCCGGCGCGCTGCCCAGGAAGAGGAAGAAGGCGGCAACCACGGCCGCCGCTCCCGCGTGCATCATCAGCAGATAAATAAAGACGCTGTGCCGCCGCTCTCCCTCATCGCCGTCGATCAGGATCAGCCCCGCGGAAAACAGCGTCATCAATTCCCAGCCGAACAGGAACGCGAACGCAGTCGAGGCGGTCACGACCACCACCATCGACCCGATGAACAGCGGCAACAGTGCCCAAAGTACCTGCCGGCGCATTCCCTCGTAGTGGCGCTCCACGTACGACGTCGAGAACAGAACGACCGGGACCGATACGCTGCAAATGAGCAACAGAAAGAAAGCGCTTAGCCGGTCCACCGCGAGCACAAAGGGCAGCGGGGCCACTCCCGACAGGTCCACGCCCACGCCGGCGCCACCCCAAAAGCCTGCGCCGGCCAGCACCGCACCCAGCGCCATGAATATCAACAGCAACCCGCATGTCGCGATACGCGCTGTTTTCGACCGGCCAAACAGCAGGAACATTGCCGGAATGAAAAGCAAGGACGCGAGGAACGAAATGAAAGCGGTATGGATCATCCGGCGATGCGGGAGGCCCTCACCTGTTCTTGCCTTTGTGGTTGAGCTGGGAAAGCAGGTCGGCAAAGTGGCCCTTGAAAAGCTGCCGCGCCTCTTCGAGCAGCCGGAATACCGCCGGATCGCTGACCGAATAGAAGACGTTCAGCCCGTCTTTGCGCCCCACCACGATGTTGCTCTTGCGCAATACCGCCAGTTGCTGCGACAAGGTGCTTTGCTCGACCTGGAGGCGGGAGCTCAAGTCGTTGACGCCGATTTCGCCTCCGCGCAGCGCTTCCAGGATCCTGATCCGCAACGGGTGGGCCAGCGACTTGAAAAACTCGGCCGTAACTTGAGAGAGTTGAGGCATTGCTATATGAGTAGGTTTGAATATTACTATGTCATGGGATGGCCGGGAAGGAAAAAATGCTCGCGGTCACGGCCCGTGGACGCTGCGCCGCTGGAACACCCGCATTCCTGTGCTACGCTCGCGTCCCATGAGCACAGAGCCTTCCTCGCGGGTCAAGCGGCGGACCAGCGAAAAAGCCGGGCGGTTCACCGAATCGGTGATTCGCGAAATGACGCGCCAGGCCATGCTGCATGGCGCCATCAACCTCGCCCAGGGTTTCCCCGATTTTCCCGCGCCCGAGGAAATCAAGCGCGCTGCCCAGGACGCCATCGCCGCCGACATCAACCAGTACTCCATCACCTGGGGCGCACGGCCGCTGCGCGATGCTATTGCCCGGCAGATGAAACTGTGGCAGGGAATCGACGTCGATCCGGAAACCGACATCACCGTTTGCTGCGGTTCCACCGAGGCCATGATCGCGTCGCTGATGGCCATCACCAATCCCGGCGACGAAGTCGTTGTCTTCGAACCTTTCTACGAGAACTACGGACCAGATACGATTCTGTCCGGCGCCACTCCCCGCTACGTCCGTCTTCACCCGCCCGACAACACTGACGACACCTGGCGCTTCGACCCTCAGGAACTGCGCGCCGCCTTCAACGCCGACACCAAGGCGATTATTCTCAACACGCCGAATAATCCGACGGGCAAGGTATTCACCCGTGCGGAGTTGGAGTTCATCCGCGACCTCTGCCTGGAATTCGACGCGCTCGCCATCACCGACGAGATTTACGAACACATCCTCTACGACGGCACCGAGCACATCTCCATCGCCACCCTCGACGGCATGCGCGACCGCACCATCACCATAAATGGAATGGCGAAGACGTACAGCGTGACCGGATGGCGCGTCGGATGGGCGGTGGCGCCGGCGCAACTCACCAGCGCAATTCGTAAGGTCCACGATTTTCTGACCGTCGGCGCCGCCGCTCCCTTGCAGGCTGCGGGTGCCGTGGCCCTCTCTTTGCCACCGGAGTATTACGCGAATCTGGCTTCCGCGTATCAGTCCCGCCGCGACCGCATGCTGCCCGTGCTGCGCGAAGCCGGCTTCAACGTCTTTGTCCCGCGCGGCGCCTACTACATCATGACCGACATCTCCGGCTTCGGTTTCGCCGACGACGTGAGCTTCGCCAAGTACTTGGTGAAAGATATCGGCGTTGCTACCGTTCCCGGCTCCAGCTTTTATAGCGACCCCAAGAGCGGCGCCCGCCAGGTGCGCTTCGCCTTCTGCAAGCGCGACGAAACCCTTGCCGCCGCCGCCGAACGTCTGCTGCACCTGAAAAAATAAATTCTAGGGAAATAAAACTGTAAGGAATGTCATCCTGAGCGAGGACGCGCGCGAAAACCAGCAGGCTCGGGTTTGGCCTGCGGGTTTGCGCGTCCGAGTCGAAGAGCCTGCCCTGAGCGAAGCGAATGGGACCTTTTGTTCTAACTGGCAACTGGCAACTGACAACTGACAACTGACAACTGACAACTGCTTTACGCCTTCACCGGGTCTTTCCTCTCCGTATCGATCCCCAGCTCCTCGAACGCCTTCTTCGCCTTCTTGACGTCGAACTTTCCTTCGCGCGCCAGCCTCGACAGCGCCGCCGTCGCGATCGCTTCCGCGTTCACCTCGAAATGTTTGCGCAGGTAATCGCGGTTGTCGCTGCGTCCGAAGCCGTCCGTGCCCAGCGACGTCAGCCGCCCTTGCAGCCACGGCGCCAACTGGTCCGGCACGATCTTCATGTAATCCGTCGCCGCCACGATCGGCCCCTCCGCTCCATCCAGCGCGTTCACAATGTACGGTCGCCGTTCTTCTTCTCCCGGATGCAGCCGGTTCCAGCGCTCCGTCTCCAGCGCCTCGCGACGCAGTTGGTTGTAGCTGGTCACGCTCCACACGTCGGCCTGCACGCCGTACTTTTCCGCCAGGATCTGCTGCGCCCGCAACGCCTCGTTCAGGATCGGGCCGCTCCCGAACAATTGCACCGCCGCTTTGCCCGCCGGCGCCGATTTGAACTTGTAGATGCCCTTCAGGATCCCTTCCTGCGAACCCTTCGGCATCTCCGGCATCGAGTAATCCTGGTTGTACAGCGGGATGTAATAGAAGAGGTCCTCGCGGTTCTCATACATCCGCCGCATGCCGTCCTGGATGATGACCGCCACCTCGTACACGAACGCCGGATCGTAGGTCGCGCACGTCGGCACCGTCGACGACAGCACGATGCTGTGGCCGTCCTGGTGTTGCAGACCCTCGCCCATCAGCGTCGTGCGTCCGGCGGTCCCGCCGCAGATGAACCCTTTTCCGCGAGCATCGGCAAACGCCCAAATCAAGTCGCCCACGCGCTGGAATCCGAACATCGAGTAGAAGGTGAAAAAGGGAATCATCGGCAGCCCATAATTCGCGTACGACGTTCCCGCCGCCGTCATGGACGCCATCGAACCCGCTTCGGTGATGCCTTCTTCCAGGATTTGTCCCGCCTTGTCTTCGCGGTAGTAGAGCAGCATGTCCTGGTCGTGCGGGTTGTAGAGCTGTCCCTGGCTGGCGTAGATGCCAACCTGCCGGATGATCGACTCCATGCCGAAGGTGCGCGCCTCGTCCGGGATGATCGGCACGATGTATTTGCCGATCGTTCCGTCCTTCATCAGTTGGCGCAGCATGCTGACGTAACCCATCGTGGTCGACACCGAGCGCCGCCCCGATCCGGCCAGGAATTCGTTGAACGACTCCAGCGGTGGCGCCTTGAATTCAAACTTCGGCACCTCGCGGATCATCATGAATCCGCCCATCGCCTTGCGCCGGTATTTCGCGTACACGACCTCGGGGCTATCGTCCGGCGGACGATAAAACGCGCCTTCCTTCGCCGCTTCCTCCGGGATGGGAATCTCAAATCGCTTACGAAATGCCAGGATCGATTCCTCGCTCAGCTTCTTTTCCTGGTGGGTAGCGTTACGCGCTTCGGCCGAACCCAGCCCGTAGCCCTTCACGGTCTGCGCAAGAATGATCGTTGGCCCGCCGCGATGTTCCACGGCGCGCTTGTACGCGTTGTATACCTTTTGCGGATCGTGCCCGCCCCGGTGCAGGTTCCAGAGCTGGTCGTCGGTCATGTCCTTTAC
>Ga0097691_1001719_pt1 | contig 15598 bp, 17 predicted proteins | sample NGESurdeep072012_8_FD_72858 | JGI IMG/M metagenome (GOLD analysis project Ga0097691, IMG submission 72858) | Arctic peat soil microbial communities from Barrow, Alaska - NGEE Surface sample 210-1 deep-072012 | ecosystem: Environmental > Terrestrial > Soil > Wetlands > Peat ... | reverse complement strand
ATGACGTCCGGACGCGCGAGGGCGTCCAGGCTCTTGAAGAGCGCGCGCTTGGCGTCGATGTTCTCGACGATCGCCTCAACCACGTAGTCGGCGTCGGCGAGCGAGTCGATCGAGGTTGACGTTGAGAGGCGGGCGGCCGCGGCGTCGCGATCGGCCGCCGTCATCTTGCCTTTCTCGACGAATTTACCGAGGCTCTTTTCGATCGTGCCGCGCGCCCGGTCGAGCATCGGCTGGGCGACGTCGACGAGCCGCACGGAGATTCCGGCCTGCGCGAACACCTGGGCGATGCCGTTGCCCATGGTACCGGCGCCAATCACTCCAACAGTCTTGATATTCATGTTGCCACGACCGTTGTTAGACACGCTCCACCGCCAGCGCGACGCCGTTGCCGCCGCCGAGGCAGAGGGTCGCGATGCCGCGTTTCAGGTTCCTCTGCTTCAACGCATAGAGCAGCGTCGTCAGGATCCGGCCGCCGCTCGATCCGATCGCGTGGCCGAGCGCGACGGCGCCGCCGTTCACGTTCACTCTCTCGGGGTCGATGCCGAGCTCGCCGAGCACGGCGACGGCCTGTACCGCGAAGGCTTCGTTCAACTCGAAGAGATCCACGTCGGCCAGCTCCCAGCCGACTTTCTGCGCGACGCGGCGCACGGCTTCGACCGGCGTCATCAGCACGAGCTTCGGCGGCAGGCCGCTCGTCGCCTGGCCGGCGATGCGGGCGAGCGGCGTCAGGCCGAGGGCGTGCGCGCGTTCGGCCGCCATGACCACGAGCGCCGATGCGCCGTCGTTCACGCCAGGCGCGTTGCCGGCGGTCACCGAGCCGTCTTTCTTGAACGCCGGTTTCAGCGCACCGAGCGACTCGGCCGTCGTGTCCGGCCGAATCGGCTCATCGCGATCCATCACGACCGGCGGCCCCTTCTTCTGCGGGAGGGAGATGGGGAGCATCTCGTCTTTGAAGAGACCCTGGTCGGTTGCGCGCGCCGCCTTCTGATGGCTGCGCGCGGCATATTCGTCCTGCGCCCGGCGGCCGACGCCGTACTGCTCGGCGACCACTTCGCCGGCGTTCCCCATGTGGTACTGCTCGAAGGCGCACCAGAGGCCGTCGTTGATCATCGAGTCGACGACCTCGCCGTTGCCCATCCGCAGCCCATCGCGCACGCGGGGCAGGAGGTACGGACAATTGCTCATCGACTCCATCCCGCCGGCGACCGCGACGTCGATGTCGCCGGTGGCGATCGCTTGCGCGGCCAGCATCACCGCTTTCAGCCCGGAACCGCAGACCTTGTTGATCGTCAGCGCGGCCACGTGATCGGGCAAGCCGCCTCGAAGCGCCGCCTGGCGCGCCGGATTCTGCCCGAGGCCCGCGGTGACGACGTTGCCCATGATGCATTCGTCGACGATCTGCGGATCGATCCCCGCGCGGCGCACCGCCTCGGCGACCGCCAGCGCGCCGAGCTGGGGCGCGGTGAACGCTTTCAGCGCGCCGAGAAACTTGCCGGTGGGTGTGCGGACGGCGCTGACGATGACGGAATCTCTCACGGCTTTCTCACTTGCACTTGAATGGTGCCCACGGCGTCGGCGCCGAGCAGCGTCTTCACGCGCGTCAGGATCACGCCCGCGGATCGCGACACCTCGCGCGCCCACTGCGCGCTCTCCGCCTCGACGACGAGCGCGCGCCCTTCGAGCCTGGCCGACGTGACCCGCTCGAGCGCCGGCCCGACCGCCGCGCGCCACGCGAACGTGACTTTGCCGGGCGAGAGCGGTGTGTCGCGCAGCAGCTCCGCGAGTGCGCCGGGCAAGGCTTGGGTTAGGGGAAGCATGTCGGTTCTGGGTTCTACGTTCTCGGTTCGATCTTATCATTGGGGCGTGCGTCTCATCCTGGCGTCGGCTTCGCCGCGTCGCGCCGAGCTCTTGCGCGCGGCGGGCTTCGACTTCGACACCGTTGCCGTTGACGTCGACGAGACGCCGCGCGAGGGCGAAGCGCCGGCCGCCTACGTGCGGCGCCTGGCGGCGGAGAAATCGGCGGCGGCCATACACTACGCACCGAACGACGTCGTCGTCCTCGCCGCCGACACCGCCGTCGTCCTCGACGGCGACATCCTCGGCAAGCCGCGCGACGATCGCGAAGCGGCGGTGATGCTGCGCCGCCTCTCGGGCCGGCGTCACGACGTGCTGACGGGGGTGAGCCTCAGAAAGGGCGCCTACGAAATCGGGCGCGTGGAAACGACAGCGGTGCACTTCGCGCCGCTCGGGGACAGAGAGATCGCCTGGTACGTCGAAAGCGGGGAAGGACGCGACAAGGCGGGTGCGTATGCCGTTCAGGGGCTCGCGTCGCGCTTCATCCGGCGCATCGAGGGGTCGTACGCCAACGTCGTCGGCCTGCCGGTGACGGCGGTCCACGAGTTGATGGGCGATTTTCCGGCGGACTGAAGCCGGACAATACCGAAATTGTGGCCGGTATTCCGGTGCCGATAATCCGGCAGTGCCAGGCCTTTTGCGAGAAAAACAGGCCGATTCCTGCTGGCACCGTATCTTGCATCTCGTCCACCAACGGACTATTCTGACGGTAGTCTTTTCCTGGAAGTCCTTATGAGCCATCGATATATCAAAATTGGCGTGACCGGCGTCGTTCTCGCGTTGGCGTTTGCGGCGCTGCTTTGGAGCTCGCTCCGCGACGGCACCGAGTACTACAAACATGTGGACGAGGTGATGACGAGCCCGCAAGCTTGGGAAGGCAAGCACCTCCAGCTCCACGGATTCGTCGTGGCCGGCTCGTGGGTCCGCAAGCCCGACACGCTCGAATACCAGTTCAAGGTGCAGAACAAGGGCAGCGTCGTCCAGGCGTCCTACACCGGCATCCTGCCCGACACCTTCAAGGACGACGCGGAGGTCGTGCTGAAGGGGCGCCTGTCGCACGCGGGCGGCTTCGAGGTCGAGCCGAACGGGGTGATGGCGAAGTGCCCGTCGAAGTACGAGCCGGCGAAGAAGTCCGCGTCGGCGGGCATGTAGGAGCGCGAATGGCCTCACTCGGGACGTTTCTCTTACTTGCCTCGTTCGTCGTCTGCAGTTACGCGGCAGTGATCTGCGTCGTCGGCGCGCGGCGCGGATCGCGGCGGCTGATCGAAAGCGGCATCGGCGCGTTCTACCTCATCGCCGCGCTGATGACCGCGGCGTCCGCCATCCTCATCCACGCGTTCCTGACCGAGGACTACTCGATCAAGTACGTGCAGCACTATTCGGACAGCGTGCAGCCGCTGTTCTACAAGATCACGTCGTACTGGGGCGGGCTCGACGGCTCGATCATGTTCTGGGTGTTTCTGCTCTCGATCTTCGGATCGACCGCGGTGTATGTGAACCGCGAGCGTCACCGTGAGCTGATTCCCTACGTCGTCGCCGTGATCGCCACCGTGCAGATGTTCTTTCTGTTCCTGATGGTGGTGCACAAGAACCCCTTCACGAGCTTCCTCACCGAGGCGCCGGCCGACGGCCGCGGGCTGAACCCGCTGCTGCAGAACTTCTACATGGCGATCCATCCGCCGTCGCTCTATACGGGATTTGTCGGCATGACGATTCCGTTCGCGTTCGGCATGGCGGCGCTCATCACCGGCCACCTCGACGATTCGTGGCTAAGGGCCGTGCGGCGCTGGACGATGGTCAGCTGGCTGTTCCTCTCGTTCGGCCTCACGCTCGGCATGCTCTGGGCGTACGAGACGCTCGGCTGGGGCGGGTACTGGGGCTGGGATCCGGTCGAGAACGCGGGGCTCCTGCCGTGGTTCACCGCGACGGCGTTTCTGCACTCGGTGCTCGTGCAGGAGCGGCGCAGCATGCTCCGCGTGTGGAACGTCACGCTCGTCATCGTCACCTTCTTTCTGACGATTTTCGGGACGTTCATGACGCGTTCCGGCGTCGTGCAGTCGGTGCACGCCTTCGGCGAGGATCGACAGCTCGCGTGGCTGTTCACCGGCTTCATGGTGGCGATTCTGGTCTTCAGCTTCGGCCTGGTGATCTATCGCCTGCCGCTGCTGCGTTCGCGGCACGAGCTCGATTCCTGGTTCTCGCGCGAATCGGCGTTTCTCGTGAACAACTGGATTCTGCTGTTCTCGGCGATCTTCGTCCTGTTCGCGACGATGTTTCCGACGCTGAGCGAGGCGGTGATGGGGGAGCGGCTGACCGTCGGGCCGCCGTTCTTCAATAAATGGATGCTGCCGATGGGCCTCATCCTGCTGTTCCTCACCGGCGTGGGCCCGCTGCTCGCGTGGCGGAAGTCGACGTTCGACAACGCGCGCGAACAGTTTCTGTGGCCGGCGCTCGCGGCCATCGTCACCGCCGTGGCGCTGGCGGCGCTCGGCATGCGCGTGTGGGCGTCGGGCGCGTGTTTCGCGCTGTGCGCGTTTGTCACCGCCACGATCGTGCAGGAGTTCTGGCGCGGCGCCAAGGTGCGACAGGGCGCCACCGGTACGGACGTGTTCACGGCGATGATCGGGCTCGTGGGGCGCAACAAACGCCGCTACGGCGGGTACATCGTGCACCTCGGCATCATGCTGATGTTCCTCGGCTTCGCCGGCAACGGCTTCAAGCGCGATGAACAGGTGCTGCTCAAACAAGGGCAGCAGAGCACGGTCGGCCACTTCACGCTCCGCAACGACGGCGTCAAGGTGAGCGACGATGGCCAGAAGCAGATGATCACCGGCACCGTCAGCGTGTTCCAGGACGGCAAGCAGATCGACACGGTCTATCCGGGCAAATGGTTCTTCCGGAAGCACGAAGAGGAGCCGACGACGCAGGTGGCGATCCGCCGCTCGCTCGCCGAGGATCTCTACGTCGTGCTCCCGGCCTTCGATCTGCAGACGCAGACGGTGAGCCTGCAGATCGTCATCAACCCGCTCGTCAACTGGATCTGGTTCGGGTTCGCACTGATGGCGATCGGCACCGGCATCGCGCTCCTGCCCGAACGCACGTACTCGTTCGCACTCGCGAAACTGCCCGAAGCGGCCGGCGGTCCGGCCGCGACAACGGTGGGGTTGCTGCTGGCCGTGTTGCTCGCCTCGGCGTCTCTGTCCGCTCAGCATATCGAGACCGCGCAGAACGTGCCGGTGGTGCCACGGTCGGCGCTCGAGAAGAAACTGCAGGGCGAAATCATCTGCATGTGCGGCACCTGCGGCCGTCAGTTGCTGAACGTATGCCAGTGCGGGAAGGCGGCCGAGATGCGCGAGGAGATCGCGAGCCTCGTGGCGTCTGGGAAGACCAACGACGAAGTGATCGACTACTACATCAAGAAGTACGGCAGCCAGGAGCCGCTCGCGGTGCCGATCGACAAGGGCTTCAACCGCCTCGCGTGGCTGTTCCCGTATCTTCTGGGTGGCGGCAGCGCGGTGGCGGTCGGCTTCGCCGCGGTCCGCTGGTCGCGCCATTCCAAGCCGTCGGCGCCGGAGATCTCCGTACCGACGGAGCCGGCACTGGATCAGCGTCTCGACGATGAGCTCAGAGATCTCGACTAACACGGATCAGGGTCTGCAACCCTGGCAGTTCTTCGTGCTCGCCGGGCTGGGCTGCGCGACGGCGGTCTTGTTCATCGCGCGCGGCCGTGGCGTGGCGGCGATCGTTCTGCTGAGCCTCGTCATCGCGGCGACCGCGCTCATCGGCCTGGCGGCGCTTCGCACGTTCAAACCGCTCGTGTCGCCCGAGGACGATCGCACCGTCATGTACGGGCACCGCACGCGAGTGGCGCTCGAGCGCGAGAAGCTCCTGGCGCTGCGGTCGATCAAGGAGCTCGAGTTCGACCGCGCGATGGGCAAGCTGTCCGACGCCGACTGGCGCGAAATGTCGGGACGGCTGCGCGCGCGCGCCACGCGGCTGATGCGGCAGCTCGATGCGGGCTCCGGATACCGGGAAGCCATCGAGCGCGATCTGGCTGCTCGCCTGGCGGAAACGCCGCTCCCGAAGGCGCCGCCCGCGTGCGCCGTGTGCGCGACCGTCAACGATCCCGACGCGCGGTTCTGCAAGGGTTGCGGCGGCAAGCTGTGACGAGGGGCAGGATGGGCGGGAGGGGCAGGAATGGATTGTTGTTCCGTGTCCTCTGTATTCTCTGTGTCCTCCGTGGTAGCGCTTTTGTCGCCGCGCAGTTTCAGATGCCGGATCTCAAAGAGATGTCCGGCATCCCGCGGCCGGTGTCGGACCTGCCGGATCGCGCGATCTCCGTGCGCCTGATTCGAGGCGATCTCTCCAACAACATCACGAGTTTTCCGGTCGAGCTGCGCATCGGGGCCAAAGTGCAGACTGTGAAGACCGACGACGCCGGCCGCGCGCAGTTCGACAACCTGCCCGCGGGCGCGACGGCGAAAGCGATCGCGATCGTTGACGGCGAGCGCCTCGAATCGCAAGAGTTCCCGGTGCCGGCGCAGGGCGGCATCCGCGTGATGCTCGTCGCGACCGACAAAGAGAAAGCGGCGAAGGCCGCCGCCGCGCCGCCGGCCGCGCCCGTGCCCGGACAAGTGTCGCTCGGCGGGCAGACGCGGATCATCCTCGAACCGGGCGACGACGCGGTGCAGGTCTATTACCTGCTCGAGATCATCAACGCCGCGCAGGTCCCGGTGAACCCGCCCGCGCTCTTCATGTTCGACATGCCGACGGGCGCCGTTGGCACGGCCCTGATGGACGGTTCGTCGCCTCAGGCCAACGTGAACGGCACGCGCGTGCGCGTGCAGGGACCATTCGCGCCGGGCCGAACGCTGGTGCAGGTGGCGAGCGAGATTCCGTCGGAGACCGGCGCGCTGCAGATCACGCAGCACTTTCCAGTTTCGCTCGAGCCGCTCGCCGTCGTGGTCAAGAAGATCGGCGCGACGAAGCTCACCTCGCCTCAAGTGACGAATCAGCAGGACATGGCGGCCGAGGGGGAGACGTTCATCACCGCAAGCGGTGGAGCCGTCCCGGCCGGACAGCCGATCGTGCTTCGCCTCGAGGACATGCCGCACCGCAGCCCCGCGCCGCGCTGGGCCGCGCTGTCGCTGGCGATGGTGATTGTCGGCATCGGCGTGTGGAGCGCGTCGCGGCGGCCGGACGATCGGGCCGCGCAGGCGGCCGAGCGGAAGCGTTTGACCACGCGGCGCCAGAAGCTGTTGAACGATCTGGTCAAGCTCGAGACCGACTACCGCCACCGCCGAGTTGACGCCGTGCGCTACCAGACGCGGCGTGAGGAGCTCGTGACGGCCCTCGAACACATCTACGGGGCGCTCGACGACGACACGAGCCCCGGGCCCACGGGACGCGCTGGGTTCGCGGCGTAAATGGACTTCGACGTCATCACGCTGACCGACGTCTCGCGGCACTTCGGCCGGCGCCGTGCGCTGGGGCGCGTGTCGCTGACCGCCCGGTCGGGCGACATCGTCGGTCTTCTCGGCCCGAACGGCGCGGGGAAGTCCACGCTCATCGGCGTGCTCGCGACGCTGGTGGCGCCCACGAGCGGCGACGTCCGCTACGGATCGCAGACCTCGCGTCAGGCTCCGCCGGCGCTTCGCGGGCGCATCGGCCTGCTCGCCCACGACCTGCATCTCTATCCCGAGCTGTCCGCGCGGCAGAACCTCGCGTTCTTCGCGCAGCTGTACGGGATCGACGGCCGCGAGATCGTCGATGCGGCGCTGGCCTCCGCTGGACTCGCCGATCGGGGCGACGATGCCGTGTCGGGCTTTTCGCGAGGGATGCGGCAGCGTCTGGCGCTCGAGCGCGCGCTGCTGCACCGTCCGCGGCTCGTGCTCTTGGACGAACCGTTCACGGGCCTCGACGATCACGCGGTTGATCTGGTGGCCGGCCGGCTGCGCCGGCTCGCCGCCGAGGGCGCGATCGTCCTCCTCGCGACGCATGACCTCGATCTCGCCGACGGCCTCGTCACGCGCGTCATGCTGATGCGAGAGGGCCGGATCATCGCCGACGAGGCGGCGGCGCCTGGGCTGCGGGCGCGGTACCGCGCGATGATCGGCGCCGCGTGATGTTTGCCCGAGTCGCGCTGCTCGTGCTGAAGAAGGATTTCGCGATCGAGGTGAAGAGCCGCGAGATTCTGTACACGACGTTGTTCTTCGCCGTGTCATGCGTGCTGGTCTTTGCCTTCGCGCTGGTCCGCGACGGGCGCGCCATCGACGACGCCGCGGCGGGAATCCTGTGGATTGCGATTGCGTTCGCGGGCACGCTGGCGCTCGGCCGCACGTTCGAGCGCGAACGCTACGGCGAGACGCTCCGCGCGCTGCTGCTCGCCCCGGCGCCACGGCCGGCGATCTACGTGGGCAAGCTGCTCGGGATCGTCGTGCTGCTCCTCCTGGCGGAGACGATCCTCGTGCCGCTCGTCGCCCTGCTCTTTCAGGCGGCGTTTTTCGCGCGGCCGTGGCTGCTGGCGGGACTGCTCGTGGCCGGGACGATCGGCTTTGCCTCGGTCGGCACGCTCTTCGCGGCGATGCTGGTGCGGTCGCGGACGCGCGACGTGATGCTGCCGATCCTGTTGTATCCGATCACGGTTCCAGTCATTATTGCGGGCGTCCGAGGCACCTCGGCGCTGCTGCAGCCGGTGCCCGACGAGCCGGCGGCGGCCATGTGGATGGCGTTGCTGGTCTGCTTCGACGTCGTGTTCGTCACCCTGGCGCTGTGGACGTTCGAGCCGCTGATGACAGAGTAGGAGCCAGACACCCGAGGCCGAGAGTCTACGCTCGAGGCCGAGGGACAGCGAAGCCGCGGGTGGCGAGCGGGGGTGGGGCCCCGCGAGAACAAGAAAATGAAGAAGCTGTTTACGCCGCTATTACTCATTGTCGCCGCGATGTTCGCGTACGCGCCGGTGATGATTGCCAACGCACCGTACGAGTCGTCGATGGGACTCGTGCAGAAGATCTTCTATTTTCACGTGCCGTCGTGGTTCGTGATGTTCACGGCGGTCTTCATCTGCGGCATCCAGAGCGCGAATTTCCTCTTTCGCCGCAAGCCGTCCGCCGATCGCATCGCCGTCGCGGCCGGGGAGCTCGTGGTGCTGTTCGGCCTCCTCGGCCTCGTGACCGGCCCGCTCTGGGGACGCAAGGCCTGGGGCGTCTGGTGGCAATGGGACGCGCGGCTGACGATGGCGTTGCTGCTCGAGCTGATTTTCATCGGCTATCTGCTCGTGCGGAAGTACGGCGGGCCCGGCTCGGAGAAACTGGCGGCGGCGATGGCCATCTTCGGCATGGCCAACGTCCCCTTCGTGTACGTGTCGGTGAACATCTGGCGCACGGTGCATCCGAAGACGACGGTCGTGCCCTCGCTCGTCCCCGGTATGTTCGGCGCCTTCTGGTTCTCCGTCCTGGCGTTCATGCTGCTCTTCGTGCTGCTCCTCACGCTGCGCGTCAGGCTCGAGCATCAGCGGGCGGCGCTCGACGAGTTGTATCTTGCGGAAGAGGACTTATGAAGCATCTGTTTCGCGCCTGCTGTTCGGTACTGCTCCTGGCCGCGCCGGCGGCGGCGTTCCAGCCATCCGCTCAGGGCGGGTTCGTGCCGGTGACGCCACTGACGGCCGCGGAACAATTGCCGGCGGCGCCGCTGCTCATCACGGCGTACGCGTTCGTCTGGGTTGCGGTGCTCGTCTACGTGTGGTCGATCTGGCGGCGGCTGGGGAAGGTCGAACACGAGATGCACGCGCTTCAGCAGCGCGCGCGTCGGGACTCACGGTGACAGCCGGTCACTTCATCTTCATTCCCGCCATACTCCTGGTCGGCGTCGTGATCGGGTGGATTCTCGGGTCGCGCGCCGCGAAAGACGCGTACGCCGCCGATCTGCGAAGACGAGAAGAGCGAAAGAACAGGAACGCGACGATTAACGCAGAACACGGTGAACGCGCAGAGTAAAGCCAGTACACGTGTTCTCTGCGAGTTCTGCGGTTTCTGCGTCGATCGTTGTTATCGTCCCGCCGCCAGCCGTTGCGCGAGGATGTCCGGAAGTCCCGCCTTCACCACCTTCGCCTGCGCCGCTTCGACCAGATAACTCACGCGAATCATCGTCACCTGCCGCCCCTCGACGTCGACGATGGCGTAGGCGGCGCGCGGATCGCCGTCGCGCGGCTGGCCCACGGAGCCGGGATTGACGAGGTACTTCGATCCGTTCCGAAGCACCAGCTGCGATTCGGCGGACGCCGAGGGGCCGGTGCTGTCGAAGGTGTCGGCCGAGAGCTCGAACGAGACCGAATAGTGCGTGTGGCCGAACAGGCAGAGCGGCCGCTGGGACGCCTTGAGGGCGCGCACCGCATCGAGCTCGTCGAAGATGTAGGCGTCTTCGTCGAACGGCGAGCCGTGGCAGATCTCGACGAGATCGTCGACGAGGATCGGGCCTTCCGGCAGCGCGGCGAGCCACGCGCGATGCTCGGGCGTCATGACGTCGAACGTCCAGAACGCGGCGCTCTTCGCCACGGCGTTGAAGCCTTCCGCCTGTTCCAGGCCGCACGCCACTTTGTCGTGATTGCCGCGCACGATGGCGAGCGGATCGAGCGCCACGACCCGTTCGACCACGGCGTTCGGATCGGCGCCGTAGCCGACGAGATCGCCGAGCACGAGCGCGCGATCGAAGCCTCGCGTCCGCGCATCGGCAATGCAGGCGTCGAGCGCCTCGAGGTTCGCGTGAATGTCGGTGAGGACCAGATAACGCATCAGTGCTCCAGCCAATCGAGCAGCTGCTCGACCAGCGCGTCGACGCTCGCGCGTCCGGCGTCGAGCCGGACGTGCGCGAGCTGATAGGCATCGCGCCGCGCGTGAAAGAGGCGCTCGAATTCGGCGCGGTCGGCGGCCAGCGGACGGCGGCCGTCGGCCGGCATCCGCGCGATCGCGCGTTCGAGCGGCACGTCGAGCCACACCGACACGCCATCGCTGTTGATCGCGGCCCGGTTCTGGGGATCGACGAAGGTCCCGCCGCCGGTGGCGACCACGCGGTGGCGCGCCGGCATCTGCTCCAGGAGCACCGCCCGCTCGACGGCGCGGAAGTAGGCTTCGCCGTGCCGGGCGAAGATGTCGGCGACCGACAGATGCTCGCGCTGCTCGATGAGCTCGTCGATGTCCGCCGCCTGCCAATCGAGGCGCTTGGCGAGCGCGCGCGCGACTGTCGTCTTGCCGGCCGCCATGAACCCGACGAGGTACACCTTGTCCGCCTTCACGCGATGAGCCGGTCCAGGGTGTCGAAAAAGTCCGGATACGAGATCCCGACCGCGTCGGCGCCTTCGATCGTCGACGGCCCGGTGGCCGCGAGCGCGGCGATGGCAAAGGCCATCGCCATCCGATGATCGCCTTGCGCGTCGGCGACGCCGCCGGCGCCCGCCGGACCGCGGATCGTGAAGCCGTCGGGCCGCTCCTCGGCGCTGAACCCGAGCGCGCGGAAGCCCGCGACCAGCGTCGCGATGCGATCGCTCTCCTTGACGCGGAGCTCGGCCGCTCCGTGCACCGCGATCTCACCGCCCCGCGCGGCGAGCGCGGCAATCGCCGGGAGCTCGTCGATGAGGGCCGCCACCTCAGCGGGCGCGATCGCGAGGGCGCCGGTGCGGTCGCCTTCGACGATGACCGTGCCGCGCGGCTCGCCGGCATCGGTGCCGGTCACCTCGACCCGCACGCGCGCGCCGAAGCGCTCGAGGACGCCGACGAGCGCGGTCCGCGTCGGATTGAGGCCGACGTCGCTGATCTCCACGCGCGAGCCGGGCATGGCGGCCGCTCCCACCATCCAGTAGGCCGCGGAAGAGAAGTCGCCGGGGATCGACAGCGTGCGGCCGGCCAGGCGCTGCCCGCCCTCGACCGACACGGTCGACACGCCCGGGGAGCCGTGTGCGATCGCCGCGCCGAACGCTTCGAGCGCCCGTTCCGTGTGGTCGCGCGTCTGGGCCGCTTCGGCGACCGAGGTGACGCCGTCGGCGTGGAGCCCAGCCAGCAGCACCGCGCTCTTGATTTGCGCGCTCGGGGCGTCCGCCGTGTACGCAATCGCGCGCAACCGTTCGCCGTGGACCCCGTGGATGACGAGAGGCGCGTGGCCGTCAATCGAGTCGATGCGGGCGCCCATGCGCTCGAGCGGCGCGATCACGCGGCGCATGGGCCGTCTGGAGAGCGAGCGGTCGCCTTCCAGGCGGCTCGAGAACGCGTGGCCCGCCAGCACCCCCGCCAGCAGCCTCATCGTCGTTCCCGAGTTGCCGCAGTCGAGCGGCGCGGCGGGTGAACCGAGTTGGCCCAAACCTCGTCCCAGTACAACAACCGTATGAGCCGCCGTGTCTTCATTTATCTCGACGCCCAGACGCCGCAGGCAGTCGAGCGTGGAACGGCAGTCGGCGCCGGGCGCGTATCCAGCCAGATGCGACCGTCCCTCGGCGAGCGCGGCGAGGAGCGCGTAGCGGTGCGAGATCGATTTGTCGCCCGGGACGCCCAGGCGGCCGGCCAGGCGACGGGCCGGCCTGATGGTGACGGCGGTCAGCGAGGGCATCTCGGCCGATCTTACGCCACGCGGCTTGACATCGCCCAACAGATGGGATGGTATTCACTCGCGTCTCAGTCGTTCGCCCAACCATATTCATGACCGTCAGCGATCATCAGGTCGTCCGCCTCGAATTCACCAGCCACTTCGACATGCTCGATTTCGTGCAGGTCGTGAGCGACCACGTCGGGCGGGACATCGGCCTCGATGAGGACGCGGTGCACTGGGTCGGTGTCGCCATCCGCGAATCGGTGATCAACGCCATCAAGCACGGCAACCGCAACGACGCGACCAAGCGCGTGTTCGTCGAGTTCGAGACGGCGTCGGCGCCAGAGCCCGAGCTGATGATTCGCGTCCGCGATCAGGGGGAAGGCTTCGATCCGGAGACGATCGCCAACCCGCTCGCGGAAGAGAACCTGCTCAAGTCGAGCGGACGCGGCATCTTCCTCATCCGCAGTTTCATGGACGATGTGCGGGTCCAGCGCGCGCCGGAAGGCGGGATGGAAGTTCGCATGACCAAGCGCGTGCGAACCGACGACGCGAGCAATTCATAGCGTGACATCCGCTCCGCTGATCGATCCACTCCTTCTCACGACCGCCATCGAAGCCGTCGTCCGCGCCGGCGACATTCAGCTCGCGCGCTTCGGGCGCGCCATGCGCGTGGACAAAAAGGGCACGATCGATCTCGTCACCGAGGTGGACCTCGAAGTCGAGCGCATGTTCCGCGTCCTGATCGCGGAGCGCTATCCCGATCACCAGGTGCTGGCCGAAGAGATGGGCGGCAGCGCCACGGTGCCGCCCGGACCCTGCTGGGTGTTCGATCCGATCGACGGCACCACCAATTACGCGCACGGCCTGCCGATCTTCTGCGCGTCGGTGGCGCTCGAGGTGAACGGCGCGGCGCAGGTGGCGGCGATCTTCGATCCGAACCGGAAGGAGCTGTTCACCGCGGAATTGGGCGGCGGCGCGTTTCTCAACGGCCGGCCGCTGCGCGTGTCGTCCGCCGAGACGCTGGTGGATGCGATGCTCGTCACCGGCTTTCCGTACGACATCCACTCCCGCGTCGAGGAAATCGTCGGGCTGTTCGGCGCGTTCGTGGGACGGGCGCGGGCGGTGCGGCGGCTCGGCTCGGCGGCGATCGACCTGTGCTACGTCGCCGCGGGGCGCATGGACGGCTTCTGGGAGGCCGACCTCAAGCCGTGGGACATCGCCGGCGGCGCGCTCATCGTGTCGGAGGCCGGCGGCCGGGTGACGAACATGACGGGCGCGCCGTTCACCTCGCGAGGCAAGCACGTCCTGGCGACCAATGGGGTCATCCACGACGCGATGCTCCACGTCATCGATGAGTTTCGCCGAAGCCGTGCTCCAAACCGGACGGACTGATACCATCGAGAGACACTAGTGGGGACGCGGGGCGCCTTTTCGGTCGAATTCGCCCGTCCGGCTGGCATCTGTCCTGCTTTGTGATCCGGTCAGCTGGTCCGTTTGGCCGGCCTTTTTACACGAGGAGCTCACATGCGTCGATTTGTGTTGTCTCTGAGCGTCATCGCCCTCATCGCGGGATTCATCGCCACGCCGCCGGCGTCGGCACAGCAGTCGGTGAATTTCTACGTCGGCGCCTTCAGGCCCGATGCCCGGCCCAGCAACGACGTCCAATTTCAGAATCTGGGTTTTGCGACGTTCAACATCAACGATTTCAACGGTGCGACCATCGGCGGCGAATGGCTGATCGGGCTCGGCGATAAGTTCGACGCGGGGTTCGGCGTCGGGTTCTACCAGCGCACGTCGCCGGCGGTCTTCACCAACTTCGTCGACACCAATCAATCCGACATCCAGTTCGACCAGAAGCTGCGCATCGTGCCGGTCACGGCGACCTTTCGCTTCCTGCCGCTCGGGCACCACGGGCCGGCGCGCCCGTACATCGGCGGCGGCGTGGGCATCTTGTCCTGGCGCTACAGCGAGTCGGGAGCGTTCGTCGATTTCCAGAACAACAACAACATCTTCCGCCAGGTCTACACCGCCAGCGGCACCAAGACCGTGCCGGTCGTTCTCGCGGGCCTCACGTTTCCGGTCGGCATGATCGGCATCGGCGGGGAGATTCGATATCAGGGGGGGAAGGCCGACCTGACGTCGGACTGGCCTGCGGGGACGACGGTCAATCTCGGCGGGATGAATTACCTGTTCATGGTCAACGTGCGGTTCTGATCGGCGCACCGGCCTCGTTGCGTCGATACAGGGCGAGGCCGGCCCCTTCGCACACGCGCGAGAATCCGTCCAGAAAGTGCGGGTTCTCACGCGCGATCTTCGCCAGCACGTCGCCCCCGTTCGCCTTCTCCTCAATCAGCACCCAGCCGGCGAATGGACGCGGGCCGTCGAGCGCCGCGAGCCAGAGATCCCCGTTGCCCTCGTGAAGGAAATCGCGAATCGCGAAGCCGTCGTGTGACGCTTCCTGCATGTAGTGGCCGAGCGAGCCCATGCTCGCCATGATCGTGTCGCCGCGGTAGCCGGCGCGCAGGCAATCGGTGACGGTCTGGCGAACGGGCGCGTTCGGGCGATCCCACTGCGCCTCGATCACCATCGGCGCGGCCGCGTCGAGCGGACGCAGTTCGTACCCGATGGCCGCGAGGAGGACGAGCGGCAGGACGAGACGCAGCCGCGTGACGCTCGCCAGCATCCCGGCGGCGTATCCCGCGCCAACAGCCTCAATGGCGATGAGCGGCACCATGTAGCGGATGCGGAAGGGATGCCCGTCCACGAAGGCCAACCACGGCAGCGCGGCGGTGGCCAGAAGCGACAGCGCGATCAGCCCATCCGCGCGCTCACGTCTGAACAAACCCGCGAGCAGCAGGGGAGCGATCCCGGCTGCCGCTGCGATCATCATGAAGTAACCGCTGAGGGCGTGTGCGCCCCACACGATCTCGGCAGCCGCCAGCCGCGGATCGCCGAGCGCCTTGTTCTCCGGCACAAAAAATCCGGCCGAGACGAACCAGTGACCGATCACGATGCGGCTGAAGACGACAAACGCGAGGCCGGCGGCGGCGGGGTAGAGCGCGATGCCAGCGACGCGCCGCAACGCGAGCGGCAGAGGGTCGCCCTGCCGCCAACGCACCCACACCGCAACGGGCAAGGCCGCGGCCGTGACCGGCCACGCCTCGTAGCG
>Ga0097691_1001718_pt1 | contig 15604 bp, 15 predicted proteins | sample NGESurdeep072012_8_FD_72858 | JGI IMG/M metagenome (GOLD analysis project Ga0097691, IMG submission 72858) | Arctic peat soil microbial communities from Barrow, Alaska - NGEE Surface sample 210-1 deep-072012 | ecosystem: Environmental > Terrestrial > Soil > Wetlands > Peat ... | reverse complement strand
CATCACCAGCTACACGGTGACCTCGTCGCCCGGAGCGCTTACCTGCACGTCGGCGTCCAGCCCGTGCACGGTCAACGGTCTGACCAACGGCACCCCGTACACGTTCACCGTCACCGCGACGAACGCCATCGGCACCGGATCGGCGTCGGCTTCCTCGACAGCGGTCACCCCGGCGACCGTCCCGGGTGCCCCCACCGGCGTATCGGCCACGGCCGGCAGCGCTTCGGCCTCGGTCACCTGGACCGCGCCGTCCTCGAACGGCGGCAGCGCCATCACCGGCTACACGGTCACCTCCTCGCCGGGCGGACTGACCTGCACGTCGGCATCCAGCTCGTGCACGGTCAGCGGCCTGACCAACGGGACCGCCTACACGTTCACGGTCACGGCGGCCAATGCCAAGGGCACCAGTGCGGTGTCCGCTCCCTCGTCGGCGGTCACCCCGCAGGCGAGTGTGCCCGGTGCTCCGACGGGAGTGACGGCCACGGCCGCCAACGCTTCCGCCTCGGTGTCCTGGACGTCTGGTCCCACCGGTGGGGCTCCGATCCTCTCGTACACGGTGAGCTCCACGCCCTCGAGCACGGGGTGCACGGTCAATGCCCCGGCCACCAATTGCACCGTTTCGGGCCTGACCAACGGCACTTCGTACTCCTTCCAGGTGACCGCCACCAACTCCGTGGGAACGGGCCCGCTCTCGGCGGCCAGCAACGCGGCCGCGCCGTCGAGCAACGGCCCGATCAAGGGCTACTGGATGGCAACGTCCGGTGGAGCGGTCCTGACCAACGGCGCCGCCTCCAGCTACGGCTCGCCGGCCGGTCTGGCCCTCAGCGCACCGATCGTGGCACTGGCCCCGACACCGGATCGCAAGGGGTATTGGATGGTTGGTGCCGACGGCGGCATCTTCAACTACGGTGACGCCGCCTTCTACGGCTCCACCGGCAATGTGCACCTCAACAAGCCGATCGTGGGCATGGCCGCTACGTCGGACGGCAAGGGCTACTGGCTCGTGGCATCCGACGGCGGGGTGTTCGCCTACGGCGACGCCGCCTTCCAGGGTTCGCTCGGTGGAACAGTGCTCAACGCTCCGATCGTGGGCATGGCCGGCAACGGAACCGGTGGCTACTGGTTGGTGGGCGCCGACGGCGGCGTGTTCGCCTACGGCACGGCCACGTTCCGTGGTTCGGCCGGCAGCGAGCATCTGCTCGAGCCGGTGACCGGCATCGCGGCCACGGCAAGCGGCACCGGCTACTACCTGGTGGCCGCCGACGGAGGCGTGTTCGCTTACAACGCACCCTTCTTCGGGTCGGCGTCCGGTGTGGCCGCCGGCGTGGTGATGGGCATCACCACCGGCGTCGGTGGCGGCTACACGCTGGTGACCGACTTGGGCGGGGCCTACTCCTACGGCACCACCTTCTTCGGCAGCCAGATCAACTCCGGAGCGATCGAGCCGGTGATCGCGATCGCCTCCTAGGCGATCGGGAAACCGGCCTCCGACCGGTCAGTTCGAGATTGCGGGACTCGCCTCGTCCACCTCGGTGGGCGGGGCGAGTTTCGCGAACACCATCACCCCCTGGCTGGTCGGCCGGGTGGACAACACGGTGATGAGCACCGGTCCCTCGTCGATCAGGTGGGTTGCGTCGTTGACCACCACCATGTCGCCGTCCGGCAGGTAGCCAACAGCCTGGCGGGGTTGGCGCCCCTCTTTGACCAGCGACACCTGCATGTGCTCGCCGGGCACGTGGTCCGGGGCGAGTTCGGTGGTCACCGTGTGGAGGTTAATGACGGTCAGGTCCCATTCCCGAGCCTCGTCCATGACGGTGGTCGAGCAGGTGCCGATGCGGAGCCCGGTGCGCCGGGCAAGAGTCAGCAGCTTGGTGTTGGGGTCGTCGACTTCGGGCAACTCGTCCTTGGCAACGTCGACCGAGACGCCGAGCTCGAGCAGCGCCTCGAGGCCCTCGAGCCCGCGGTGTGCCCGCCGGGAGGTGAGCGGATCAGGCGACTCAGCCATCAGGCGGACGTGGTCGGTCACGAACTGGGGGACGACGAGCCCGCCCGGGAGCAGACCGTTGCGGCCCAGGATCAACAGGAACCGGTCCATGACGGCAGAGGCGTCGACCAACAGGGCCTGGCCGGGCAGTGGTCTGGACGGCGGGCTGAGGATCCGGGACAGTCCGGCGGCGGCCACGATCTGGCGACCCTTGATTGTGCCCAACCGCCACCCGAATCCGGCCAGGACCCAGACAATGCCAGCGGTGATGACGAAGGCGTAGGCGGAGTGGACCACAGCCACCAGGGCCATACCCATGATGAGCCCGAGGATCATCCCCGAGGTAGAGATGATGGTGGCCGCGAAGACCTCGCCGGGGGGGCTCTTGCGGAACAGGAAGACCCCGCGCTGGAGTCCCTTGTCCAGGATCCGACCAATGATGCCACCGACGACGTAGCTGATGGCGGCACCGATGAGCAGGCCGACCACGCCACTGGTCCCGACGGCGTTGCTGTGGTGGCCGATCTCGTAGCCCATGAGGGCGCCGAGCAGCACGACGATGAGGCGCACTCCCTCGACGAAGATCATGGCGCCGTGCCTCGGTCGCCTGTGGTGCTGGACTGCTGCATGTCGCCTCTGGTCACGTCGGTCCCGCAGATTTGTGGCTCACGTCTAATTGTCGGTATCTGGTCCAGAACCTTGAGCAGGGGCGTGGTTCCCCTGCCGGCGAAGGTCGTCTAGGGTTAGAGGGTGGGATCAGCGGGGTTCCGCTGGCACGGTGTACCCCGTCTGACCTGGTATCCGAGTCCGACTGACACTGAGAGTGATGATTTGACCACGGAAATGGGTCGAGGGCGTGCATGCGTCCATCGACCGGTTTCCGACTGACGAACTCCCATGACAGCCTTCCCCGACCCCTCTACGTCACCGTTGAGCCACCCCGCGACCCTGGACACCCTTCGACCGGCCCGACTGGTCCCACAGCTGGTCCCGAGCCTCGACGGCTATGGCACTGTCGAGGATGTGGCCTCCGGGCCCGATCCGACCGATGTCGTGCCCCCGGTCGACCGGAACAACATCCGTCGCCGTAGGCAGACCTGGCGGATGGCCGCCGCCGCCGTCGCGCTCGCCGCAGTCGTTCTGGTCACCGGCCTGGTGACCTCCTTCGTCACGACGTCGGCCAGCGCCCCGCGCCAGATCCCGACGACCACGACCGGTCCTTCATCAGGCAACCGGGCCCAGGCGGCCGGCCAGCGGTCACCCCACCTGGCGCCTGCCACCTCGGCGCCGTTGCCGGCGCCTCCGACACTTGCCGCCTCGGGTCCGCTCCAGTCGCACGAAGTGTTCGGCTACGCGCCCTATTGGACGCTCCCGCAGTCGTCGGCATTCGACGTGAAGGACCTGTCCACGCTGGCCTACTTCAGCATCGACGCCAACGGCGACGGGACCCTCGACCAGAGCGGCCCCGGCTGGAACGGCTACCAGAGCCAGGACCTGGTCAATCTGGTCACCCGGGCCCACGGGGCGGGCGACCGGGTGGTGCTGACGATCACCTGCTTCAGCCAGGCCTCGTTGGACCAGATCACCTCGGACCCGAACGCCCCGGCACGCCTGTCGGCGGCCCTCATCGCCGCAGTCCAGGGCAAGAACCTGGACGGCGTGAACTTCGACTTCGAGGGGGAGGGGAGCGCCGACCAGGCCGGTCTCACCAACCTAATCACCAAGGTGTCGACGGCTCTGCACGCCACCAATCCCCACTGGCAGGTCACCATGGCCGTCTACGGGAGCGCGGCGAGCGACTCGGCCGGCTTCTACAACGTGGCCGCGGTGGCCCCGGCCGTCGATGCCTTCTTCGTGATGGCCTACGACATGAACTCCAAGACCCAGCCCAGCTCCACGTCACCGCTGTTCGGGGCGGGCTACACCGATGCCCGGGTGATCGGGGACTTCCTCAAGGTGGTGCCACCGTCCAAGATCATTCTCGGTCTGCCGTACTACGGCTATGACTGGCCGACGACCGACGGGACGACGACAGCCACGGCCACCGGCCCCGAATCGCCGCTGAGTGACGCGACGATCGCCGCCGCCAACCACCCCACCTACTGGGATCCGGTAACCGACACACCTTGGACCTCCTACCAAGTGGGTAGCCAGTGGCACACGACCTACTTCGACGACCCGACGTCCATGGCCCTCAAGGCCCAGCTGGCGAACTACTTCCGCATCGCCGGGGTCGGGATCTGGGCACTCGGCATGGACGGTAACGACCCGGCAATGATGGCTGCACTACTCGGCAACGCTCCGGTCGCCAAGGACACCCTCACCGGACCACCGCCAGGTACCGGTTTCCAGTCCGTCGCCACATTCGCCGGGGTCACCAACGTGGCCCTCGACCCGATCTCCCCTCCGCCTCCGGGAGGTACATCACAGTTGGTCGGATTCCTCGGCGGGATAGGAACCACCGACCCCGCTCTGGCTTGTCTGTCGACCGGGCCGCCGGTCCCGGTGTGGTCCTTCACCAATATGCCCGGGGTCTACGTGGTGATCGCGGTGACCCCGACCGACTGCGCAGCGGCCGATTGGAGTTTCCCGATCCCGGCGCCGTCGGCCCCGAGCGTCCCAGCGCTGTCTCAGGCGCCCACCACGACCACTCCTCCGCCGCCTTCGACCACCACATCGACGGGGTCCCCGACCACGACGGCCCCGACGACAACGACCACGACGACTTCGACATCGACCACCACGACCACGACGTCGCCGCCCTGAGCAGGGTCGGGGCTAGAGCTGCCCCCACCCTTCATCTCGGGCATTCGGGCGGCGACTAGTCTCTCCAACGCACCCGGGGGTGTAGCTCAGCTGGTAGAGCGCTACGTTCGCAATGTAGAAGTCGACGGTTCGAGTCCGTTCACCTCCACCGATGTTGTAGGAAATACAACACTCTCCTCTGGAGCGTCTTCCCAGGTCAGGACCACTATTGCATTGGCAAGTCCCTACCGAGGAAGTCGCAGGCGACCGAACCCATTGAGGAGGCGCAAGAGTGCCGGAGGCGCTGCTTGCGCCGGCAAATAGCACCCGACACTCCTGCCGGAGCGTGTCCCGCTCAATCGGCATCGCAATGGGGTACCTGAACTCGTCAGAAAACGGAGCCCGCACCTTGTTACGACGAAAGATCCCGTCGTTCGAAGGCAACGATTCCCCCAAAGGCAATCAGCGCGGTGAGTGCCAGGAGCAGGAGCAGTCGCCAAGGTTGGAATCCTGTCGTCAATGGATCGACCCCGAGGGCGTGATACCAGGGCGAAGCAGAGCGGATGGGTCGCAACCACGTGACGAGATCCGAGAGGGAGCTCACCAGATAGGCGACGACGGCAAGTGCTGCCGCTACTCCCCGAGCGAGTCCTCGGCTCCCGGTTGCCGCTCCGATTGCGAGGGCTGTGGTGCCGAAGAGCATTCCGATCGAGATGGTGCCGACAATGGCCGCGGCAACGGCTTGCCAGCCGATGTGGATGTCGACCGCAGCGATCCCTATCGCCAATCCAGCTGCAAGTCCAGCGCCGGCGACGGAGACGCCGACGAGGAGAGCGGACCATTTCTCGAGAACCAAACGGCGACGCGAAATCGGATTCGCCATCAGGATGTCGATGGTCCCCCGATCTTCTTCACCTGCGATGACATCACCACCCCACAGGACGGCGAGGATGATGACCAAGAGCGGACCGATGAGGGAGAAGATCTCTGCCCGCAAGAAGCCGACGCCGCTCGCCAGGTCGCTGATGCCGAAGAGGGAGCGCAACGCCTTGGGATAGGTCTCGTGCAGCGTCACCAACTGCTGATTGCCGCGGATTGTCGGGTACAGCGCAGTCATGGTCAATGCAAGGAAGACCAGGCTCGCCGTCCATCCGATGAGCGCCCGGCGCTGCTCGTGAAACGTCCGCTCGAAGACGGAGTGGAGGTTTGCTGGTCGCCTAGTCCGCACCATGAGTTCCTTCATAGAACGAGAGGAAGAGCTCCTCGAGGTCGGGTTCGCGCACCGACAGGTCGGCGAGATCGAGTTCAGCCAGTGCGCGCACGACGGGGTTCACCGAACCTGCCACATCGAGGTGCACGTCCCATCCTTCGACGTCGCGTTGCAGGGTCACCCCCGGAAGACTCGCGAGAATCGAAGCGTCGAATGGGCCGGAAACCGACGCGTCGACAAGGTGGACCGACTGTCGGCGGAGGTCCGAGACTCGTTCGACGGCGACCAGCCGCCCCTCGCGGATGAGGCCGACTCGATCGGCCACTTGTCCCACTTCGGCCAGTACGTGAGAGGACAGGAAGACGGTCCGTCCCTCCGCAGCCATTGCGCGCATGAGCATGTGCACCTGGTGCTGGACGATGGGGTCGAGCCCAGAAGTGGGTTCGTCGAGAAGCAGGAGCTCGGGTTCTCCCATGATCGCTTGGACCAGACCCACCTTCTGGCGGTTTCCCTTGGACAGGGTCCGAATCGGTCGGTCCAGCTCGAGGTCGAAGCGATCCGTCAGCGCCGCGATCTCTCGCCAGGCCGGGCCTCCCCTGAGGTGGGCAAAGTGGGACAGCAACTCCCTTGGCGTCAGCCGCTCATAGAGCGCGAGGTCACCAGGTAGGTAACCGATCCGGTGCCGGATGGCCACGCTGTCCCGTCGCGAGTCGAGGCCGAACAATCGGATCTGGCCGGCATCGGGGCGGATGAGATCAAGAAGCAGGCGGATGGTCGTTGTCTTGCCTGCGCCATTTGGTCCCAGGAACCCGAAGACTTCTCCGGCCGCCACCTCCACCGTGATGTCGCCGACTCCTCCGCCGCCTCGAAAGTGCTTCGTCACCCCCCGGAGGCTGATCGGTGCATCACTTGCAGATGACGCCGTCGCGTCCACAGCTGCCGACGATGCCGGGGTCCACTCCATCGCCCTATCGAAGCGCTGTTCGGGCCGCCACACCAGGGACGTTTGTCACATACTTATCGCACCAAATCGAAGTTGCGCTTTATCGAAGTTGCGCTTTGCTTGACGACAATTGAGATGGAATTGCACGTTGATTGCAGCCGCGATCACTCCCGTCGTACAGCGCCACGGCATTGAGATGGAAGGCGCCCCTTGTGTGCTGCAGGAAGCAGTCACCGGGCACCGGACTGCCGGATCGCTTCTCAGGCGCCAGGTTCAGGAATGATGACAACTGGGCAATGGGCGTGCTCAGCACAATGCTGACTGACTGAGCCGAGTAGCAAGCCGCGCAGGCCGCCGAGCCCGCGTCGGCCGACTACAAGCAGTTCTGCATTCCTTGAGGCATTCATCAACGCCTGGATGGGAGGAAGCTCGATCACTTCGGTCTCGATTGCGAGTTCCGGGGCCTCTTCGTACGCCACCTGCTCAGCCCGTTGGGCGTACTCATGCGCCCGAACCGAACCGGCCTGGTGGCCGTCCACCGGCACCGGAAACATCGGCGCCGGAATCATCGGTGTAGGCGGAAGCCATGCAACCAGGATCTGAAGCACAGCCCCCATCTCGACTGCACGTGGCGCCGCCCACACGACTGCGCGCAGTCCGCTGGCCGAGCCGTCATAACCCACCACAACTAGTGGCCTCTTGTCACCTTGCGATTCCATCGCCAACCGATCCGCGTCCATCAACTCACCTCGTGCCCAATTGTGTGCGCGGCCTCGGACCGAGCACAGGGCCGTTGGACCTATACCGATCGGAAGGTCCAGGCTGGCGAAGGTGGGTAGGTGAGGCAGATGCACGTTGCCAATTCCGATGCCGGGCGATCGAGGGCCCAGCTACGCTTGGCTACCGTTCCCACGAAGCCCTCCCGGGCCAGCGAATCGCAGGTGCAGGTCCATGGATATCGACGCAGCCGCACGGGCTGTCCTCATCAGGGGGCGAATCCGGTGACCTCGTCGCACGGACTCGCATTCGTATATTCGATCGCCATCGGCCTTCTCATCGGGATCGAGCGCGAGCGGAGCCACCGGGGCCGCCCCCGCCAGGCGTTGGGGTCACGGACCTTCGCGCTCCTCGCCGCCGTAGGGACGCTGACCGCGCTCCTCGGTACCTGGGTGGTCGTCGCCGGCGCCGTAGTAGTCGGCTGCCTGATCATCGCCGGCTACCGTCGCACCAACAGCGACGATCCGGGGACAACCACCGAGGTCGCCGCGTTCGCGGTGTTCCTCCTCGGCGTTCTCTGCGTGCCGGACGCACGGCTGGCGGCCGCCGTGGCCATCGCCTTCATGGTCCTCCTGACCGGAAAGGCCCGGATCCATACCTTCGCCCGGGAGGTCGTTACCGACGTAGAGATCGACGATGCCATCAAGTTCCTGGTGATCGCCTTCGTGATCCTTCCGTTGCTGCCCGACCGGGACATCGGGCCCTACGGCGCACTCAACCCGTCTCACATCTGGCTGATCGTCGTCACCCTCACCGGGATCTCGTGGGTGGGCTACGTGGCGGTCCGGGCTCTCGGGCCTCGCCGCGGCCTCCTGGCAACAGGGCTGGCCAGCGGATTCGTGTCGGCCACAGCCACGACGGCATCGATGGGACGGCTCAGCCGAACACCCGACCAGTTCGCCCCAGCGGTCGCCGGCGCCCAGGTCTCCAGCGTGGCCACGTATGCCCAGCTCGGGGTCATCATCACCGTGGTCAGTCCCGCGGTGGCCCTGCACCTCGCCGTGCCCCTGGTCCTGGGCGCCGCCGTCTTGTCCCTCGCGGCAGTCCTGACTTACCGCCGTTCATCTCCCTCGGCTACACAAGGAGGTGCTCCGGGCAACCAGTCCGACGGCACAGGTCCGTCGCGAGGAGAGCACGTCCCGGTCATCGGCGGCCGCGCCTTCGCCCTGGTGCCCGCGCTCATCCTCGCCACCGTGCTGACCTCGTCGCTCCTTGTCGGCCGCTGGGGCGCTGCCGTCCTCGGACCGAAAGGGGCCGTGTTCGCCTCCGGGGCGGCCGGACTGGCCGATGCCCACGCAGGGGCGCTGTCGGCGGCTACCCAGTTCAGCAGAGGAGTCCTAGGCATGGGGGCCGCCCTCGCCGCGGTCAGTGCAGCACTTGTGGCGAACTCGATCGTAAAGTGCGTCGTCGCCTTCGTCGTCGGAGGCAGCCGCTTCGGCGGCCGGTTCGCACTCGGACTGGTGCCCTCGGTATTCACAGTAATGGCAGGCCTGGGCATCGTCTGGTTGGTGTCGACCTGACCTCTGTCATACAGGGGCCCGATCCTTCGCTTCGCCGCCACTGTGTTGGCCGACGATCGAACCGCCCTCGATGCGAATCGTCCGATCTGCCCTTCTGGCAACGGCGCTGTCATGGGTCACCATGACAATTGTGGTCCCTTCCTCTTCGTGCAGATGCGCGAACGTATCCATCACCCTGGCAACGCTGGTCGGATCCAGACTTCCGGTCGGCTCGTCGGCGAGCAGCACAGACGGAGAATTGGCCAGTGCTCGAGCAATGGCGACACGCTGACGCTCGCCTCCGGACAACTCGGGTGGCTTTCTCTCCGCTTGGTCAACCACATCGACGGAGGCGAGAAGCTCCAGCGCACGCACTCTGCGCTCGTGCCTACCGAGGTGAGTGCCATGCATCACGATCTCCACGTTGCTCACGGCATCAAGATGGGGCAAGAGATTGTGCAGCTGGAACACAAGACCGATCTGATTTCTCCGATAGTCGGCAAGGTTCACGGCATTGCCGAGATCGTTTCCGTTGAAGGTCACGGCACCCCGAGTCGGTCGATCCAAGGCGGCAAAGAGCTGGAGAAGCGTTGATTTGCCGGATCCCGAAGGCCCGGTGATCGCGAGCCACTCACCTCGGGCAACCTGCAATGAGACCCCAGCTAACGCGCGGACCGACCCGTACTCCACGTCGACGGCCGCGGCCTCCAGGACCAGCCGATCCCTCGACGGCCCTGAATCAAGCTCCGGCGACGATGTGTCGTCTGGCTCACGATCAACCCCACGCTTCAGGCCGGCCCTATTCACGGCGAAGTGCGACGCCGGGTTGGAGAAGCGCAGCCCGGGCGGAAGGGTAGAGGGCAGCAATTACACCGATCGCGACGGCCGAATACAGGGCAGTTGCGAATACCTCGGAAGTCAACTGTGCGTGGAAGATCCCGCGCAGTGACGAGAAGTACTCGAGGGCGGTCATCAGGGCGAATGCAAGGCCCACACCGATGCCAGCTCCGAGGAGGCTGATCCCGATGGCCTCGCCGAACACCATGGCGAGGAGTCGGCTGCGGGACCAGCCCACGGCCCTCAGCAGGCCGAACTCGCGGATGCGTTCAACGAATGACAGCAGCATGGTGTTCATCACGACAATCACCCCGATCACGAGGGCGATGATGAGCGCCCCCGTGTGTGCGGCATCCAGGAATTGCAGATTCCGGTCGACTCGTCCGAACTCGTTGGCTTCACGAACCGTCGCAAGATTCGGGCTCGCCTGCTCGATGGCGTTTCGCACCCGCCGAATGCTGGTGCCGGGCGTGACTTTGACGACGGCCAGCGTCACAGTGCCGGGCTTGCGTTCCATTGCCTGCAATGTGACGAGTGGGAACATTGCGGCGGTATCGGCAAACACCTGATTCGTCGAGTACAGACCAACGATGTCGTAGGGGATCCCGTCGAGAACAATCGAGTCCCCGACTCGCTTGTTCAGATCTTGTGCGGCCTGCCAACCGATCATGACTTCTCGGGGGGCAGCCGCACCATAGGCCCTTCCAGCGAGGATACGAACACCAAACGGAGCCAGAGCGGCAGGCGAGACCCCGATTTCGAGGAAGAGGGGATGGTCGGCATCCACGCGGACCGTCGAGATGAGAACGCCCACCGCACTCGCCACGCCCGTCGTGGCCGCGATCTTGGACACCTGTTGATCAGTCACGACGCTGGTGAGCACATCGGACGAGCCTCGCTGAGCCACGGTGAAGTCCGATGTCCCGGCGGACAAGACTTCGGCTGCCGAAGATTTCAGGCTCGCGGTCACCACCCCGAGCGTGACGACCGCCATCACGCTGATTGCAACCGCGAACGCAGTGAGCAGGGTTCGAATCCTGCGCGTATTGAGATTGTGGACGATCAGACCGACAAACGACATCCCGCCATGCAGGCCGGCGTCTACACGGGGGGCGGACAGGCGATTCTCTTGACTCATGTGCGTCCCTGCGCCACGGATACCACGGCGCCGCGATTCCGGCATGACGAGGGACACTTCGATGAGTTGGTCCGGCCAAGGCTAGGGCTCATCGCCACACACGCTTGACCGGGTGTGGTGCTTGGCGTCGGCCACCAAGGAGGACCGAAAGGAGTTTGGTACGCAGATCGTCGCTAGCCATGTCACGAGTGTGAGGAAACCCTTTCTGGCCAACCAGGGTCCAAGGTCCATTCGAATGGTCGGGGGCGTTTCGGACTTCGGCCAATGTGGACACTCCGAGTGCACCAGTTGTCCTGTTCATGGGCGGATTCACGTGTGCGATCGGCACCCCGGTCGCGCTACATCGCGTGGCCTTGAAGTGACAGGGGTCGAACTGCGGGCGGGTCCGTCCCCCATGGCGATCGTTGGCCTCGACGCCTTGGAATCTGGTTCAGAATCCCCCGACCAGTGCACTATCTACGCCGAGTACCCTTCATCCGTGCTCCCCCACTTCGAGCGGCACCGATCGGGACGCACGGGTTGGCTCCGGGCCGCCGTGCTGGGGGCTGATGACGGCCTCGTATCCACTGCCGCCTTGCTGGTCGGGGTAGCTGCTTCCGGGGCGAGCCGGAATGCGATCCTCACCGCCGGCGTGGCCGCGTTGAGCGCTGGTGCGATGGCTATGGCGATAGGCGAGTACGTCTCGGTGAGTGCACAGGCCGACACAGAGACCGCCGATCGGCGGCGCGAAGAGACGGAACTCGCGGCGGATCCACAGTCGGAATTGCTCGAGCTGATCGCCATCTACGAACGGCGCGGACTACCACCCGAGCTCGCCTCCGAAGTGGCTGCTGTCCTTCAGGAGAAGGATCCTCTTGTCGCACATCTTCGCGATGAGTCGGGCCATACAGAGGCCGGCGCAGCGCGGTTACTCCAGGCGGCCGTTGCATCCGCCGCGAGCTTCGCTGCTGGCGCCATGATCCCGTTGCTCACCGCTGCGCTCGCACCGGCCGGCCCTCGCACCGCCGCTATCGCCGCGGTCACTCTTGTGGCCCTGTGTGTTCTCGGTGTCGTCGGGGCTGGACTCGGCGGTGCTCCTCGCCTCCGCGCCGCACTGCGAGTGGGCATCGGAGGTGCGCTGGCACTCGCGGTGACCTACGGAATCGGAGCGCTCTTCGGTTCCGCCGCGTGAGCATCGGTCCTTAGCGGGAACAATGGCGACTCAACCAAGGGTACTGGATATGTCGCGCTGCTCCGCACGATTGGTCCACATGCGGCCCGCGTCTCGAACCGGAGATCCGTCCCACGGTGATTGTGCCGTTGACAGTCAGCCGAACTGGACCCGGATGACTGATGCCGCCGCCACCGATCCATCCTTGGCGGAGATCGTGAAGAGCACGACCGCTCCGTACTTCGAGGCGGCCTTCGTGAACGCGAGTGTGCCGCCGAATGGACCCATTGCGTCGCCCATGCCGGTCACGTAGCCCTCACCAAGAGGTTTGTTGTTGTTGTCCTCCCGCACCTGCGTCTGGACGGTGCCCTCGTACGCCAAGGCGGTCTCCTTCAACGTGAGCGGAGACGTGATGGAGGCGTCCCAAACCGGTTCGGTCAGGCTGATCGTGGCCGTTCTCGCTCCAAGTACCCACCATGAGTTGTCGGAGCCCAGTTGCCTCACGAGTACCGTCGTCTCGGGTCCAGAGGTATTCGGCTGGACGGGCATTTCCCCCGAACGGGAATCGCCCTGCCGGAACTGGCCGATCACCGGATTGACCAAGTGGAGGTAGTCGGTCGCGAATCCCTGGGCCGCAGCTTCCGGCGTTTGGTAGCGGATGTTGCTCGCCTCTGTCGGCCATATTGCCGTCCACGTGGCAGATTGGGGCGATGTGCTGCTCGTCGTCGACCGGGCGGTCGTCGAAGTCGACGACGAGGTCGACGTGTTGTTGCTGCACCCGACCGCAGCCACCGAGAGCGCCGCGAGCGCAGCGGCAACAGCGCACCTTCGAATGTTCATCACGTCATCGTGTCATCAGCTCCATGGTCTCGGCAGAGCCAAAGGACCCACCCTCGAAGCAATCCTTGGTGTCCACGAGATCGGGTCAATTCCAGCTTGAGCTCAGCGACCCTCAGGTAGGGGTTCGAACGTAGTCCCATCACCTCAGTTTCCGCCGTCGCGATGGGTCCGGCAGCACCCAGAATCGGTCCTGGTTCAGGATTTCGCCTCGGATTACCCCAGGTCACCGGGCCAGGACGGGTTCGGACATAGTCCCATAACCTCCACTGATGTTGTAGGAAATACAACGTTCTCTCGAGAGCATTTTTCCTGTTCAGGACCGGTCTTTCATTGGCACCTACTATTCCAGGGCAACGCCGACGCTTGCACCCCTTTCCCGGCAGTGCTCAGCGGCAGGTGGCGCTGCTCGCGCCTGCAAGCGGCTGTCGACATATCGCATTCCGACGCGTGATCACCGATCAGGCACAGGAAATGAGTCATCCGCTCGGTGGTCGAGGCGCACCAATTCCTGATCTCACGGGTGAACTCCATCTCCCGCCCGCCGTGCCCGTGATTCCCGTTCATCCGGCCGAGCAGGGCCTTTGTTCTCTGGTTGCGCACGGTCATGAGGGCCACGGTGGACATGTAGCGGGCCACCAGGGGTCCGGCACGCGTCACGAGATTGAAGGAGGCGAAACGAGATGGCTGGGAAGACAGATCAGATGAAGGGCAAGGCGAAGGAAGCCGTCGGCGGCCTGACTGGGAACAAGGACCTGAAGTCAGAGGGCAAAGCGGACCGCCAGGCCGGTGAGGTCAAAGAGAAGGTCGGCAAGGTCGAGGAGAAGGTCGAAGAGGGCATCGACAAGGTGAAGGACGCCCTCCACAAGTAGGAGGGATTCCTCGTCCATCCAGCGGTTCCCGCTTACTGATCGAGAAGGTTGGTCAACAGGAGACCGACGAATGCACCTCGGTAAGTTGGTCAACGTAAGCGCAGGCCCTGGTGTTGAACGCGATGGGTTGCAGATCCTGCGGCCCGAGAGAGTTGGGAACTATGTACATCGGTCTTGGCACGCTCGTCTTTGTCTTGGTAGTCGTCGCCATCGTCTATTTCGTCCGCCGGGCGTAGGCGGCTTGTTGGGGGCGTCGTCAGCTTGGGTGCCAATCACGCACCCGGCGAAGTCTCCGTATGTCGTGGGCGCGAGCCAGGCAAGTAGATGGAGGAACCAGAAATGGGTTTGACCGGAATGGGATTCAGCACCGTGGCTATTGCTGCAGGTGCGATCATGTATTGGGCAGTGACCTACCCAGGGCACGGCTTCCGATTCTCGACCGTAGGGGTCATCCTCATGGTGGTCGGGGCCATCGGTCTGGTCATCTCGACGATCGTCTTCGCCGTGTCACGCCGTCCCGCGGGAGGGCGTCGCCATGAATACAACAAGGAGACCATCGATGCGGAAGGTCGTTCGACCGAGGTGCACGAAGCGGTCAAGTAGGGACGCGACGCCAAGTTCGACCGAGCCAGGTGGCCGATCGCCAGCGAAGGACTTTGTCCGCTTGCCGGGAGACGGTCCGCTGGCGACCTGCACGTTCACACTGAGAGGTTGATATGACAGACATATACGACCAGGGTCAAGACAATGAAGCCGAGAAGGCCAGATGGAACGTCTCAGAATGGCATGGAAGGACGATTATCGACAGCTACGGCGAGAAGATCGGCAAGCTGCAGGACGTCTACGTCGACGTCGAGACCGATGAGCCCCAGTTCGCGACGGTGAAGGAAGGCTTTATCGGCCGTCACTTGACCTTTGTGCCTCTTGCTGGCGTTCAGATCGGTCCCGACGACCTTCAGGTACAGACGACTCACGAGGCGGTTCGAACTGCACCCGACATCGAGATGCACGGAGACGAACTATCCCAGGCGGACGAGTCCACGCTCTATCACCACTTCGAGATGAACTACACGCCAATCGATACGGAAAGCGGGCGCCGTCTGGCTCGTCGATGAATGCGCGGAGACCCGGCGACGTTGCCTGCCATCCGGCGGTCGGGTTAGGTCTACAGAATCTCTAGCCAGCGGGCATCCCCGATGTGCCTGGTTGAGACTTAATGACCTTCGCAAAAGACCCTGCGAGCCGAGATCATCGGGAACCCAGTCGTAGCCTGGTCGCCTGTGGAAAAGAGTCCGCGCGGTATTACGCGAAGGTCATTAGTGGCAGATGCTGCGCTCATTTCCGAGGTGCCTCACTGCTGATCTTCGCCAGCGTCCGCCAGACTGTGCTCGGATCACATCCCAATTCCGTACCAACCTGTGCGAGCGACCAACCGCTCTCGTAGAGAGAGATGGCTCTCTCGATTTGGGTCGAGGAGAGGGGCCTTCCTCGTCTCGGTACTCCTTCTCTCTCCAACACAACTGACACAGTTTCTCGGTGAACCCCATACTGTCCAGCCAACTCGTAGACCGTGAGGCCCTCTCGGTACCCTCGAACTAGCGACGAGATCTCG
>Ga0097691_1001717_pt1 | contig 15608 bp, 14 predicted proteins | sample NGESurdeep072012_8_FD_72858 | JGI IMG/M metagenome (GOLD analysis project Ga0097691, IMG submission 72858) | Arctic peat soil microbial communities from Barrow, Alaska - NGEE Surface sample 210-1 deep-072012 | ecosystem: Environmental > Terrestrial > Soil > Wetlands > Peat ... | reverse complement strand
TCGGATACGCCCTGTCGGCTGCGATCACAGGCTTCCCGGTAACGCTGCCGCAACTCCTCCGGCCGCAGTTCGGCAGCAGTGCGGAACTCCCAGTTGGGGTCGGTGTCCCAGTCCACACCCACCCAGGGATCTCGTTCGGGACGTCCGAGGAACCGCACCTCCATCCAAGACTCCTCGACCAATGCCAGGTGGTAAAGCAAGCCGCCAAGAGTGAGATCTGACGGCAGGAACTTCTGGACAAGCTGTTCGCCGCTCAGGCCGTCGGACTTGAGCAATACGGTCTCGCGCTGATAGTCGAGGTACTGGCTGAGTAATTGGAGTTCGGAACCACCAGGATCGGGATCGATTCGCATGCGAGCATCTTTACAGCAAGAGGGTGACAGCCGCCCGGTCACCGATCCATCACCGGACGGAAGGGGCTGTGGATCTGAGTTCCGTAGGTTCCACTCGCATCGGGCACCTACCCGCCGAGTGTGAGTGGGGTTCGCCTCTGTACCATCGCGACGTTCCTAACCCACATGGCACTTGGAGTCCTTCGTGACCTTTCAGTCCGGCCCGCGGTTTCTGAGGGTAACAATCGTGGCCCTCGTGGCCCTCGCGCTGACAGGCTTGTCCTCGGCCGTCCCGGCCTCGGCCGTCACCTGGTCGGGGATCACCAGCGAACGGGTCGCTGCGCTCACCCCCACCGGCGGCACCGTGATCCTTGGGTGGGCGAGCCAAACGGGAGACCGGTTCGCCGTCGCCGATGTGAGCGGCGCAGCGCCAGTCGTGCGGGTCGCCGCCCTGGACGCCTCGGGCTGGACCTCGAACGCGGAAACCCCCGGCACACACACCTACCGGGTCACCCGCACTCCCGGCGACGGCACGAGCTCGAGCGGATCTGAGGTGACGGTGCTGGTGCCCACTCGCGAGCTGCTCGTCAGTGGATCGGCCCTGGCGACCGCCGTGGCGCCCACCTCAAACGCCAGCGGGGTCACCTTCGACACCGCGATGACACCAGGGCATGCCGCGATGTCACCGGATCGCAAACACCTCGCGGTCGCGTTCACCGGCGCCACCTTCATAGAGCTATGGCTGACCGACATTGCCGGCAACCGACAAAGGCAGCTGACCCAAGGCGCCTTCGACATGGACCCCGACTTCTCCCCGGACGGTCGCACGTTGGCGTTCACCCGACGGAGCAAGGCCAGCAACGGCCCACCTGCGGTGTACCTGCTGGACCTCACCGCCCCGGCAGGCGACCCGTCAGGAGAACCCGTCGCGGTTCCCGGCGGGACCGACACGGCTATGCCGAGCTGGACCCCTACCGGTGACGCCGTCGTCGTGGAGGAACACACGCTTACCGACGACGGCAACGGCAACCAGGTCGACGCCGGCCCGACCGGGCTAGCCGTGTTGACCCGCACCGGGCAGCGCACAGTTCTGGCAGGCACCTCCGGAGGGGAGTACCCCTCGGTGTCCCGCACAGGTCGTGTGGCCTTCGGCCGATTCGACCTTGCGACCGGGCAGGGCGACATCTGGGTCACTGATCTGAAGGGTGCCCCCGCCCTGCGCTGGTCGCCTACACCACCGGCTGGCACATCGTCTGTCTATGTTGAACCCGCGTGGGATCCGCAGGGCGACACGATCGCTGCCACGTTCCATGCCGGAGCCAGCCCGGGTTCAACAGGGCCGGTAACAATCGCGGCCGCTGGCGCATCTCCGCAGGGTTGGCGCACCGCGGAGTGGACCAGGGACTCGACGCACCCGTCCTGGGTGGACCTCATCGACGCGGCTCCGGTCGTGGTCCTGTCCGCACCCACCACCAGTCGGTATTCCGCGGTCACCGCCAGTTTCAGCGTCGCTGACGGCGACGACGGCGTCGGTGGGCTTGGCGCCACCTGCCAGGTTGACACCCGCGTTCCGCAACCGTGTACTCCCGGCACCTGGACCCTTGCTGACCTTGCTGACGGGCCACACCTGCTCACAGTCAGGGTCACCGACCCAGCAGGTCGCGCGGGCGAGGCGAAGCGAACCGTGGTCGTCGATACCGGCACCCGGCTGAGCGACTTCAACGGGGACGGGTTCACCGACCTGGTCGCCAGGGATGCTGCAGGCACACTGTGGCTCTACCCGGGAAACGGCGCCGGCGGCTTCCTTCCCCGGCACCAGATAGGGACCGGCTGGAACATCATGACCGCGATCGTCACCCCTGGTGACGTGACCGGGGACGCTGTTGGCGACATTCTCGCCAGGGACAGTGCAGGGCGCCTCTGGCTCTACCCCGGCAACGGCAAGAGCGGGGTCAGCACCAGGCGTCAGATCGGCTCGGGGTGGAACGTCATGAACGCCATCACCAACGCCGCCGACCTGAACGGTGCGGGCGGGCCGGACCTGCTGGCCCGTGACACGGCCGGGAACCTGTGGCTGTACCCGCTGAGCGGTAACGCCGTCTTCGGGGCCCGAACCCGGATCGGCACCGGATGGAACGGCTACGCCTTCCGGGGTCCCGGGGACCTCTCCGGCGATGGACGGGCCGACATCCTGGCCCGTGACCCCGCCGGAGCGCTGTGGCTCTACCGAGGAGACGGCGCCGGACACGTCACTGGCCGAAGCAGGGTCGGCACAGGATGGCTGGTGATGAACGGCCTGGCCACGCCAGGCAACTGGGACCGCGTCTACGGAAACGACATCCTCGCCCGAGACATATCGGGAAGGCTGTGGCTCTACCCCGGCACCAACACCGGTGGAGTCCAGACCCGACGCCAGGTCGGTGCCGGCTGGCAGGGCTTCAGCTACATCGGCTGACGGGCTACCACCACCAGCCCGGCTTTCAGCTCGCCCAGTCACGACAGATCGTCGGCCGGGACAGGCCGACGCAGCGGCGGGCGCCGAAACGGGATCCGCTTGTGAAACGTGGATGGCTGCTTTGGTCGTTGCGGGTTCTGAATTGTCCAGTAGCCAATGTTTGCTACTGGGACGATGGCAGCTACCGGACATGCCTGGGTTTTGGCGCGCACTGCAGTTGGCTGAGAGAGTGCCGATGTGACCACCGACCCTGAGACTGACGACTACGAGATTCACTCCGACCTGGCCCGTATGGACCTTGGTCGGGTCCATCGGTGGCTGTCCACCGACGCCTTTTGGGCGCTGGGACGCAGCCGCGAGACCGTCGACACTGCGGCGCGCAACTCCTTGAACTTCGCCGCCTTCGCCGGTGACGGCAGCCAGGTTGCCTACGCACGTGTCGTGACCGACTATGCGACCTTTGCCTGGCTGTGTGACGTGTATGTCGACCGCGACCACCGGGGACGCGGCCTGGGCACCCGCCTGTCGGAGGCCGTGGTTGCTGCGCTGCTGCCGATGAACCTCAAGAGAGTTCTGCTGTCGACCCTCGACGCCCACGAGGTCTACGCCCGTGTCGGATTCGTGCCCATGCCGAACCCTGAACAGCTGATGATTCTCGGCCACTCCCAACACCAGCCCCTGGCTCGCTAACACCCCCGTTGGGTCGCAGACCGATCGTCCAACGGACGCCGAGGCTTAGCTCCGATCCGTCCGGTCATCGTTCCCGTTGCGTGGCCGACAAGTCAGATGCACCTGCCGCTGATTTGCAGCGGACGTGTCGACGACAGGGTCAAGCAGGCTTTAGGAAGGCCGCGTGCACGAACGGGCGCCGGTCCTGGCTCAACATGTACGCGTGTGCTCGCGTCAAAGGCTTCCTTTGTCTGGTCCTTCGCGAGCGGTGTCTCAGGTGATCGCGTCGCATTCGGCAGGTCAGCTACCCGCCGCGCCCATTGACGTTGACGCCGTCTGCGTGGATGCTCGGGGGTCACCGCCTCCGGTGCGTTTGCGACCGCAAGCGCGGGGGGACCAACAGTGTGACGGGTCCCCTCCGGGAGGCCCCAATGGAGGGGTCAGATGCGTCGATTCTCATGTTTACGTGTTGCGGCAGTTGGTTCTGTGCTGGCTTGCGTGCTTGCGCTGGTTTCAGTGGTTCCCGCCTCTGCCACCAGTACGAGCAACTCCAACCCCAACAACTACCTGGCGCTGGGTGACTCGGTGCCGTTCGGCTACAACCCCCTACTGGTCAAGCCCGGTGTCGATCCCAGCGTCTTCGTGGGGTACCCACAGCTGGCGTCCAACCTGTTCCAGCCAAAGTTGAAGGTGTTCAACGCCAGCTGCCCCGGTGAGACCAGCGGCAGCCTGATCGACGTGACTGCGCTGGACAATGGTTGTCAGTCCTACCGTCAGTACATCGGCGCGCTGCATGTTTCGTACCAGGGCAGCCAGTTGCAGTACGCCGAGCGCTACGTGGCGGCGAACCCCCGGACGAAGTTCGTCTCCCTGATGATTGGGGCGAACGACCTGCTCCTCTTGCAGAAGCAATGTGGCACTGACAACGTCTGCCTCAGCAACGGGCTGCTCAGCCTTGTCGGCACGTTGAGCGCCAACCTCACGACCATCTACTCAGGTCTGCGGGCTGCCGGTTTCAAAGGCGACTTCGTCGCTGTGACCTACTACTCGACCAACTACACCGACCCCGTCACCACCGGGGCAGTCTTTGCCGTCGACAAGGTTCTCGCCGATGTGACGAAGGCCTTCGGAGGCAAGGTCGCGGACGGCTTCGGCGCCTTTGAGGCAGCGGCTGCTCCATCTGGCGGCGACCCGTGCGTCGCAGGGCTGCTGATCCGCCTCACGCCGACCATGTGCAACATCCATCCCTCGCCGGCCGGCGCAAACCTTCTGGCGTCGGCTCTCTACGCGGCAGAACAGCGCTGACTGACCTTCGACGGCGGGCTTGGCACAGCTGACGTCGAGCGAGGCACCTGGGCGAGGCCGGCTGCAGATCAGCGTGAGGAGCGTCTGCATCGTCGGCCACGCAACAGGAAGCTTCGTGCTTTCCGACGTTGACAACCAGGACGCCCGTCTCAGTTGAGGAAAACCACTATGTCCCGCGGCGCCGTATCCCGATGCGGCGCCGCGGACCCGGCAGTCTGGTCCGGCCTACCCGCGCGGGCATGCGGCATGCCCGGCACACCCTCCGGGAATGGTCAACCCCTGACCCGGTATCCATGCATCTCATCGTGACTGACCAACGTCCCGATTGCGGAACGATGACCGGACGCATGAGAGCCAAGCATCGGTGCCCGCGGCACGATCCGTCACGGCGACGGCAGGGCGCTACGCGCTGTTGCCGTTCAGGTTCCGTTACCGGATACGCAGCCGTCGCCATTAGGACAACAGAGCAATCCGCGAGAAGGCAAAGTGGACCGTGAACGTTAGAGGTGGTCCGATCCGTTGCACGAACAATTCGCCAATCCCACGGACGCCCGTTTGGACTACGGCGAGCAAGTGTTAGAGCCAGTCTTTGCGTTTGAAGAGCCAGTAGAGGAATCCCGATAGCAAGATGATGACCAGGGTCGAGGCGTAGAAGCCGGACTTCTGGGAGAAGCCGGGGTAGGGGACGTTCTGGCCGTAGAAGCCGGTGATCGCCCGTTTGAAGAGCCAGTAGAGGAATCCCGATAGCAAGATGATGACCAGGGTCGAGGCGTAGAAGCCGGACTTCTGGGAGAAGCCGGGGTAGGGGACGTTCTGGCCGTAGAAGCCGGTGATCGCCGTGGGGACGGCGATGATGGCGGCCCAGCTGGTCACTTTCTTGGTGATGACGTTGAGCCGGTTGCCTTGGATGGTCAGGTTGGTCTCCAGCACGCTGGTGACCAGGTCTCGCAGGCTCTCGGTCCATTCTGTGGCTCGCAGGACGTGGTCGTATACGTCTTGGAAGTAGGGGCTCATGGGTTCGTCGACGAGGTGTAGGTCGCGGCGCATGAGGGTGTTGAGGACTTCGCGCATGGGCAGCACGTACCGGCGCAGCAGGACCAGGCTCTTGCGTAGTTCGAAGGAGCGGCGCTGCACGTCTTCCTGGTCGGCGTTGGTGGCGAATAGCAGGTCTTCGAGGCTCTCGATCTCCTCGTCGAGCTGCTGGACTGATTGAAAGTGGGTGTCCACGACGTAGTCCAGAAGTCCATGCACGAGGAACGCGACGCCGTACTTGGCCAGGTCGCTGGTCGAGTCCCAGCGCGCCATGACTGCCTCGATATCGATGCCGTTGTCTTTGCGGACGGTGACGAGCGCGCGTGGGGTGATGAATGCGGCGAGCTCGTGGGTGGTCAGCTGCGCGGTGTGCGGGTCGAAGCGAACGGCGTACGCGGACAGGAAAGCGTGATCGGGGTAACGGTCCAGTTTGGGCCGCTGGTGGGCGTGGATGGCGTCTTCGACCGCTAACTCGTGTAGATCGAGCTCGTCGGCGATCAGGGAGAGTTCGTCGGCGTCGGGTTCGACGATGTCGACCCAGACCACGGCGCCGTGTTCCTGGAGGTGTTCGGAAAGCTGGTCGGCGTCGAAGTCGGTGTCGGTCAGGACGCCGTTGATGTAGCAGCGGGTGCGAGCCATGGCTTGACGGTACTGGGCGATGCTAGACGCCGCGCGGATCCAGCGGGAGTGTCTTCGTCAGGTAGGTACCACTGACGGCACTGCCGGTCACGCGCCTCGAAAGGATCGCCTGGGTGTTGGCCGGATTCGCGAGACGACCGAGCTGACACCACGCCAGGGGAGGATTAGTCGAGCATCCGGTCATTCTGTTCCCCTGCGCTGCTCGCACGCATCCAGCCGCATACGGCGCGCGTTGCCTTGCAGTTGGGGATCCCGTTGCGTCCCCGCTGTAGACCGGCTGCGGTCAGCCTTGGCCGGTCGTTTCGATCTGCTGGCAGGACCCGGGACGCCGAAGAGCTGTCAGCTGTGCCTCTCGGCGAGGGTTGCGTCATCGGTACGCCGCGTTGGCTGATCTCCTCGTGCGTGCCCGTCCCTCGCCCAGCGCCGAGCGCTCTGAACCTGTCGTGAGCTGTAACTCGGATGACATTGGACTGGCTGCGCGCGCACGTAGTCCGGTTCGCGCACGCTGTGACTCGCAGCGGTAAACAGGAACCTCTGCAACAGGGCTATTTGGCAGGTCGCATGTTTCGCAAGCCGATCGGTGACCGGCTACCGATTCTCTGCGGGACGGCGTGACGAAACGCCTTGGCGCGCTGGGATGCTCCGGTGACCGTTCGCTGACCGGGACCGATCCGCGAGTAATACCGCGAGTAATACAGTATCTGCCGCCGAGAACGCTCTTGGCTGTCGTCGTGATCCGTAGCCGGGAGGATGGGCATCGGTCATCAGGTCCGTAGATTGTGTGCTGCGCATTTGGATGCGGCCCGACTGTTGACGTCATTTGAACGCTGTGTAAAAATAGCTGACGATGTTAAAAAACTCGGAACGAGTCGATTGGCGTGAGGCGCGCCGCCAGTCCGCGCGGGCCACCGTCCTTGCGGCTGCATGGAAGATGGTCCGCGCCGACGGCTTGGCTGCTCTCTCGCTTCGCGACCTGGCCCGGCATGCGGGCATCACGACGCCCACCGTCTACGCGTACTTCGACTCCAAAAACGACATCTTCGATGCGATGTTCGGCGAGGCCGCTGAGAGCTTCGCCGTCAGCAAGGCCGAGCTGGTCGACAGGGGTGACACCTATGAGAACCTTGCGGCAGATGCACGGAGCTTCATCGAGTTCTGCGTGTCGGACGTGGCCCGCTACCAGCTGCTGTTCCAGCACTCGGTGCCCGGGTTCACCCCGTCGCCGGAGTCCTACGCGCCGGCCGTGCGTGCCCTGGAGCTCACCCGTGGACAGCTCGCGCGATACGGGGTACGCGACCCCCGCCACATCGATGTCTGGACGGCTCTGCTGACCGGAATTGTCGACCAGCAGATCTCCAACGACCCCGGCGGTGACCGGTGGACCCGGTTGGTCGACGACATCGTGCACATGTTCCTTACCCACTGCTCCGACGAAGAGGGCCACTGATGACCACCACCGTTGATGAGATCGCCGCCGGGATCTACCGGCTGTCGACCTTCGTACCGCAGATCGGTCCCAGCGGACTGACCTTCAACCAGTTCCTCCTCGACGACGACGAGCCACTGCTTTTCCACACCGGGCATCGCGCCATGTTTCCCGATGTCCGGGCAGCCATCGAGCAGGTCATGCCGGTGGACCGTCTGCGCTGGATCACGTTCGGTCACGTCGAGTCCGACGAGTGCGGCGCCATGAACGAGTTCCTCGCGGTCGCCCCCCGGTCGCAGATCGCCCACGGTGCGGGCGGCTGCCAGGTCTCCCTGGACCAGATGGCCGACCGTCTCCCGCGGGCGATGGCCGACGGCGAGACGATCACCCTGGGCCGGATGCGGGTGCGCCACCTGGACACACCCCACGTGCCACACGCGTGGGAGGCCAGGGTGCTGTTCGAAGAAACCACACAGACGCTGCTGTGCGGGGACCTGTTCACCCATCTGGGCAACGGACCGGCGCTGACCGAAGGCGACATCGTCGGCCCATCCGAGCAAGCCGAGGACCTTTTCGCCTACTCCAGCCTGTCCCCGACGACACCGAAGACGATCGACCGGCTCGCGGCGCTCGCCCCCCGCACCCTCGCCCTGATGCATGGCTCGTCGTTCAGCGGGGACTGCCCGGCAGCGCTGCTCGCTCTCGCCGACGCCTATCGCCAACGCATCGCCGCATCCTTCTAAACCACTCACCCGAACCGAACTGAGGAGCCACATGCCCACCCAGCCTCGCCTACACCACCTCGCGCTCACCGTCACCGATCTGGATGCCGCCGTGAGGTGGTACGAGACAGTCTTCGACGTTCACTTCCTGATGGACGTCCCCCACCCGGGTGGCGTCGGGAAAATCCTCGCCGATCCGAACATGGCGCTCATGTTCGCCCTTCACCGACACGACAACAGTGACGGCCAGCTCTTCGCCGAGACCACAACAGGCCTGGACCATGCAGGCTTCATCGTCCCGACCCGTGAAGACCTGGAAGTCTGGCAAGACCACCTCGAGACCAACGGCGTCGTGCGCGCCGATACCGCCGACAAACCACTGACCCAGTCACGCATCGCCGACGAGCCCTACGGCTCGGTCCTCGTGTTCCGGGACCCGGACAACATCCAGCTCGAATTCTTCACACCCGCGCAGCACTAACGCCCAGCGCCGCACTCATCTGCTGACGGCGCGCCACCCTTCCCTATGGGGTCACAACCCTATGGGCAGCAACGCCTTTCGCTGCCGGTCTCTTCGACACCGATCGTCGTATGGCCATCCTTTGCGGAAGCTCTCAGCTCCACCGGGTCATGTGAGCGAGTCTTGCTTCGCGTTCGGCACCAGGCACTACAGCTTCAAGTCGAACAACCATCGAACGGTCCGGGCTTCCATAGACAGCTTTGTGGGATTCCGTGCGCTGCGTGTGCCGAAGGTCGCGAGCTGTGTTCGGCGAGAACTCAGACGCGTCGAGAGCACTCACTCTTGTCGATTACTGGGAACGAGGCACCGAAACGCGCCCCAGCGCTCGATGAAGAACACGAGAATGCGGCGAAGCTCATTCCGTGTACTCAGCGAGCTGGTAGGCCACGTTGGCCGTCCGAATTGCGAAACGCCAACCGGTGCGTGTTGGCCCAGGTCCTCAGCTCGGGCTGGCGCTGACCGGATCGTCGTTTGGGGCTCGCCATCGCTGTATGGCGATCCTTCTGATCGAGCGACCCAAAGGGAGGTCGCTCAGCCCTTGACGTAGGAGAGCTTCTCCCACACGAGCCCGTCGCGGAACCGAATGACATCGACTCCTCGAACGTGACCCTGCGATCCGTCGTCGTTGGTCCAGGTGAAGCGCCACCGGACGCAGGCTCGGTCACCGGACACCAAGGCATCCTCCTCGGTGAACTTCGGGTCTTTGGTCTCACCAAAGAACTCCTCCCACACCGCTCGCACCGCAGCCTGGCCCTCATGGCGTTGCCCATCAGGTGCCGGTCCGGTCGACTCGAAGACGCAGTCGTCGGTCATTCGCGCCATGATCGCGTCGACCTCACCAGAGCCGAACGCCGCCGAAAAACTGGCCAGAGCCGCATGGTTAGGACCCCATTGTGAGATCCGACCAAAACGAGCCAGGAGGTCCGAGGCCGGGTCACCCGCACCGGATGTGCGTGGACCGACAACACCGGCGTCGCGGTACGTCGCCTCTCGTTCGGCGAACCAGGCGCCGACCTCAGCCACGAGCGCAGGGTCCATCGACGTGTCCCCGCCGGTCGCTGCGGCGAGGTCCCAGCCATGGATCAGGTGATCAGCGCAGAGCTGGCGGACATACTCACCCATGTCCTCCTGGCCGTACGACAGGTGAACGCGCCCACCACCGGGCAGAATCGCGTCGACGATGGCCGCGGCCTCGTCCGCTGCAAGCCGCGCCGTCCTGGCAGGGTCGTCGCCCAGCACGTCCCCGTCGAACTGGCTGCCAACCTCCTGGATCGTCTTGCCGCCCAACAATGGAGCCGTCCAAAGCTCCTCTGCGACCACGTGGTTCACCAGCTCACGCACCGACCACTGCGCACACGGCGTCGGATCGACCCACTGGTCGTCCTTGACCGCCGCAACACGCGCCGCCCACTGCTCGACTGCACGCCGGTGCAATGTGGTGAGCTCCATGTCCCCTCCATCCGATCGTGGTCTCGTCCAGCATGCTCCCAGTCATCCCGGGAGCGTCAAGTGGTCACGCCGCAGACCTCAGACCTTGCAGCAGTCCGCAGACCTCACAGCAAACCGGCATTGAGCGTCCATCGGGCCTGCTGGACCCACCAGTCCAGGTCCTGGTGCTCGCGCGCTCGCACGACGGGGTCCGGGTTTTCCGCCGCGTCAAGCGCCTTGTTCCATCCCAGCCAACACAAGGCGCCAAGCAGGGACAACCGCATCGCGGTCTCGTCGAATGCCGAGCCCGCGGCCTCGGCGTAGTCGGCGATGATCTGCTCCCTGGACATGTCAACGACCGACGAACAGCCGGCCACGAACCTGGCGATATCAACTGCACCTGGTGCGGCCGCAGGCATCGCCCAGTCGAGCAGGGTCAGCTTTCCCTCACTCAACGCCATGTTGACCGTCGCGAGATCGCCGTGGATCAGAGTCGTCGGTCGGGATTGGAGCGCGTCGGCCAGAGGCAGCGGGTCGGCGAGTAGTGCCAGCACGGACCCGGCGACGTCTGCGGGAACAGTCTCACCGAAGATGTCCCAACCGCGAAGGGTGATCGCTGCCAAGGGGTTCGGGGAGTCCGCAAACGGCGCCATCCGATCAGGTGCAAACAGTGCGAGGAGGTCGGGCAGCGGGGTCAGGTCGTCTGGCGCGACGCCCAAGAACGCACGATGTTGGGCAGCAACGGCAATCATCACCGACCTGCATTGTTCGCGAGTCAGGCGGTCCTGCCAGGTGAGCACCGAGTCGCCGAGGTCGCGCATCACGATCACCGTCTCGTCGCCGTCGACCCACCCATCGACAACTGCGTGACCGACCTCTGGGGGCAGCCGGTCCAGGATCCCCCGCGACCAGAGGATGTACTCACGACCGACCACGTCGCCCAGTGCGGCCATAAGTGGATCGGTTTTGGGCAAGAACCTCTTCACGATCAGACGACGACCATCCGGGAGTGTCACGCGTTCCAGGAGGGCGCCGGACTTGCCCTCATGGTCGACCATCGGGACACGTTCGACCGAGTTGTCAAGATACTCACCGACCACAGAGGTACCCCCTTGTTCAGAGGCTAAACCAGAGCAGGACGGTTTGGTCTCCGTCCCAAACAAGATCCCCTGATTGGGCTACTTGCGGTTCGGCGGCCGGCCTGCATGATTCCGAACCGAATATGCCGAAGATCGCAAACTACTGCGCGCTCGGTTGAATGTTCTGGTTGAGGTGGAACAGGTTGCCCGGATCGTAGAGACGCTTGACCTCCTGCAGCCGGGCGTAGTTGGCGCCGTAGTTCACCGCAACTTTCGACTGGTCGTCGGCGGAGGCGAAGTTGACGTACCCGCCGCCCTGAGACTGTGGCGCGATCGCGGCGTAGTAGTCCTTGACCCACTTGGTGTTGGCCTCGTTGTCGGCCGGGTCCGGCCACATGCCCGCGATCACCGCCGCGTAGGTCGCGTCACGGTGCCCGAACGCCGTCGCGTCACCTGCCACGTCGTGGCACGCGCCGTTGATCGGGTACAGGTGCACCGTGGAGTTGACCACCGGCACGCGCGGACCGTGCTCCATGTGTGTCCGGATTGCTTCCGCCGACAGGTCTCCCAGGAACGCCGCCTTCCAGTAGTGCTGCAGACCCCGAGGAACCAGTGCGTCAAAGGCACTGTTGAGTGCGGGGTAAGGCATCGACCCGACCATCTCGGCGACCGGGCTTGCGACGTCCCTGAACCCCTGCAGGATCTTCTCACCTTCGGGCGCGGAGCCTGTCCAGCAGGACACGACCGCCACGAAGGGCTCCCCGACCCGGTTCTCCGGCACGAACGGCAGGGGCGGCGCGATCTGGAAAGCGGGGAACCCGCCGAACTCACGCGGCGCGGTCTTGATGAACTCGTTGAAGTAGGCGAGGACCGCTGGCCCATCGGACAGTTCGAAGAACATGGGGCCGCCGTAGATCTCGGCGACCGGGTGCAGCCGGAACGTGAACTCGGTAACGACCCCGAAGTTCCCACCACCGCCGCGCAGCGCCCAGAACAGGTCCGGGTGCTCGGCCTCGCTCGCGGTCACCAACTGCCCGTCCGCAGTGACGACCTGGGCCGAGAGAAGGTTGTCGCACGACAACCCGTACCCGCGGGCGAGGTAGCCGATCCCGCCCCCGAGGGTGAGTCCGCCGACCCCGGTCGTGGAGATGATCCCGCCGGTGGTCGCCAGCCCATGCGCACCGGTGGCCTCGTTGAAGGCCCCCCAGGTCGCGCCGCCGCCGGCGCGGGCAGTCCGGCCGGACGGATCCACCGTCACCGAGGACAGGCCAGAGAGATCAGCGACCAGTGCACCGTCCGCCGTTCCGAACCCGGGGACACTGTGCTCGCCGCCCCGAACGGCGAGTTCTGTGCCGGTCTCCGCGGCATGCCGCACCACAGCGGCCACGTCGGCCGCGCCCGTGCACCGCACGACGGCAGCCGGGTGGCGGTCGATCATGAAGTTGTAGACCTTCCTGGCTTCGTCGTAGCCCTGGTCCCCAGGGGTGATCACCGAGCCACTCACCCGGGATCGCAGGGCGTCTATCATCTGTGCCGTCATGAGAACTCCCTTCATCCGCCTCGGCCCACCGTTGGTGAGCCAATGACGGGGCCTCAGCATTAGGAACCGACACCGTCAGCGGGTGACCAGAATCTGCATGACGTGCTGCCAGACGGCGAAAGGTCAGATCTGCCCACGGTCTGACATGTTTGCAGGGTTGTCAAGAGTTTGGTTTGCCTCACCTAACATTCCCGGGGCTGCGTCTTGAGCTGGCCATCAGAACGTCTGCACATCGACGACCGTCCGGTCGCATCTCCCTAACTGACCAAGCGTCCCGATTACGGAACGACAACCGGTGATCAGAAACTGCCTCGGCCGCCGGAGGTATGTTTCACCGAAAGCGGATCCCCATACGAAGATCCGGTCAGGGCTAGCCGGAGGTCCTCTTGCGGCCCTCGTTGGAGGGATCGAGGGTGGGCTCGCAGAAGAGTGCGGTGCCGGTTGGCCCGCTACGAGAAGACCATGAACTCCAGGTCGCAAATCGAACACTTGAAGGCATGGACGAAGACCCCCTGGCGGGTCTGCAGCGTGACCGGCCCGGGCGAGAACACGGGCATCCGGGCGACGTCCTCCTCCGAGAAGGTCGTCAGCTCACCCGGGGGGGTAAGCGTCCAGTGGCAGCTCGTCCCCACCTCCGGCCACCTGGCCGTTGGCGTCAGTCATCGTCGCCACCGGAGGCATCAAGGGCGGGTGCAGACGGCAGCAGGTCACCCATATGGCACGGTTCGAGAGAGGCTCCCCCTCGTCGGCCTGCACCGAGATGCCGGTCGAGCCCGCCCGTCTGATGTCAGCCCGCATGATGTGGTACCGGTCGTTGACGGTGACCTCGACCCCTCTGCGCCGACTGCAACCCACCCAGCCGGCGCCACGAGGTCGGGGTCAGCCCGCCTTCACCTCTGGCCACGCGCAGCGCGGTCGTGGAGCTGGTGCCAGCGTTCGACGAGGCCAGGCAACTCGGTGTCCAGGAAGGCGAAAAAACTCCCCATGTCATGAAGGCGAACGCCGGCGTTCGTGCCAAGTCCGCCGGCGGCCGGGATACCTTGGCTGGCCACGTCGGCAAGCTTGCGGTAGCCGGCCTGCTTAACCGCGCTGGCCGTGTACCACGCGTCGTCGGGCAGGCGGTACAGGTCGCGGCGGGCGCCCGGCACAGCCTCCCGCTCGGCCAGACCCACCTGCATCAGGTACCGCACCGCGTTGGAGACGGCAGCCGGGCTCACCTGCAGTCCGGCAGAGAGGTCGGCCGCGGTCAGGCCCGGTTCCTCCGTCGCCATCAGCAGCATCAAGACCCTGGCCGGCATCCGGGCGACGCCCATGTCGGCCAACACTGCGGCGGCGTGCTCAACAAATCGCGCCACGGCCTGTTCGTCGCGCGGCTGAGCAGATTGGGAAGCCGCGGAGCCACGTTCCTGCCGAGTCAATGTGATCACCTTCACCCTGAGTCAGTTACTTCACAACATGCTAAAGCAACTGTAGCGTATCCCCCATGACGAATGTCGTGGAGATGACCGGGATAACCAAGCGTTTCGGGCCCGTGACCGCCTTGGACGGGCTGGACCTTGCGGTGGCTGAGGGTGAGGTGCATGGTTTCCTCGGCCCGAACGGGGCAGGCAAGACCACGACGCTGCGGCTGCTGCTTGGCATGCTGCACTCCAACGCCGGTTCCATCCAGGTGCTGGGACTAGACCCCTGGCGCGACGTGGCGACGCTGCACCGCCGGTTGGCGTACGTCCCCGGCGATGTGGCGCTGTGGCCGAACCTGAGCGGCGGTGAGGTGATCGACCTGCTCGGCCGGCTACAGGGCGGGCAGGACCAGGCCCGACGGGACCGTCTGCTGGAGATGTTCGACCTGGACCCGACCAAGAAGGCCCGCACCTACTCCAAGGGCAACCGGCAGAAGGTTGCCCTCATCGCAGCCCTGGCCACTGATGCCGAGCTGTTCCTGCTGGACGAGCCCACCAGCGGCCTGGACCCGTTGATGGAGGACTCCTTCCGCAGGTGCGCGCGCGAACTGCGCGACCAAGGGCGCACCATCCTGCTGAGCAGCCACATCCTGTCCGAGGCCGAGGCGCTGTCCGACCGGGTCAGCATCATCCGCGCCGGCAAGGTGGTGGAGACCGGCCCGCTCGAGCAGCTGCGGCACCTGACCCGGACCTCGGTCACCGCCGACGTCGCGGTCGTGCCGCAGCACCTGGAGCTCCTGCCCGGGGTCCACGACGTGGTCGTGACGAACCACCGGGTCGCCGCCCAGGTCGAACCGTCCGGTCTGGCCCCACTCATGGAGGCGCTGACCGCAGCCGGTCTGCACACGCTGACCAGCCAGCCCCCAACCCTGGAGGAGCTGTTCCTGCGGCACTACAGCGCAGCTGAAGGTGAGGCATCCGCTGGTGCGGCCGCCTCGAGCCCACGGCGGTCCGATAATGCGTGAGAGCCTGGCCGGAACCGGCGACATGGTCCGGCTGGG
>Ga0097691_1001714_pt1 | contig 15618 bp, 10 predicted proteins | sample NGESurdeep072012_8_FD_72858 | JGI IMG/M metagenome (GOLD analysis project Ga0097691, IMG submission 72858) | Arctic peat soil microbial communities from Barrow, Alaska - NGEE Surface sample 210-1 deep-072012 | ecosystem: Environmental > Terrestrial > Soil > Wetlands > Peat ... | reverse complement strand
TGGCTCATGGTTCAACTTCAAGAGGGATGGCAATATGTTCTCAACCAGCAGGCGTTCATCAGCACGGTCATAAGTTGTGAATAACGCAGCCTGTAGTACACAACCTTGGGGTGCATCGGAATGCAGGAGGGACTCCCACCCTAGCTTTTCACCACTATTCATAGTCTGCTAAATCCAGATCAGCCGTTTCATCTCGTAAGACGGAAGAAGGTACTTTTTTCATTACTCCACATTGCACAGCAAGACGGCATAATGACCACAAACGAAAGCCATATCGTGATGCCGTACTTGAGGGTGGCGTTTTAGGTTCGACTCGACCGTTTCTACCAAGAGCAAACCAGCGCAGCCCCCCTCCATATATTTCATGGTATTGAATTAGCGATCGTAAACATTCCAAAGGTTGGTCAGAGCTCATCTCACCTGCAAATCGATTGGCTGTTTCAATGTGACGTAACGAGATGTCAGGGTTCCCCCAAGCTCGCGCGGCCGCTTTCAATTCTTTGCATATTTCTACTGCATTCTTATGTTGAGCGACTTCATTGATCGCAACAAATGGTTTATCGCCGAGAGATTCAGCAATGAGACTCATAGCTGCCATACCAGCATCAGCCAAACGTGAGAATCTATATAGATATGCTATAGCAGGGACATCTTTAAACTCGCTGCTCAAGTGTTTGCACAACTCGAGGTGATTTGTTGCTGATGATTTTTTTATTGAGGCAACCACCTTGAGTCGTTTCTGACCATTTTCGTCATTGCCAAAAATTAGTGGCTTGATCAAGTCAGCCTCAGGCAAGACTTTATTTAATTCGCCCCTTGGACGTGGCAGAGTATTTTCGTCAGCATCCTTGCTAGACAGCTCAAATCCTTTCCAATGATTTATCCACCACCTATCTTCCTTGCCGCGACCACTTTTGGCACTCTTTGGCGTAAGCTTTTCCGCTAGATCAAGTCCTGCACTTTTTAGCTTGGCATTCATCCACACCGCTAATGCCTTGGTATTACTATCTGGCGTCCAGCCATCACCATGCATTGTCATGCCTGGCCACTTTCGAAAAGCCAACCGGTATCCACCATACATTCCCGTTTGGCGGTAGCTTCGGAATTGTTCGGGTGACATACAAAATCGATCAGCAGATTGCTTCTCAGTCCATAACACCACGCGGCGCTGTCCTCCCAATGATCTTTGCCCCCAGTCCTGCCTTTCGAGAAGTAAAATAGTTCGTGCAACCCACATCAGTTCTAATGGGCGAAGCCAAGCATATCGCTGGTCCTGCTCTGCACGCGTTGCAACTGATCTTCCGCCACTTGCATCAAAGACTTGTTGGGATCGCACCAGACACCAAGCGAGAATCGTTACCCAACGCCCATCACGAATTCTGTTACTAAAATCAGGTACGACTGCTTCGGCAAATCGATCCGCTATTGCACCCAGCCCCAGTGCATCACCGCGTCGCACAATCAACGGCTCCCAAGGCTCTGTGAAGAAAAAACGTGGTGTATCGATTGACCTATCAATTCTCTCAACCATAGATTGCCATCTCCTGAATTCAGATCAATTCTGAGGTTAACATGAAGATATCACTAGCTCTGGCAATACAACCTCCCACTCAGTATCCACCATGCGAGACTGCCATTCGGTCGAGACATCCTGCAATCGCCTGACACAAATGGCCGCAACACGTGCCGTGAGAATTTTCCCGACCGGGGGCGTGTAAGCCTTGGCGGTACGCCCGACCATTTGTCCTTTCATGTTTTTAATAGCTAAGCTGCTCTGCCCGGCCAGTGATTCAACTACCAAGTCATCACCGATTTTCAAGTCCGCTATCGCCTGCCGAACTGTGCCATCTTGGATACGCCCTGCGTAATCTATGTCCACATCCTTCAAACCGAGTAATTCGAAACGTTTCGATAATTCCTCTGGCAGCTGTTCTATGCTAGCTTGAGCACGCATTAATACGTCGGGCAAGTTGACTAGTTCATCTGCGAAAGATTTTCCGGTCATTCGACACAATGCAAGCGTCTGGCGAGCTCGCGTCATCGCCACATAATAAAGACGGCGCTCAGCAAGGGTCTCAGGACCGTTTGTACGCCAACCGCCATCAAGCACCACAACATGATTAAACTCTAGCCCCTTGGCACCATGGGCAGTAGTAAGACACATGCCATCTCCAGGTTGTCGGTCTGCCTCGGCCAGAAATTCATAAGCGGCATCCAATATCACTGCAATTGGATGTACTCCTTCGCCAACCGCCGAACCAAAATCCTCCAGAAACTCCATGACCAGCCTGTTGCCTGGTGAATCTGCTTCATCGCTACGCAAATCGGCAAGCAGCCCTTGCAGTTGCTGCAGAGGCATGAGTTCGCCCCGACGCCCATCTAACAGTCGAAGAAAACGCGCCACCTCACGCAATCGTCGGGTCGGTGGCGCACGTTCACGACGCCCTGCAAAATAACACGGAATATCCAGTAACTCGCAGCCCGCCCGCACTGGATCCAGAGCCTTCCATTCTCGTGCAATCACTGCTACGCCTGACCAGTCCCAGCCGATATCTAGATCAGCTAATCGGCGCAGCTCTTGAAGTGCAAGCCAGGCTTGCGTCTGGTAATCGGTTCCGGCAGACAGGACCTGTACACGACCTTCGCTAACTGCAGCATCACGTCGGGTCCATATACCTCCGGTAGGTTCCTTTCGCCGACCAGCATTGATGGCGATGGGATGTTGAAGTTTGAGTCGATCAGGATGTTTATCAATCAATGCATTTGCAGCAGCTATGATGTTTGCTGTGGAACGAAAATTTTCCACAAGATAATCGACTTTGGTGTCATAGTCTTTCTCGAAGCGACGAATAAATTCCACCTGTGCTCCGGCGAATTCATAGATGTTTTGGTCATCGTCTCCAACCGCGAGTAGGTTCAACTTTCTGTCTTTATCCTGCAACGTACGCCCTGCTAGCGCAGAGAGCAACTCATATTGCGGACCATTTATATCCTGGTATTCATCTACTAGCACCCAGCGCGAACCTGCCAGCAGTCGATCCCGTAATGTATCCGGGGTTTCCCAAGTCGCTGCTGATTCGCCTTTTAGTAGTCGGGTGGCATCAACAAGCATTTGGTCAAAATTAAGCGGCAGATCTGGATCACGATTGGCCAGCGAGGTTCCAGTCAATCGCAAGGCCAATCCATGATAGGTATGCACAGCTACACCAAACGCATCATTGTCGATCAGTTCACGTAGCCTCCGACGAACTTCCATTGCCGCATGGCGATTAAAGGTCACAACCAAAATGCTTTCTGGTCGCTCCCGCAGCACCCGCACCAAAAAAGCTACTCTATGGACAATGAGCCGGGTTTTGCCAGAACCGGGGCCAGCCAAAACCAGCCGGTTCTGAGGACGTTTCTCAGTAACAATACGTTTCTGCAACGGTGAAAGTCCTTCGCTTATCCTATGCCAAGAGGCCTCAGTAGTCGCCCGTTCCAACATTTCCTTTTGTTGCGGAAAATAGCGTGCAAGAAAAACATCTTCACGCAGGGTGAAATAATCACTCACCAATTTCAGCGCATCAGCTTGTTTACCCATGCCAATTTCCGCATAGCGGATCATGACGTGAATTTGGCCTACACGCTGAGCGTAATGATCCGCCAAGGGTTGATAATCGTGGCCCGCAAAACCGCGTTTCCTCTCCTCGGGATAAAGTCTCAATGTCATGGCTGAGCGAAATACCGATAAACCCTGAGCCAGTGTTAAGACACCCTGATCGTGTAGATATAGCAATGCTGTCTGCACAGCGGCGGGGACATCCGGCAATTCGGCCGCGATCGCAAGATCACCCTTTAGAACTTTACCAATCTGCCCCAGCGTAAGGTCGGCTTCCAAATCCTTCCCGCGAAGACCGATTGGTAAACGGTCCAAGAATGCCTTCAGGACTGCTTGAGTACAGGCACGACGCAAACGCGATAAAGCATCCACTTCGTCCCATTGCCGTTGCACAGCTACTTGATACGTCTGTTTATCCAGCCGACGCAGACCCAAACTACCGCGTCCACCCGGCAGCGCCCGACCATCCTGACGGAGCGTTTCCAGCAATCGGCTAATGCGCTCAGGCAGAACGTCAGCAAAATCTTTGTCCTCTTCCTTCAACCGTTGTGCCATGGCAGGGAGATTGAGCAACATCGGCTCCTTATCTAAGCCAGCATCCGGTGCAGCCTCGCGCATTAGGGCAATAAACGCCGATTCCAGCTTGTTTAGCGCTTCAAAAGATGGCATCGAGGCTCCTGGCACGCCAGCACGCAGGTAGACAACGATACGGCTATCATTTTCCAGCAAGCCCAAATTTTCTAGATCATGCAGTGCGCGACCAACTTCGTTTGGCGCCAATCCAGCTGCCAGCGCCAGATCATCGGTCGATAGCCCCTCTTTCGGGTCTGCCTGAAGGATGGCCTCTAATAATTTCAACAATTGATTTTGCCGTCCGACGGAGTAGTTAACCCCTGTCAGCTTTTGCTGCGCCTCTTTTAAGTCTTTGAAGCGTAGCGACGCCGGAAATACTTGAGTACGGTTCTCATTGCGTTCCAGTAATTGGGCATTTTCAAGCCAAGCCATGGCGGTTTTAACGCGCGTATCGCGACCACGGTCGGTGGGATCGAAATCTAATTCCAAATCCTCTGTTGCCAGTAATTCTCCCACCGTCATTACCACATTGCCTTCCTTATCAGCAGGTCGGCTTCGCAATGCATGGAGAAGATTCTGAATGTCTTTGGGTGTCAGCCGATTAGTCATGGTCATGCCAAATTGACGCTCTGCATCTTTTTCGCTATAGAACAACACACAGCGCGCTGCTTGTTGGTCACGACCGGCCCGCCCTGCTTCCTGAATGTAGTTTTCAAGCGAACCGGGAATATCCGCATGTACTACCAAACGCACATCAGGCTTGTCGATACCCATCCCAAAGGCATTCGTGGCAATGATTACTTTAAGTCTTCCAGCAATAAAATCTTGCTGGCGTTCTTTTTTGACATCAGGGGGCAAGCCAGCGTGATAAGCAGCAACCGACCAACCCATTTGGGCTAGATAGTCAGCGACTTCTTGAGTGTTCTTGCGCGTGGCGCAATAGACAATGGCACCACCATCACCCAGGCGATCTAATGGTTTTCCTTCGGCAGGCTCACCAAACTGATCAGTAAGGAGACGATTAATCTGCGACAGTTTGGCTTCATCACGAGTCGGCATAATGGAAAAACTAAGGTTGTCGCGATCCGTTGCACCAAAATGGGGTTCAAGTACCAAATTTAGCCGCTGCCGAAAATGGTTAGTAATATCGTCGATTACATCCGGCTTGGCAGTAGCTGTAAGACACGTCACGGGTGGCACCATCTCACCGTGCAGCTCCCGAATAAAGCGCGAAACATAGAGGTAGTCCGGTCGGAAATCGTGCCCCCACTTGGACAAGCAATGTGCCTCGTCAAAGACCCAGCTGGCAATTTCGCGATACTTGATCGCCTCTCGAAAGCTCTTATTGCGCACTTGCTCAGGTGACACCAGCAAAATGCCAACATCCCCTAATCGGATGCCATCTAAAACCTGCTTGCGCTCCGGCAGCGAAAGTGAGCCGTTCATCGTTGCCGCGGCAGTAATTCCGCGCTGCAGCAACGTATCCACCTGATCCTTCATTAGGGCCTGCAGGGGTGTGATCACGATGGTCAGAGCACCGGTCTGGTAGTAACGCATCAGCGCAGGCAGCTGATAGCACAATGACTTGCCTCCTCCAGTTGGCAGAATGCCTAGCAAGGAATGTCCTGCAATCTCGGCGCTGACAATGTCGTCCTGCAACGATTGGCCCTGCTCATCACGACGGAAATCATCATAACCAAACCAACGCTTCAACCAGCGCCGTGTATCGTGGCTTTCGCGGCACCAGGAACACGACGGATCCTTGCATGGCGTGGCACGCAGTTCACGGATGAGAGGGGCGATAATTGGGTATTCAAATCGAACCCAGGGGGGCATGACTGAGTTCTCTCCTGCTACCCGCAGCCAAGCAAGTACATAAGCGATAGCTGGGCGCTTCGCTGGATCATCAAGATCAACGTTCAATAAGTGCTCTAGACGTTGTCGGCACACGCGTTTATCAAGAAGCTTATGCAACACTACAACCGTTTCTGCCCGCCCCGGCCGCGCCGTTTTGGTTAAGGTCATGAAGAAATTGTTAAGGCCAGAATTGGCTCCTTCCTGAGCTAGGAGGTAATGATAAGCGCGCAATACATCCGGATCCTCATGTTGCAATGCATCCCGTTGGTCGCGAAATAACTCGACTGTTAGCTGGGCATCTGCCAGTGGATCATTGACTGCCATCTTAAGTAATCGATAATCCTTCACCAGGTGGTGATATGGATTGCGAGGGAAAGCCAACGGTGAGAGTGCTAGAGTATCGACGACAGGCAATTCAAGAAGCTTAAGCGTAGGCGCTTGGGCCTTGAGAAGATTCAAGTCATGACGAATGACATTGTGGCCGAGAACGAAGCTGGCACCGATGGCCAAGCGATCCAGCTGGCCAAGCGCGGCAGCAAGATCGAATTGGCCCTTGAAATGCAGGAAAGTATTAGTATCCGGGCGTAGTGCGCCTATTTTTAGTATGCGCTTGTCGCTTGGATCAACCTCCAGATCAAGGCATAAACAGCGTGGTGCAAATCCCGTTTGTTCACCCATCGGCAGTATTATTTAGTATTGTTCCTGCGTCGTAGTTAAAGGTACCTTCAAATCATGCTTTTCTCACCGATCATCGGGATACTTAGAGCACACCATGAAGCTGTTGCGAAGCCAACGCCGCTTATCTTGCCTGAAGTACTTGTTTACGGCAACACAGGGTATCAGTGATTTAATATGCAGCTGCTGAAATCAATTTTTGCATCTAGGACGCGACATATAGATAGGGGGCGATTGTCGCTAGGAACAACAGAACTCGATAAACTATTTAAATGAATTATGACGAACTGTTAAATTATATCGCCCATCGGATGAGGATGAGTCACATCTATCAACCGGTGATGCTGATAGAGTTACTTCGCCAAGGTGGAACAGCACCTATCAACGATATTGCCAAAGCGATATTGGAACATGACCAAAGCCAGATCGAGTATTACGAAAAAATTACTCGCGACATGGTTGGCAAGGTTCTTCGCAATCACTGTATCGTCAGCAAAGACGACAAAACATTCAGGCTGAATAACTTTGATCAACTAACAAGTGATCAAATCAAAACACTCATTGCAGCATGTCAGAGCCGGCTAGCAGAATATCTTGATGCCAGAGGGCAAAACATCTGGCAGCACCGCAAACAGTCGGCTGGCTACATATCCGGAACACTTCGTTACGACATTCTAAAACGCGCCGCCTTCCATTGTGAGCTATGTGGCATATCTGCTGAACTCAAGGCATTGGAGGTTGATCACATCATTCCGCGCAACCATGGTGGTAGCGATGACCCTTCTAACCTGCAGGCGCTGTGCTATAGCTGTAACGCAATGAAACGCGATCGGGACGATACCGATTTTCGTAAGATCCGAGAGAGTTATAGTCAGCGCATACCGGGATGTCTATTTTGTGCAATTGCTGAGGGGCGGATCGTCATTGAGAATAAACTGGCCTATGCTATCCATGACGCATACCCAGTCACCCCATTACATTCATTGATTATCCCCAAGCGGCACGTTGTGGACTATTTTGAATTAAGTCGTCCCGAACTTAATGCCTGCGATGACCTATTGCGTCAGTTGAAGCAAAAAATCCAGGAACAAGAGAAATCGGTTATTGCATTCAATATTGGGATGAATGTAGGTGAGGCAGCCGGACAAACAATTTTCCACTGCCACATTCACCTGATTCCACGCCGACAAGGAGATGTAGCCAATCCTAAGGGGGGTATCAGGCACATGATCCCAGGCAAAGGACTTTATTAGTCATCCAAAAATCATGCACATCATTAAGTTTGACAAACGTATCTGAGTTAGCTGTTCAAGCAAAAATAGTTCTTGCAAAGAACATTAGGTAGTTCTAGTCTTAGCACAAGTGCCAAGGAGTGGCAGATTTATGTTGGTTATCCAACAAAATCCGCTCTCCTTGGCGTTTTTTGTTTGAGTCTACATCAGTCTGCCCGGCGTCTAAGAAACCCAACAGACATATGGAGGCTTAAATGAAAAACGATTTTGAACAATCTGATAGCAACACAGCCAAATCTGACGGAATCATCGATCGGCCGCCCGGAGATCTTAAACCCTGGCCGAGCAACCCACGAACGCACTCCGAAAAGCAACTTGTAAAGCTCAAAGCCAGCATACAGAAATTTGGCTTCACGGCACCTGTTCTAACCGACGAAGCGGGAATGATCCTCAGCGGACATGGCCGCGTGCTGGCAGCACAAGAACTTGGTCTTGCAACGATCCCAACACGCGTCATTTCCGGCCTGTCGGAAGTGAATAAACGCGCCTATGTCCTCGCCGACAACAAGCTCGCCCTGCTTTCTAAATGGGACGATAACTTACTCAAAGCCGAGATTAAACTTCTCATCCAGGATGAATTCGACATCGAAACGACGGGGTTCAGCACGGCTGAAATCGACATCATGTTCGACAATGATGCGGAGTCAGTCGAGAGTGATCCCGACGAACTTCAGCCTGAAGATGTCGCTGAAGAAGTTGTTTCGCAGGACGGTGATCTTTGGCGGCTGGGCAATCACCTTCTACTTTGCGGCAATGCTCTTGATACTGATTGCTACAAGATTGTCATGCAGGATGGTCTCGCACAGATGGTCATTACAGACCCGCCCTACAACGTGCCAATTACCGGCCATGTTTGTGGCAAGGGCAAGATCATACACAAAGAATTCTTGATGGCCTCCGGCGAAATGTCCCAGACAGAGTTTACGTCTTTCCTGAACGTCGCCTTTTCGCCCCTGCACGCCTTCAGCGAGGGCGGATCCATCCACTTCTACTTCATGGATTGGCGCCATATGCGCGAAATCCAGGATGCTGCCCTTCCCTTCTTTGGATCGCAGCGTCAACTTTGTGTGTGGGCCAAAGACAACGGTGGCATGGGCACGTTTTACCGCAGCCAGCATGAGCTGGTATTTGTGTTTAAAAATGGCGATGCGCCACACATCAACAACTTTGAATTAGGGCAACACGGCCGCTACCGAACAAACGTCTGGAATTATCCGGGTGTCAACACGTTCAAAGGTAAAGGCTACGAACTGCTGGCGCTCCACCCGACGGTCAAACCGGTCGGCCTCATCTCCGACGCGATCCGTGATTGCAGCCATCGCAAGGGCATCGTTCTCGATCCCTTCGCCGGTAGCGGCACCATACTGATTGCGGCGGAGCGCACAGGCCGCCATGCACGCGCGATCGAACTTGATCCGCAGTATGTGGATGTTTCGATCATGCGCTGGCAACGCGTAACCGGCAAACAAGCCGTTCTTGCCGCTACCGGTCAGACCTGGGAGCAGGTTCGTTTGCAACGCCTGTCTGCAAAGGGCGAGGTGAACCATGGCCTATGAAATTGGATACCGACGCCCGCCTAAAAGCGCGCGCTTTAAGAAGGGAAAATCCGGCAATCCGACGGGTCGCCCGAAAGGTTCAAGCAACTTTCTCACCCTGCTGGAAAAGGAGCTGGGCCAGTCAATTGTCGTCAACGAAAACGGCAGGAAAAAAACCATTACCCGGCTGCAGGCGATGGTCAAGCGGATGGTTGCCGGTGCCCTGCAGGGTGACCAGAAGTCGCTGATGACACTGGTTGAAATCCTGCGTCGAACTGGGCAGTTCGAAGATGACGATATTGCAGCCCTACTGCCTGACGATTACGAAAACATCCTGGATGCATATGTTGACCAGCGGCAAAAAGGCAGTACGAAGAAAACCGATAAATCTACACCAAAGGAAAATAAATCATGAAATATTCAACAGAAGAAGCATATCTGGCTGCTATCAGGTCAGACCTTAAAGTCTTTATGCAACAGTCATTCCATGAAATTTATCCAGGCAAGGAATTCATGGATAACTGGCACATAGATGCCATCATTTACCACATCGAGCTAAGCATTAAGGGGAAACAGCCCAGGTTGATAATCAATTTGCCGCCCCGCCAGCTCAAATCATTCATTGTATCTGTGGTCTTGCCAGCCTTCATTCTGGGCATAGATCCAACTGCTAAAATCATCTGTATCAGCTATTCCGACGAGCTAGCAAAAGCGCTATCGCGCGATTTCAACAGACTCATTCAAAGCAAGTGGTACCGGAAGGTCTTTCCAGATGTAAAACTATCTAAGTCGACCGAGGGCGAGGTTGTGACTGTTGATGGTGGCAGCCGGTATGCAACCTCTGTCGGCGGTACGCTGACCGGTCGTGGCGGGGATTTCATCATCATCGACGATCCGATCAAACCCGAAGAGGCCCACTCGGATAAGGCGCGCCAATCAACAAACGAGTGGTTCCGGAGCACGCTGCTCAGCAGGCTGGATGACAAGGCGCGCAGTGTTCTTATACTTGTTATGCAGCGGCTGCATGTAAATGATCTGACGGCCTATGTGGAAGGCTGCGGCGGCTTCAACAAGCTCGCCTTGCCAGCGATCGCCATTAAGGACGAAATCATTCCAATCAGCGGCCTTGAGGCCTATCAGCGACGGGTTGGCGAAGCACTACATGCGGAGCGGGAAAATATGGCTACGCTGGAAGGTATAAAGGACCAGGTCGGCCCCTACAACTTCGCTGCACAATATCAACAACACCCAGAATGCCCTGAAGGTAATCTGATCAAGCGAAAGTACTTGCAAATCATTTCGGACCTGAGCGAGATCAAACCTGGTGGATTGGCCTGGGTCAGCATCGACTCCGCATTATCGACTTCGGAGACAGCTGACTATTCTGCGATCAGCATGGGCTACTCAAACGAGGACGGCCATTATATTCTTGACGCAGAACGCGGCAGGTGGGACTTTGAGCAGCTGCTGGTGAAAGCTCTTGGCTATGCCAAACGTTATCCGGATGTCACGTTTATCGTGGAGCAGGCCGGCAGCGGCATTTCCCTGATCCAATACCTACGCAAAAAAGGAATCCCTTGTATCACCTACCGGCCGAAAGAGGATAAGGTAGTGCGGGCCGCCCTGGTACTGCCGATTTTTTATGCGGGGCGCGTCTATCTTGTCAGCAAAGAGGGAAAAAACAGTTGGATCGAACCCTACATCAACGAACTGGTTAGCTTCCCAAACGGGCGCTTCGATGATCAGGTGGATAGCCTGGTACAAGCATTGCGTTGGGCGGAACCGAGAGTCAATCCGGTTGGGCGTTGCTATCTGTGCTGATTGCCGCCCGCGTCACACGTCCCCCCTGCTTCGAAGCCCACGTCCACACCCGCCACGTGCCGGATTGCCGGCAAACGGTCGACGCGTTCCACCCGCTGCCTCAATTCATTCTGCAACACCGCGGCCTCGGCAGGCTTCAACTGCCAAGGGTGTTCGATCACCGGCTGCATCGATCGGTTGCCTGTACTGCACCGGCAGCGGTGGTCGCACGAAAGTGGGACAGGGCATCGGAGATGGCGCGAAAGAGAAGCATGCGATGCAGACCATGGTTTTGACGATATGATTACAGGCTATGCCAAATCCTTCCAATAGACAACCCCGCGCCCAAGAGGAGACTGGCCGCGGCGGGCGGCGTATCTCCCATGTGGTGGGCTTCGACGATGCCCCCTTCGATCACAATCACCGGGGCGACGTGCTGGTGGTGGGTGCGGTCTTTGCCGGAGAACGACTCGACGGTGTGATCTCGACCCGGGTCAGGCGCGACGGGGCCAATGCCGCGCAACGGCTGATCGATTGCCTCACCGGCAGCAAATATTTCGACCAGCTTCGGGCCATCCTGCTGCAGGGCATCACTTTCGCGGGGTTCAATGTGGTTGATCTGCAGCGGCTGCACCAGGCCACGGGATTGCCGGTGCTGGTGGTTGCGCGCTACCTGCCCGACTTTCAGGCGATCCGCGAGGCCCTGCTGCAGCGGGTGCCAGGCGGCGCCCGCAAATGGCGCCTGATCGAGGCAGCCGGCCCCATTGAGCCGATGGCCGGGCTCTACGTGCAGCGCTGCGGCATCACACCGGAGAATACGGCAAGGCTGCTCGCCGGCCTGCAGCAAAACGGCCATCTGCCGGAGCCCCTGCGCGTGGCGCACATGATCGCCGGGGGCGTAACCACTGGCGAGAGCCGGCACCGCGCCTGACAAGAAGCGCCGCTGACGCCAGCGCATCAGGTCTCAGCGGGGAACGACCTCGATCCGATGGATGCTCCCGCAAACCGCGGTTCATCCCCACGCGCGTGGCGAACACGCCAGTAAGGAATCGGAACTGTCCGACTAAAGCGTGTGTACGACTTGGGGCATCAAGGACAAGCAGATCTAGACTCATACTTCCAATTTCACAAACCAGGCACATCAAACACAAGCACCGTCAGGAGAAACTCGCGGTTTACATCGCTTGGATGGTGAAGTACAAATCGAAACCCAGACTCGTGCTTCCAATCGACCTTCCTCTTGTAGTTACTGTGCGCAGTTGTTTCAACCTCAACCCCCGCAAGCACAGTAGACATCGAGGTTCCGCGATTGAATATAAGAATGGCAGTCTTGGTGTCTCGCCATGCCGTATAGCCTAGCAACTGATCAATCGTTTCACGGTAGACCTTGGGGCCTTTCCAATACTTACACTCGGCGATAAACACATTTTTGCCATTTGCTCTTAATAGAATGTCGGTCTTTCCGCTGACGTTAAAAGTTTCTCCAGTTGCAGCGCCCTCAAATTGTCCATTAAGCTGAACCAGGAAGTGTTGCCGAAGATCCTCCTCCCCCATGGTTTTAAATGCAGATGGGCTGCGTTCCATTACAAGTGCCATATTCTGCAGGACCGTCAGTATATGTTCATAGGTGTCCATATCTATGACAGGTTCTGGAGCGTATGCAGCACCGGTTGCAGTAGGAAGCGTTGGAGTAACCTTCCTTTTCACTTCCGGCAGCGCATATGTCTGCGGTGCATTGGGACGATTCTTCAGTGGAATCCCCAAAGCTGCCGCACGCCCCTGATTAGCTAAAATTCGTTCACGTCGCGAGGCAATCGCCCTGTCAGCCTCCGCAGCCAATCCTTGATTAAATCCATTCACATCAGCCCGTACCCAGCCGAGGTGCTGATCAATATCATTCAGTATCCTTTCTGCTTCCTGCTTGATATCCCGTTGTTGGGCGTCGTGAGCAATGTCGAATTTCAGGAAGATGGAGTTTCCTCGCACTTCAGCACGCGGATTATTTGTCGAAAAAGTGCTGGCTTGCGCATAAAGTAGTTCCGTTTCACCCTCGAATGGCACTTCGATAGTAACTCGCTGTCCAGGGATTAGGCATGCTCTGCTTCGATCAGATATCCAGCGATTTTGATCATGCCGAACATCAATTTGTGTTTCTTGCTCATCGGCTGACCAGGCATCTCGTTTGAGAACTGGAGCAGTCAGATTGTATTTGTCGACAAGGTATCTGCTTAAGTCAGGAGGAGCGGTATTCAGCAACCTATTCGCATCCATCTGTTCGACTTCTTGTTGCAAAGATTTTCGCTGATTTTCAATAATCGCCCGAAGATCGTGGCTTGCAAAAAGATATCCTTTATTCTTGTCTATCAGATTGAACACTCTATCCCCCTCACGCTAAGGCCACATCTTTAGGGTTATGAAATTGCTTCCAGTCTCGTTCATCACGGAATTTCAAAATACTAGCCTTTTACATAAAGTTTTTGGTTTAAATAGGCCGCCAGATATTCTGATCTTCCAATCAGGTGATAAATTGGCTGGGGCTCTGATTGCCCATCCCTGCCGCACGGGATACTATCTGAATCTAACGCAAATCGCCGTTATCGACAAAATATAACAACAATGGCTATCGACATCGTTGACGCTGAATCCCGCCTCTGGGCAGCCGCTGACAAACTCTGGGCCAACACCGGCCTCAAGCCTTCCGAATTTTCCACACCGGTGCTCGGGCTGATTTTCCTGCGCTATTCGGAAACCCGCTTTGTTGAGGTGCAGCGCAAATATAAAGCCAAAGGCACAGCGGTCGAAGACATCGAGAAGTACGATTACCAGGCCGAAGGGGTGATGTTCCTGCCCGAGAAGGCGCGCTTCTCCACCTTGCTCAAGCTCGCCGAAGCCGACAACCTCGGCAAGGCACTCAACGATGCCATGGCCGCCATAGAGGCCGAGAACGAAGACTTGAAGGGTGTGCTGCCGCGTGCTTACACCCGCATCGAAAACTGGGTGCTGGTGGAGTTGCTGCGCCTGCTGGCGCCGGTGGAGATTGAGGGCGATGCCTTCGGCCAGATTTACGAATACTTCCTCGGCAACTTCGCCCTCAAGGAAGGCCAGAAGGGCGGCGTGTTCTACACCCCCACCAGCATCGTCAAGCTGATCGTCGAGATCATCGAACCGTTCCACGGCCGCATCTTCGATCCCGCTTGCGGCTCCGGCGGCATGTTCGTGCAGAGCGCCCTGTTTGTGAAGAACCACCGCAAGCGCGCGGTGGATGAGCTCACAGTATTCGGCACTGAGAAAGACGAGGCCACCGTCAAGCTGGCCAAGATGAACCTCGCCGTGCATGGCCTCTCCGGCGACATCCGCCAATCCAACACCTACTACGAAGACCCGCACCAGAGCGCCGGCAAGTTCGACTTTGTGATGGCGAATCCGCCGTTCAACGTCTCCGGCGTGGACAAGGAGCGCATCAAGGGCGACCCGCGCTTTCCGCTCGGCATGCCGAGCAGCGACATCGCCAATTACCTGTGGATTTCGCTGTTCTGGTCATCACTCAATGAGAAAGGCCGCGCCGGATTTGTCATGGCCAACTCGGCGGGCGATGCGCGCGGCAGCGAGATGGAGATACGCAAGAAACTGATTCAGACCGGCGCCATGGATGTCATCGTCTCCATCGGCCCCAACTTCTTCTACACCGTCACCCTGCCGTGCACGCTGTGGTTCCTCGACAACGGCAAGCGCAAAACGGCGCGCAAGGATCAGGTGTTGTTCATCGACGCACGCGGCTTCTACCGCCAGATTGACCGCGCCCACCGTGATTTTCAGCCCGAGCAGGTCGAGTTCCTCGCCAACATCGCCCGCTTGTATCGCGGCGAGCAACCGGAAACGATGGCGGGCAGCCAGGTATTGATGGCTGCGCAATTCCCCGATGGCAGCTACCGTGATATCGCTGGCGTGTGCAAGTTGGCGACGCGGGCCGAGATCGAAGCGCAGGGCTGGAGCCTGAATCCGGGGCGCTATGTCGGCGTGATCGACAAGGGCAACGACGGGGTGGATTTCGCCGAGCGGCTGGAGGAACTAAGCGAAGAGTTGGAAGTGTTGAACGCTGAGGCAAAGGAGTTGGAGGATCAAATTTCACGGAATGTGTCGGAGATTCTTGGATGATGACTTCGCTTTGGCCATCAGCCACGATAGGTCAGATTGCAACGTTATTTGACTCGCTGCATAAGACGCCAGCTTATGCAGTTACGGGTTATCCGATGATCAGAGTAACTGACATTCTTCGTGGTTACACTAC
>Ga0097691_1001712_pt1 | contig 15630 bp, 19 predicted proteins | sample NGESurdeep072012_8_FD_72858 | JGI IMG/M metagenome (GOLD analysis project Ga0097691, IMG submission 72858) | Arctic peat soil microbial communities from Barrow, Alaska - NGEE Surface sample 210-1 deep-072012 | ecosystem: Environmental > Terrestrial > Soil > Wetlands > Peat ... | reverse complement strand
AAACTTGGTCTGAAACTCCAACTTATCTAGGTCTCCTTTCTGTCCCCGACCTTCTTCCATTCCTCGCAGAATCCGTTCTGCCCAGTTGAGACCGCTCCAACAGGGAGTGCACCAACCACACGACTCTTGCGAAAAGAAGCGCTCCAGGTTCCAGACCATGCCGACAGGACATGTGTGATCATCCAGCACAATCATGGTTCCTGTACCTAGGCGGCTACCCGCTTTCTGTACTTCGTTGAAATCCATGCGCACATCCAGATGTTGTTCGGTGAGAAAGTCAGTCGAAGCGCCACCGGGAAGCAGCCCGCGGAGCTTCAGACCATCAAGCATCCCTCCTGCGTGTTCATCCAAGATTTCGCGGATGGTTGTGCCCAGGGGCAGCTCCCACAAGCCCGGGTGTTTGACCTTGCCACTTGCACCATAGAGCTTGGTTCCGCCATCGTCAGTGTGGCTGAGGCTCTTGAACCACTCCGGGCCGTTGTTCACGATGTGAGGCAGGTTGCATAGCGTTTCTACGTTCTGCACGATCGTAGGTTTTCCCCACAGCCCTGAGACTTGGGGAAACGGCGGCTTGGAACGGGGATTCGCGCGTTTGCCTTCGAGGGCATTCAGCAGTCCAGTTTCTTCGCCGCACATGTAGCGGCCACCACTGACATGGAGGTACATCTCGAGGCTGTAGCCGGAACCGAGAATACTCCTGCCCAGATAATGGCTCTCGTGGGCCTCAGCAATAGCTTTGCGCAGTCGTTCCGCGGCGAGTGTGTATTCGGCGCGGAGGAAAATGTAGGCGATGTCGGCCTGGATGGCGTACGCTGCCACGATCATGCCTTCAATGAGCTGGTGTGGGTCTCCTTCCAACAGCAGCCGGTCTTTGAAGGTGCCCGGTTCCATCTCATCCGCATTGGCGACCAGGTACTTGGGATGAGGTGCGTCCTTACCCATGGGGACGAAGCTCCACTTCATGCCTGTCGAAAATCCAGCACCGCCTCGGCCTCTCAACTTGGACTTCGTGACGAGGTCGGTGATTGCGGCTGGCGTCATCCGGAGAGCGCTGCGCACACTTTCGTAGCCACCTGCCTTCTCGTACGCCTTCAGAGGCAGCGGCCCGTCGCCGTTGGACGGGATGTTCCTGGTAAGAGGCTTCTGCATGAGCTTTGTTTACTTATACTTATCGAGTATTTCGTCAATCTTGTCGGAATCAACATCGCGATGCAGGTCGTTGTCCACCATCATCGCGGGCGCGTGATCGCAGGTTCCCAGGCACACAATGGGCAGGACAGTGAAGCGTCCGTCCGCGGTGGTCCCGCCAAGATTCACGCCCAGCCGTGAGGTGAGACGGTGACACAGTTTGTCGTAGCCCATGATCCAGCAGCTCACGCTGTCACAGATCAGTACGATGTGCCGCCCTACCGGTTTGCGAAAGACGAGACTGTAGAAAGTTGCCACTCCATCCAACTCATCGGGCGTCATATCGAGTAACTCGCCGAGATCACGCAGGCTCTCATCCGATACCCATCCGCGATGCCGCTGGATGATTTTCATGGCGTCAATCGAAACCGCCCGTTTGTTGGGATAGTGCGAGAATTCTGCTTCGATCTCCTGTCGCTCTTCAGGTGTCAGCATCTTTGAGAGCCCCTCATCGGTCTATGTCGGCCAGAACGAAATCAATGCTGCCAAGAATGGCGAGCAAATCCGGGATCATCAGTCCGCGGCAGATCACTGGAAGCATCTGGATGTGCGGAAACGACGGGGTACGGATTCGGGTGCGGTAAGAGACTGTGCTACCGTCGCTCACCAGGTAGTAACCGTTGTTTCCCTTGGTTGCCTCGATTGCACCCAGGGCCTCGCCGGGCGGGACGACCGGCCCCCAACTCACGCTGAGAAAGTGCGTGATCAGGGTCTCGATGTCGTGCATCGTACGATCCTTGATTGGAGGCGAGGCCAATGGGTTGGCGGATTTGTAAGGTCCTTCGGGCATGTTCTTCACGCACTGTTCGATGATGCGCAGGCTCTGCCGCATCTCTTCCACACGCACCACCGCTCGGTCATAGCAATCGCCGTTGTGACCAGTGGGAATCTCGAACTCAAACTGGTCATAGCTGGAATACGGTTGCTTCTTGCGGAAGTCCCAGGCGAAGCCGGTCGCTCGCAAGTTTGGCCCCGTAACGCCCCACTCGATTCCTTCTTCGGTTGTGAACCTGCCCACTCCTTTTGTGCGCGCCTTGAAGATCCGGTTGCGCAAGACCATGTGGTCATATTCACGCAGGCGAGGAGGGAAGTAGTCCACGAAGTCACGGATCATCTGCTCCCAATCGTGAGGCAGGTCCTGGGCAACACCTCCGATGCGGAACCAGTTGGGATGCATGCGAGCGCCGGTCACTGCTTCAACGATTCCAAACGCACGCTCCCGATCGTTGAAGGTGAAGAAGACCGGGGACATTTGCCCCAGATCCTGGGCAAATGTGCCGTACCAAACCAGATGGCTGATGATGCGAAACAATTCCGCCATCATGACCCGGATCACCTGGGCTCGAGGAGGCACTTCGATTCCGGCAAGTTTCTCCAACGCCATGAGGTAGGCGAGGTTATTCATCACCCCGCCCAGGTAGTCGACTCGATCCGTGTATGGAATGTAAGTGTGCCAGCTCTGGCGCTCACCCATTTTCTCGGCGCCACGATGGTGGAAGCCGATTTCGGGGACTGCATCCACGATGACCTCGCCATCAAGTTGCAACACAATGCGCAGCACGCCATGTGTCCCAGGATGCTGCGGTCCCACATTGAGGAAGATAAAGTCTTCATCGTCGCGGGTCCGCTTCATTCCCCATTCCTCCGGGCGGAAGCGCAACGCCTCCTGCTCTGCCTCCTCTTTTTCTTCGGACAGGCGGAAGGGACCCATTTCGGTTGCCCGCGCGGGATGATCCTTACGCAGAGGATGGCCAGTCCAGGTTTTCGGCATAAGGATCCGCGTCAAGTGCGGATGGCCTTGGAATACGATTCCGAACATGTCCCAGACTTCGCGCTCATACCAATTCGCCGCAGGCCAAATGTCGGTGACACTATCCAAAGTTAGGCGATCATCGTTTAGCGGGACTTTGATCCGGACGTATTGGTTGCGGTCGAAGGACAGCAGGTGGTAAACAACCGTGAAGTCGTTGTTCGGCTGGCTATCGCGGTGCTTCCGTGTCCGGTCGTCAATCGCAGTGAGGTCGTACAGCATCCGATACGGCTGCGAAACCTCATCCTTGAGATAACGCAGCAGGTCGTGGACGTTGTCCTTGGTTGCCCAGTAGGTAGGAACGCCGTCGCACGTCGATTGTGGTGTGAGCACACCTTGGCCGATCTTGTCCTGGAGTTCTTCGTGAATGGCCGGATTGGCGATAGTGGGCATATTCAAACTTCATCCGGCGAACGAAGGGTCGCCACTTTCTCTCGTTCGGCCCGTTTGAGGTCGCGCATTGACGGGAGCTGCGGCCGTTCTACTCCTTGTGGACCGACCACCCAACTCAACGGTCGGCGTTCGCTGCCCACAGCCTTTTGCAGCAGTATCAGACCTTCCAGAAAAGCGTCGGGTCGAGGCGGGCAGCCTGGCACGTACACGTCGACGGGCAGAAACTTGTCGACCCCCTGGACCACGCTGTAGATGTCATACATGCCCCCAGAATTGGCACACGAACCCATTGAGATCACCCAACGGGGTTCCATCATCTGTTCGTAGAGCCGCTGAATCACGGGCGCCATCTTGATGAAAACCGTTCCGGCAATCACCATCAAGTCGGCTTCCCGGGGCGTTCCGCGAATCACTTCGGCGCCAAAGCGGGAGATGTCGTACTTGCTGGTGATACTGGTGGCCATCTCCACGTAGCAGCAGGACAGCCCGAAATTAAACGGCCAGATGGAGTTCTTGCGGCCCCACGCAAGCAGATCCTCCAATCGTGATAGGACCAAGCTCCGACGGACTGCTTGTTCCATCGGCACACGGTCAGCCTCAACCAGGTGTTGGCGAGAGTCGGGTTTGCTGATAGACCAGCGCATAAAAAGTCAGTGACGAACCCGGGTGACATGACGACTTGGGCCCCAATCGAGTGCGCCCAAGCGCCATAGATACGCCAGGGCAGCCATCAAAATTGCGATGAAAACGAAGATCTCACGGTAACCCGCCCAGCCCAGTTCGCGGGCAGCAACCGCCCAGGCAAAAATGAAGACAGCTTCTAGATCGAAAATGACGAAGAACATCGCCACCAGATAGAACTTGGCGGACAGACGAACTCGGGCGGAGCCCTCAGAGAGGATCCCGGACTCGTAAGGTGATCCAGTCGCGCGCTCGTTATGTCGCTGCCCCAGCACGTGCGAGATTGCAAGCATCGCCGCCACAAGAAGAAGGACGACAACGAAGTAAACCCCCAGCGTCCAAAGCGTCTCTGTTTGGCCGTTCACAAGCATTTCGTACGAGGTACCCAACCTGGGATGCGTTCCATGCCTTGGATGGGTAGCGCCAGTTTCGGAAGAGGCCCCAGTACCCGGCAGGCCGAGAAGAGAAATCCCCTTCGAAAACATCATCATCAGACCCGGCCACTTTCGCTCACAATGGGTTGTTCGTACTACGAATGACGACAATCGTAACGAAGACAGATCGCCGGGGAGGGCGCAACATATGATGAGCACAAGGTTGAACGAGCTTCGCTGCAGTACGAGGGTGTTTTTTTGTCCCAGAAGAAAATGGGAGTGCCAGTGAAACACATCGTGTTCTCGATTGTCCCGGTACAGCCCTTTCGGCTGGACCTGACGGCTTGGGCTCTTCGCAGACGGCCTGCGAACACAATCGACTGCTGGGATGGCGAGACTTTTCGGCGTGCATTGATGATCGACGGTCAGATTGTGAAAGTCGCCGTGCGACAAGATGGACAACCAAATCGCGCACGGCTCCAGGTGAACTTAACTGGCGCGAGGCTCACCGAGCACACACAAATATTGACGAAGTCACTGCTGGAACGAATGTTGGGGCTACGTCGGGATTTGGCGTCTTTCTACAAACTGGCGAAGCGTGATCCGAGATTGGCGCCGTTGGTAGAGGAGTTTCGTGGCCTCAAACCACCACGATTTCCCACCGTGTTCGAAACGGTCGTGAACGGCATCGCCTGCCAACAGCTCTCCCTGTTGGTAGGCATTCTTCTGCTGAGCCGCCTGGCGCACAAGTACGGCCGGGTGTTGGGGCCCCCAGACGACTCATTGCACGCTTTTCCGGGCCCGGAGAACCTGGCTGGCGTTCGTTCTCAGTCGCTCAGAGCGTTAGGCTTCAGCGGCCACAAGGCAAATTTCCTGTTGACACTGGGTTCGGCTATTCGCGATCGGAGCTTGGACTTGGAGCAGTTAGCGCGCCTCGACAACGAGGCAGCGGTCGAATTTCTCCGGGGACTATCAGGTGTGGGCCGCTGGACAGCAGAATACGTTCTGCTCCGCGGCCTCGGACGCCTCGATATTTATCCGGGAGACGACGTTGGGGCTCGTAACAACCTGGCGCGCTTTTTAGGACGACGAAAGCCGCTGGATTACCAAGGGGTGCGGCGCGCGGTCGCCGGATGGCAACCCTACGCTGGTTTCATCTACTTCCATCTCTTGTTGGCTCGCATAAAAGAAGGCGGGTGGCTGGAACCAAAGAGAGTGGACAACGTTCTCGGGCAGCGCAACGCAGCATAGGACTGGGCGCGCGAGTGATCATGGAACTCGCACGTCCTCAGCAGTACGGATGCGGTGACAAAAACATGGCCTTGCCCTTCGTCAACATAGGCGGGGAAGGCCAGAGGAGAATGGTTGCAATCGAGGTATGGGATGAATATTCTGGATGCGGTAGCCATTAGTTTGCCTTGCCGGTCCTGCGGGGACAACTACCGGGTGCCTCTCAAGGACGTGCTTCTCTCCCACAGAATGCTCCACCAGGGTTGTCCGGTTTCCCAGGAAACAGAATGCCCTCCAGTCTTCCAATCACGCCTGTTTGAACGCGGGGACATAGAAGAGCTTCAGCGTGCATGGAGTCGTTTAGAAAGGCGCGCGCGCTCCGATGGAGGTGACCTTGTGCTGCTGGGAGCAGGTGATTTAGCAGAAACGCAGCCTGCCGTACCGACGCGGACAGGCGATGAAACGGCGCAGCGGCCGAATATGAACCAGCCGGCACCAGTCTCTAGAAAGCACGCTCGGGAAAGCACCGGAGGTGCGACTAAGAAACGTAAAACGAGGTGAAGGTATGAGATGGTAAAGGCGAAGAACAAGAAGACGGCATGAACGGAGTCAAGGAGACCAATTTCAATCTGGTTGGTGCCGTAGGGGATGCTTCAGAGACACGTTCAGGCAGGTGCAATGTCAATGTCATTGTCTGAAAACCGCGAAAAGCTTGCTGCTGATGTGCTCATTGTTGGCGCCGGACCGGCCGGACTATCCTGTGCATTGCGTTTGGCCCAACTCATTCAACAACACAACCGAGCTCAGCGTCTGCCGGTACTCTCTCCTGAGAACATTTTTGTACTCGAAAAAGGCCGCGAGTTGGGGTCCCATCAACTTTCCGGCGCCATCTTGGACCCTCGGGGCTTACGCGAGTTGGTACCAGATTTTGCGGACTCCGCCCCGTTCGATACGCCTGTAACCAGTGATGCGGCATATTTCCTCACGGCACACCGTGCCTGGAAGTCTCCCCTGGCGCCGCCACCTCTCCACAATCGCGGGAACTACATCGTTTCTGTCAGTGATCTGGCGAAATGGTTGGGTAGCCTAGTAGAAAAGGCAGGAGCTTCCATCTTCACGCAGACGGCGGGAAGGGAGCTTCTCTACGAAGGTCAAGGGATCGCCGGAGTGATCACCGATGACAAAGGCTTGGACAAAAACGGCCAGCACAAAGCCAATTTCAGCCCGGGATACGAATTGCGTGCGAAGGTGACGGTGCTTGCCGAAGGACCTCGAGGATCGTTGACCAAGGATTTGGTCAATCGATGCAAGCTCGATGGAATCAATCCACAAATATACGCAGTTGGCATCAAGGAACTCTGGAAAGTAGCCTCTGGACGGATCAGGGCAGGTCAAGTAATGCATACGCTCGGCTGGCCTTTGGCTCCTGAGTTTTTCGGTGGAGGCTGGCTTTATGGCATGACGGCTGACCCGGTCTCGCTCGGGCTGGTCGTCGGGTTGGAGTATCACGATCCCTTTTTGACGCACACGCAGCATTCCAGAAATTAAAGACTCACCCATTCGTTCGAAGGATTCTGGACGGTGGTGAGTTGATACGGTACGGGGCGAAGGCACTGCCCGAAGGCGGTTGGTATTCGATGCCTCGTGTTCATGTCGATGGTGGGCTGATCATTGGCGATTCGGCAAGCCTGCTGAACTCGCAACGACTGAAGGGAATTCATATTGCTATTAAGAGCGGAATGCTCGCCGTTGAAACTATCTACGAGGCGCTTTGTGCCGGCGATTGTTCTGCCAGGACGCTGAGCACCCTGAAGGCGAAAATCGACCAGAGCTGGATCAAGCAGGAGCTGTGGCCTGTTCGAAACTTCCACCAGGGATTCCGACACGGCCTGTGGCGCGGGTTCGCTCACGCCGTAGTGCAACTCCTTACGGGTGGTCGTGGCCTCGTCGATCCAATGCGCGTTCGAGCAGGACATGAGGAGTACCACAAGCTCCACGGTGCGCCACCCCCTTTCGCACGGACCCTAGGCGACCGAGTCATCACCTTCGATCCTCTAACCGACGTCTACTACTCAGGTACGCGGCACGAAGAGGACCAGCCCTGCCACTCGGTCGTTCTTCAGCCCGACATTTGTCATGGGCGCTGGCGCCGGGAGTACGGTAATCCCTGCCAGTATTTCTGTCCGGCGGCGGTGTACGAGATGGTCCTCGAGCAGGGCGAATATCGCCTTAAGATCCACGCTTCCAATTGCGTCCATTGCAAGACGTGCGATGTAGCCGATCCGTATCAGATTATCAACTGGGTTCCACCCGAAGGAGGTGGAGGCCCAAGTTACGTGGAAATGTAGGGAAATTGGTGACACTACGGAGTCCACCGCATGTACCACTCCGTGACTAAGAAGAGATCGGACACGAGGAGATCGACAATGAAAAACATCGAAAAATCCACGCAAGTACTCCGTGAGGAGCATCGGCTGATTGAGAGCGCGACCCTAGCGTTCGCCGACATCATCAAGGAACTCGATAGGGACACTGCGTTGGACCGCCGCCGAGTCTGGGAGATCGTGCAATCGTTCAAGACTTATGTGGGGCGATGGCATCACGCAAAGGAAGATTTTCTCCTGTCCATGGTACGTGCTTCGCGGAGGTTGCTCTGCAGAGTATCCCGGCCGCACTTTCTACGAGGAGCACCAGCGCATCCAGCCGCTCCTCGCCAACCTCGCAAAAACAGCCCATGAATACTTGCAGGCCGCCCACTGTACCCCGGAGTCGCTTGTGCGGTCCCTGCGCGACGTGATTGATTTCTACCCCGGTCACATGTGGAAAGCGGATCATCTTTTATTCCCACTCGGGGATGAGCTCTTATCGGAGGCGGACCAACAGGTGCTCATCCAGCAGTTCGACTGGATCGAGTCCGTCGTCGGCAGCGACATTGACGAGCAGTTGCGCGCCATCGTTGCGGAGTTTCGTCCTAAGCCAAGAGCCGCCTGACGTCAGTCGGCTGCTGCCCCGCGCCACCTGTTTTGTGCTCCCGCGAAGGTAGCTAACGCAACCGACCGCAGGTCTTTAGGAGCTCGCGCCCCCTCTCCTCGTGTTGTTTGCGTTCACCACTCCTGCGGTACGAATAGACTATTGGCATAGCTCGGAACGTAGGAGAGAAACGGATGAGGGCCGCATCAAAAGCGAGACACCGATCTGGCGAGGACAAAAGCGTACTCGATTCACGGAGGGTCAATGGCAGTTGTGACAGGCAATCTCGGGTTTCCTCGTATCGGGGCACATCGGGAATTAAAGTTTGCTCTGGAGCAGTTCTGGTCTGGTAACAGTGAGACAAAACAACTACAGACCACTGCATGCGAGCTCCGGAAGCTGCACTGGCGAATGCAAGCAGATTCGGGCATTGACCAGATCCCGTCCAATGACTTCTCGCTATACGATCACGTGCTAGACACGGCAGTACTGGTCGGGGCAGTGCCAGCGCGCTACGGACACCAACCAGATGGGGTCGACTTAACCACTTACTTCGCGATGGCACGAGGAAACGATTCAGCCCCCGCAATGGAAATGACCAAGTGGTTCGATACCAACTATCACTATATTGTTCCCGAGTTTGAGGCCGGGATGGATTTCCGGGTAGCGAGCCACAAGCCAGTCGAAGAGTTTCTTGAGGCGAAAGCGCTCGGCTTGATGACCCGGCCCGTGCTGCTCGGCCCGGTGTCATTCGTGTTGCTCGGCAAGGACCGCAGTCAGCGCCTTGATCGCGGGGCTATTGTTAAAGCACTACTTGAAGTCTACTGCGAGCTGCTCAAGGACTTGGAGCATGCCGGGGCGGTCTGGGTACAAATTGACGAGCCGTGCCTTGGTTTAGATCTTGCCGAATTCGATTTGGCACTGTTTGGAAAAGCGTACGAACAGCTCGTCGGTTGCGCTCCCGGATTGAAACTTCTCCTAGCAACATATTTTTCCGGGTTGCGGCAAAACCTAGGTAGGGCGCTCAGCCTCCCAGTGGCGGGCATGCACCTGGACCTGGTCCGCGCCCCTGACCAACTTCTCCCTGCATTGACCGAGGCGCCGGCGAATCTCACGGTTTCGCTCGGGCTGGTTGATGGTCGTGGCATCTGGCGCACGGACCTCGACCGAGCATTCAAACAGGCGCGAGACGCAATCGGTCGCCTGGGTCCGGACCGTGTTCAGATTGCTCCCTCCTGCTCTCTGCTGCACGTGCCAGTTGATCTGGATGGGGAGAGCCATCTCGACCCGCACGTTCGGAACTGGCTCGCGTTTGCAAAGCAGAAGCTGGCGGAAGTCAAACTGCTGGCGCGAGCGGTCACCGACGCTTCGCCCGAGGTTATGGAGCAGTTTGGGGAGAACGGCCGAGTACTTGCCGAACGCCGAAGCGATTCGCGCGTCTACGAGCCCGCCGTACGGCAGAGGGTAGCGGCCATCACACCCGAGATGTTCAGCCGGCCCAGTGTTTTTGACGTGAGGACCAGCAAGCAATCCTGTGTTACCCCGTTGCCACTTTTGCCGATTACAACGATCGGTTCGTTCCCGCAAACCCGTGAGGTACGCCAGGCGCGCGCCGCATATCGGTCTGGAAGGCTGCCCGAGACGCAATACGAGGATTTGTTGCGAAATCAAATTAAGCACACGATACGAATCCAGGAGGAGATTGGGCTGGATGTGCTGGTGCATGGCGAATTTGAGCGCAATGACATGGTCGAGTATTTCGGTGAGCAACTGAAGGGCTTTCTATTCACCAGCAACGGGTGGGTCCAGAGCTACGGGTCGCGATGCGTGAAGCCCCCCATTCTTTTTGGTGATGTTTCACGCCCACGACCCATGACCGTGGCCTGGGCACGCTATGCCCAATCGCTGACCAGATTGCCGGTGAAGGGTATGCTGACGGGCCCGGTAACCATGCTCGAATGGTCTTTTGTGCGGGACGATCTGACACCCGCCGACACTTGCTTCCAGATTGCGCTGGCTCTACGGGATGAGGTGAAGGATTTGGAGGCTGCCGGAATACGCGTCATCCAGGTGGACGAACCCGCTCTGCGGGAAGGCCTGCCTTTGCGCAAATCCGATCGGCTGGAGTATCTGCAATGGGCGGTAGACGCGTTCAGGCTCGCAACTGCAGGGGCTAAAGATGAGACGCAGATCCACACCCACATGTGCTACAGCGAGTTCCAGGTCATTCTGGAGGCTGTAAAACGAATGGATGCGGATGTGATTTCCATCGAAGCAGCACGATCAGAAATGGAGTTGTTGGACGAGTTTGCCGAGAAGGATTATCCCAACAGCATCGGTCCGGGCGTGTACGACGTCCATTCCCCGCGGGTACCGAGTTCAGAAGAGGTCGAGACTCTTGTCAACAAAGCGCTGAGAGTGTTCCGGCGGGAGCGGCTCTGGATCAATCCTGATTGCGGCCTCAAGACACGCGGTTGGGAGGAAGTCCGTTTGGCCCTGACGAACATAGTGGCTGCCACACGAAGAGTTCGCGACAACCTCCAAGCTGAGCGGTAGTGATGCGGAAACAGGCAAGGATGGTCACCAGCAAATAAGTACTCGGAGATCGGCAATCACGCTGTCTTTGCTTCGGGTATCTCCGTCATGTTGCTGAGGACAAATGAACCATTTCTCCGGATCACGAACCGGTGTAGTCATTCAAGTTGTGTAGCTTTCCCTGGAAGTCGCGCTGAATCCAGGGCGGAAATACCAGGACTCGAAACCGACAGCCCGGGGAAAGTACAGAGGTACTGATCATGAACGCAAACGAGAGCACCTGCCATCCCGGCGATGGCACTAAGGGCCTCAACAGACTGCCATACCTAGCTGAGCCCCTGCTGCGATTCGATCTCCAGCAAGAACTTCAAGAGCTTCGACGAGAAGATTCGTGGGACCGGGAAACGGGACGTAGTTCGAAGACACTGGCGAAGTATCCAGACTTCCGCATCGTTTTGGTCCTTATGAAGGCTGATACCCACATGAAGGAACACAGGGCCGAGGCCAGAATCTCGATTCAGGCTCTTATGGGCAAGATCCGTCTCCACTTGCCAGAGCGAAAGCCGCTCGAGCTTTCCGCAGGACAACTGCTGGCGCTAGACTGTGGCGTGCCGCATGACGTCGAAGCATTGGAAGAGAGTGCGTTTCTGCTTACCGTCTGCTGGCCGAAGGGCACGGCGAAGTCCGGCTAGAGAATTGTTCTAGTCCCTGTCGAGCATTCTCTGCTCCAGAATGAGCCACCGAGACTGGACGCTCAGAAAGTTACTCACTGCCAGTTGACGAATGCTGTTGGGAAAGGAATGAGTTGGGTCCAACGATCGAGGAATTCGCGAGCGAACACCAGTTACCTCTGCGCTGGGTGGAGTTAAGGAATACCTGCGATCGGCTTGTTGAACGAGCTGACTTCTGGTATCGGGCCGATCTTCGTAACGCGGCACGACCGCTGGCCGTCGAAGCATCCGACATCCTCCTTTCATCGCTCAAACGAAGAGGCCGATCCCCTCAAGGAGGAATGCCGCAAGCGTGTCCGCAAGACGTGGATGAAACCATTGGGAGCGGTTACGAATCTGCTGATCGCCAGCAAACAGATCCAAGAAAATCAAAAAAGTTGAGTTTTGCGAGGACAGACACGGCTTACATGAGGAGAGCGATCGCGTTAGCGAGAATCGCTCTCGCGAATGGGGACACCCCTGTGGGGTCCTTGGTCGTACACAAGAGAAAGATTATCGCCGAAGGAGTCGAAGCTGTGAAGAAGCAGATGGACGTTTCAGGTCATGCTGAACTAATTGCTATTCGGAATGCCTGCTCTGCACTTCGCACATTCGACCTTTCGGGTTGTATACTCTGCACCACCGCCGAACCTTGTTTCATGTGCTCATATGCGGTGCGTCAAACACGTATCAGCAGGGTGGTCATCGGACGACCAACACCCAGGGTTGGTGGGATCAGCTCGCTCCATCCGATTTTGACTGACCCGCAGATTCCCGGCTGGGGTCAGCCGCCTGCCATAGTTTCTGGAGTATTAGAAGCCGACTGCTTCGCTCTGCACTCGTGAGCAAAACCGATCCGGGTCGGGGGCAACTGACCTTCGTTTGCTCTCAAGCAGTCCCGGCACTGGACTCCCTGCGGAATTCCAGTGGAACGAGGTGGATCTATGAAACCGAAACATGTTCGAATGTACATAAGAATAGGCTGCGAAGACTCCGGCGCAGCCCGGGAGTTCCTGCAGGAGCATCGCGTGCGCTTCGAAGAAGTGGATATCGACAAGAATCCTGAGGCCCTTGCATTTGTCATGAGCGTCAATGAAGGCAAGCAACGGACACCCACATTCGATGTCGACGGGCACACATTCCATTGCTCTCACTTCGATCCTCAGAAGCTAGCTCGCGAGCTCGGATTGCCACTCCAAGACGAAGCGGCACCGCATCGGTCCGGAAAGGCGTGAGGACGCAATTGAGGGAGCACGGCGCTCGCACGCTTTAATGAAACGGGCTGCGAGAATTCCGGCACGGTCTGGACGCGATAGGGTTCCTTAAGGTGCAGACTTGTGGGATGGAGGATCGGATGTCTGTGGAATTTGAGGAGAAGGTGGCGCTGGTAACGGGCGGCGCTCGGGGCATTGGATTGAGCATTGCCGAGGCTTTGGTTCGGGAGGGTGCCAGCGTATTTATCTGTGGCCGCAATCCGACGACGCTGAAAACGGCGCTTGGCCGTCTCCACAACCTCCGGGGCGAAAGCGGTGCGGCTGGAACGGTCGCTGATGTCCGCCGCTACGAGGACTGCCGCAGCGTGGTCCAACATGCGGCGACACGCTTCGGGCGGCTCGATATCCTGGTGAACAACGCCGGTGTTGGCATTTTCAAGCCGGTTGACCAACTCACGGCCGAGGAATGGGATGCTACGATTCAGACAAACCTCTCCAGTGTGTTCTATTGTTGCCGCGAAGCCGTTCCGGTCATGCGGCAGCACGGCGGCGGCCACATCTTTAATATCTCAAGCCTGCTCGCCATCCATGGCATTGCCGGAGGCTCCGCATACTGTGCTTCTAAATTCGGCGTTAATGGCCTTGCTGAGGCGATGATGCAAGATGTTCGCTATGATGGCATCCGTGTAAGCACCATCTTGCCAGGAAGCGTTGCCACCGATTTCGGAGGCTCAACGGGCAGTAATCTCCACGAACCGTGGAAACTTTCAGGTAAAGACATCGCCCAGGCGGTGATCGATATCTATCGCTATCCCAGCCTCGCTCTCGTCAGCCGCATTGAGATCCGTCCGTCCCAGCCTCCCCCAACAAAATAACCCAGACTGTCGACGTTCAAGATGCCCATTAAAGATACCTTCTTCTGCAAGGCGATAGCTCGTTGAGACCTAGAATTCCTATTGGGCAGCCGTCAAAGGGGCATCAAATTGGGGATCCACCTGAACTGTCGCGAGGATCGAATTGCTGATCATGCACGAGTCGACGGTATCCTTTATCGCTTCACGAGCTGCCTCAATATCGTGGTCGGATTTCAGAGATATACGAGGCTGAACTACAATCCCAGTGACACGGTACTTTCCGTCTCTGTGCTCGAGCGTGCCTTGGGCGCTGCTTTCGTAAGCCACCACTTCCAGGTGTCGGCGCTGCATCTGATAAAGGAACGTCAACATCAGGCAAGCATTCAACGCTCCAATCAACAAGTCTTCTGGAGACCACACGTCAGGAGTTCCCTTGAATGCCGGCGGATTCCCGACTTCGACGTTCGGGTGTCCCGAAGCGGACAATGTTCCGCGAAACTCGGATTTCCAAGCGACGACGTTCCCGAACTGAAACGTGCGGTATGCCTTTTTCTGTTCCATTGGGGCTCTTCCTCAATTCTTTGAAAAGTACACGAAAAATCTTCGGTGGCACTGATGACCAGTCGCCCAGCCCGGGCCACAGCACGGTGAAGTGTTGCTGTGCAGCCCAATTGTGATCGTATACTCGTAGCAGGGCATATTTATTTCGATGGACTGTTCGTACTGGTCACTGCCAACGTGCATTTAGGAGCCTGGGGATGCTCGAGAATGAGTTGTTTACGTTCCTTGAAGGGACCACAGATGCTGCCTTCAGTGTGAGTCAGCAGGGGGAGGTCCTTTCCTGGAACGGGGCGTCCGAACGGTTGTTTGGGTATTCCTCTTCCGAGGTTCTTGGCAAAAGCTGTTTCCAGATCCTGCACGGACGGGGCGTTCTTGGGACGCAGGTGTGTCATGAGGGTTGCAGCATTTTGGAGTGTACTGGTGGGCGAACGGAGATCCCGAATTTCGATCTGCAGGTCCGCCTGCGTTCCGGGAAGCGGCTATGGGTCAACATGTCCACAGTGGTGTGGCAGAACCCACGGAACCAACACCGCCTGGTGATTCATCTGGCGCATGACATCACTCGGCAGAAGACATCGGAACGAGCGACGGAGAAGCTGCTGCAGATGTCCCGTCAATTCAGCAAGGTTGCCGAAGAAGCTGTTCCGGCGGCATCCCCTGTGTCGGCGCTTTCCGAACAAGAGTTGCAGATTCTGAGGCTATTTGCGTCTGGAAAGAACTCTCCAGAGATTGCCAAGAGTCTACAAATCACCCTTCAAACCCTGCGGAATCACCTTCACCACATCAACCAGAAGCTGCGGACTCACAACCGTCTTGAAGCCGTAATGAACGCCATGCAGCGCAAGCTAATCTAACTCCTCACCTTTCCTCCGATCATTCACGCCGGGTGCCTGGTTCGAGATCTCTCAACCCAACCCTTATTCCCTTCGACATGATGGTTGTTTCTGTTACGAGTACGAACGGACTATTTCAAATAAGATTAGTGAGACGATTTCACTATCGACATCTAGCCTGCTTAATTCATGAGGGCTGAGGTTTTGGTTGGCGAGACAGTTGGTCGGGAGAGATTGCGCGATAAGAGGAGTGAGCAGGGCGAGAGTATGCGAGCCA
>Ga0097691_1001711_pt1 | contig 15647 bp, 18 predicted proteins | sample NGESurdeep072012_8_FD_72858 | JGI IMG/M metagenome (GOLD analysis project Ga0097691, IMG submission 72858) | Arctic peat soil microbial communities from Barrow, Alaska - NGEE Surface sample 210-1 deep-072012 | ecosystem: Environmental > Terrestrial > Soil > Wetlands > Peat ... | reverse complement strand
GGTAAGCGCGCACGACATCCTTTGGCAAGAAGACGTACTTGAGTACTTCATCGAGTATTTCTGGATGCAGGGATAATGGCGAATTGCCACCTTCCATCCGGCCTGGGAGCGTGATGCTCTTACGCGGCTTGAGGCCGAAGAATGCATTTTGCCACAACAGTGGTTCGCGGCTCGGATGGTCTCGTTTGGCAATGATTGACTCTAGGCGCCCGCCGATGATGGTGAAACGATGTGGAGGGCGATTCTCCGCCGAATCATTCACCGCGAGCTCGTGGGAAAGTCGCTCAATGTTTTCACCCTTCGAGTTCTTGATGCTGTAATCCATAACGCGCGCATAGCGACGAACTTCCCATACGGCGCGATCTAACGAAATGAGTTCATAGCCCTTGGTGTAATACGGTGTTTCGTAGTAGCGATGTCGCCCATATGTATCGAGGTATACAAGGAATTTTCGTGTTCCCTCTGTGAGCTTTAGATCGAATTTCTTGTTCACCTCGAAGACCTGAAGAATATCAGCTAAGTTGTGGCCCATAGGGGCGCGGATTCGATTCAGTACAAGCACACACTTGAGGTATTTCTCAATCGCTTGCAGGCTGGACCAAAGGAACTGTGGGATTAGCTGGGCACGGTAGGCCAGACGCGCAGCGATGTAGTCACCGTCACCAGTATCCCGAAATGACCGCGTTGCGAAGTTGTTAATTAGCGGATTGAGGTTCATTGCGAGCTAGTGTTAAGTAGACACCAAGACCTCTGCGCAACGTGACGAGCGCAGGTCAGACGAGGAGAAAAGGAGCGAAAAACCGGAATGTATTTGTTGATACATGAGGATTTTGAGCTGCTTTTCGACGAAGTATCACCAAGCGGAGTAGTTGCCCGGAGGTCTTTAGGCTTGAACCCAAGCCCGCGCTTCCGTGTAATCGGTAAACACGCGTATATCCGCATCCACGAAGATGCGCGACAGCCACGCCTGCCAGGTGAGCCATTGGTTGTCGGTGACCACGGCGATCTTGCTGAAGTCGTGGTTGTGTTCGCGGCGGAAGAATTTGATCTCTTCCCAGGCCACGTCGATGGTGTAGCTGACCATCGCGCGCAGGTCGAACAGCAGGTTGACCGCGCCGGCCGATTTCAGTTTATACAAGGATTGTTCTTCGAATGTCTTGAAGTCGGCGATGGTGAATTCCCCAAGGACGGCGACGTTGACGAGGTTTGCGGTTTGTTCGATGGTGATCATTTTTCTGCTCCCTTATTTTTTTGGAGACGGGTGTTTGGGTGTCAGGCGTAAGCTTAACACACCACCCGCGATGATGAACGCCATGCCCACCCAACTGCTCAGCGGCAATACTTCATTCCACAGTAACATGCCGAACACGCTGGCGAACACGATGGTGCTGTATGCCAGGCTGCCGACCACCAGCGTGTTGCCGACGCGGTAGGCGCGCGTCATGGAGAGTTGCGCGAGGGTGGCGGTGCTGCCCAGCCCAAGCAGGAGGGCAAAGCCTTGCGGGGTGATGGTATGCACCGTGTCGAACAGCATCCACACGCCGCTGCCGATGGTGGCGATCAGGCTGAAATAAAATACGGTGCGCGTATCCGGTTCGCCGATGATGCCGAGTTGTTTGACGTTGAGATAGGCGATGCCGGCGAGAAAACCGGAAATCAGGCCGAGCAAACCGGGCAGCAGTTGATCGCGTTGCAAGGCCGGGTGCAACAGCAGCACCACGCCGCAGAAACCCAGCCCGATCGCGATGGTCAGCGGCAGATGAAACTTGTCCTTGAACACCAGCATGGTGAGGATGGTGAGAAACAGCGGCGCGGTGTAGTTGAGTGTGACGGCGGTGGCGAGCGGCAGCACAGTGATGCAGTAGAAGAACAGCGCGAGGGCTACCGAACCGGAAATGCCGCGCCACAGGTGGTTGCGCCAGTATTGTGTGGCAACGCTGACGCGCTGTTGACGCATGATGAGATAGATCAGCAACAATCCGAAGAACGAGCGATAGAACACCAGCTCGATATGGGAAAAATACGCCGCGCCGAGTTTGACGAACACCCCCATGCAGCCGAACAGGAGTCCGGCGACCAGCATCCACAGTGAGCCCATGCTAACCCGTCATTCCCATGCAAACGGGAATCCAGCGGATTTATTCAACCCGGAAAAAGCGGTTGAATTTGTAGGAGCGGGGCGTGCCTGTCCTGAGCCTGTCGAAGCGGCCCGCGATCCGCTTAATCGCGGGCATGGCCCGCTCCTACACACTGGTTTCCAGTTTGCGCGGGAATGACAATTAGAGGTGTGACGCAAGATTGCGGCGCAGATACTCATGGAAGTGCAGCATGCCGTCTTCGGTGGGCGACTGGTACGGGCCGTGCTCTTCGATGCCGCGCTGGTACAGCGACTTGCGCCCCTGGTGCATGCGCAGGCAGATGATATCGTCTTCCACCGCCGTTTCGTTATAGGCATGTTGTTCCGCCTCCACGTATTCGCGCTCGAACAGCGCGATGTCCTCGAGGTAATAGAACTCGACGATGTTGGTGCATGCCTCCGGGCCGCGCGGCACGAGGGTGCTGACCACCAGCGTGCCCGGATACCACTCGACCATGATGTTGGGGTAGTAGGTCAGCCAGATCGCGCCGTACTTCGGCAGTTTGCCGCCGTGGTAGCGCAGCACCTGTTCCTGCCACTTGCCGTACACATCGCTGCCGGCTTTGCGCAGCCCGTTGCGGATGCCGACGGTCTGCACGCTGTACTGTTCGCCGAATTCCCACTTGAGATCGTCGCAATCCACGAAATTGCCCAGGCCGGGATGAAAGGGCACGACGTGGTAGTCCTCCAGATACACTTCGATGAAAGTCTTCCAGTTGAACGCGTATTCGTCCACTTGCACGCGATCCAGCATGTAACCGGAAAAGTCGATTTCCTGAATCACGCCGACCCTGGCCAGGTCCTTGGCGATGTCGCGCTTGCCTGCAAACAGCAGGCCGTTCCAGTTTTGCAGCGGCGATTTGTTCAGATTCAAACAGGGGTTCTGCGGGAAGTGCGGCGCGCCGAGCAGCTCGCCATCGGTCTTGTAAGTCCAGCGGTGCATCGGGCAGACGATGTGTTGCGTGTTGCCGCGACCTTGCAGCATGATGGCCTGGCGATGGCGGCAGATGTTGCTGAGCAGCTCCACGCCGTTCTGGTTGCGCACCAGCATCTGCGCCCCGCCTTCCAGCACGTGATAGTCGCCCTGATTCGGAATCATCAGCTCATGGCCGACGTAGTTCGGCCCTTGTTCGAACAACAGGCGTTGCTCGACTTCCAGTGCTTTGGGATCGAAGTACCAGCCTAGCGGTGGCTGGATCGGAACCAGGGTGAGCTGATCTATGTTGGAGATATCGGACATGCCCTAATTGTGGATGTGGTGCGAGGGAGATAGGGATTGTCCCCGAAATTAATTGGTGGGGCAACAATAATGTCAGCTCATTTCGCGCGCTGTACCTTTTTCAACGGCGCGCCGCGATTGGAACGTTGGCCGGCCATCGTTATTTCTTCCTGGGTAGTTATAGCCAGTCAGATCGCTTGAAGTGCCGGTAAAGAAAGCCGCAGACTGCAATGATGATGAGAAGCGCAACGGGGTAGCCGTAATCCCATTGCAGTTCTGGCATGAGCTTGAAGTTCATGCCCCAAATGCCGGTGAAAACAGTAGCGACGGCAAAGATCGCAGCCCAGGCGGCCAGTTGTTTGTTGATTACGTTTTGTTCGATGGATACCGTGGACTGGCTGACCAGGATCGCTGTGGTGATGGTGTCGCGCATGGCATCTATCGTGGCATTGATGCGCGTCAGGTGATCATAGACATCGCGAAAATACTCCTGGGTGGTGGTACAGACCGGCGGCACGCGCCCGCCGTGAAGTTTTCCGGTGGCTTCCATCAGCGGCATCACTGCATGTTTGAGCACCACGGACTTGCGCTTGAGTTCATATAGCTGCGCAATGTTGGTGAGGGCATTCCCCTTGTCAAACAGGCGTTCCTCGATGGATTCCAGTTGCGACTCCAAATCATCTATCACCGGGAAGTAGCGGTCCACCACCGCGTCCATCAACGCATATAACACGAAGCCCGAGCCCAGCCGCAGCAATTCAGGCTCGCGCTCGCAGCGTTCGCGCACCCCAAGAAAACTCTGCTTGCTGTGGTTGCGGATAGAAAGGATGAAGTTGCGCCCTACGAAGACACTGATCTCGCCGACCGTCAACTCGGAATGGTCGGCCTCCACCAGATGCATCACCGCAAACAGTGTATCGCCGTATTCCTCGATTTTGGGACGCTGGTGGCCGTGGCGGGCGTCTTCGACCGCCAGGTCGTGCAGCCCGAATTCTTCCTGCATTTTTTTGAGTTCGGCTTTGGTGGTATCGCGCAGCGCCACCCAAACGAAACAATCCGTCCGTTCAAGATAATCACTAATTTCTTCGACGGGAAGGTCGGCGAGTTTGACGCCATTCTGGTAGGCAACGCAATTGATCAGCATGGCGGTTTACGGTCAGTTTATGAGTAGGCGGAGTATAAGCGTTAGTATGCGGCGGTTAGAGCGTCCAGCGCCAAGATTAAGTTCCAGCACAAAAAATTGTCCACGGCTGGGCCTTTGGGTAGAATGAGCCTCTTTGCAAACGGATATAGAGATGGCCGGGAAAACCCAGAAAACACAAGGCTTCGAGTCGGCAATGATCGAGCTTGAACAGATCGTCGCCGACATGGAAGCGGGCAAGTTGTCGCTGGAGGACTCGCTGGCTGCCTATAAACGCGGAGCTGAATTGTTGTCGTTCTGCCGTTCCAAACTGGAAGACGCGCAGCAACAAGTGCGCGTGCTGGAAGACGGTGTGCTGAAAGATTTTTCCGGTACGGGTGAGTCCGGACAATCTTGATGCGCGCTGATTTTCAGGGTTGGATCGCCGCCCATCAAGTGCGCTTCGAGGATGTGTTGCGCGAGTTGTTGCCCCGTTCGGAAGTCGCCCCGCAGCGATTGCATGAAGCGATGCGCTACGCGGTGCTGGATGGCGGCAAGCGTGTGCGTCCGCTGCTGGCGTTTGCCGCGGGCGAGTTGGCCGGCGCCGAGCTGGCGCGGGTGAATGTCGTGGCGGCGGCGGTCGAGCTGATCCATGCTTATTCGCTGGTGCATGATGACATGCCGTGCATGGACGACGACGTCTTGCGCCGCGGCAAGCCGACCTGCCATGTGCAATATGACGAGGCGACCGCGCTGCTGGTCGGCGACAGCCTGCAATCGCTGGCGTTTCAACTGCTCGCGGAACATCGTTTGAGCGATAACGCGCAGCGCCAACTTGAGATGATCAAACTGCTGGCGGTGGCCACCGGTTCGCGCGGCATGGCGGGCGGGCAGGCGATCGACCTCGCCAGCGTGGGCAAATCGCTCACGCTTCCCGAACTGGAATTCATGCACATCCACAAGACCGGCGCGCTGATCCGCGCGGCGGTGTTGCTGGGGGCCCATTGCGGTTCGGTCTCATCCGTTCAACTGGACAAGCTGGATCGTTTCGGCAAGCTGATCGGTCTCGCATTTCAGGTGGTGGACGATGTGCTGGACTGTGAAGCGGATACCGCCACGCTGGGCAAAACGGCGGGCAAGGATGCGGATAACGACAAGCCGACTTACGTCAGCCTGCTGGGTATACAGGGTGCGCGCGACATGGCGCAGCGTCTGCATCACGAGGCAATGGAAACACTGGCGGAATTCGGTGATTCCGCACAACGCCTCCGCGAATTGGCTGATTTCATCGTGTTGCGAAAGTTTTGATGAACACTCTCGTAATTCCGCGTTTTTGCAGGGTGGGCTCCGCGTGTGTTGTTGGGGCTTCATCCCCTTACAACCACGGCGTACCCCTTGCGGGTGTTGCCCACCATGTCGGGCAGAGCCCGACCTACCTTTTGGATACAGTCCTTTTGCTAACAGATCAGGGATCCCATTGATGTATTCATTGCTCAATACCATCAACACCCCCGACGACCTTCGCCACTTGGAGCGCGAACAGTTGCCGCAACTCGCCAAGGAATTGCGCGGATTTCTGGTCGAGTCGGTCAGCAAGACCGGCGGGCATTTGTCTTCCAACCTCGGCACGGTCGAACTGACCATCGCGCTGCACTACATCTACAACACGCCGGAAGACAAGCTGGTCTGGGATGTGGGACATCAGACCTATACGCACAAGATCCTGACCGGTAGGCGCGAGGCGATGAGTCGTTTGCGCATGGCGGGCGGCATCGCCGGTTTCCCCAAGCGCGAAGAAAGCCCGTATGACACCTTCGGCACCGGGCATTCCAGCACATCGATCTCGGCGGCGCTGGGCATGGCGGTGGCGGCTCAACTGCAAGGCTCCGAGCGCCGTGCCGTGGCGGTCATCGGCGACGGCGCGATGAGCGGCGGCATGGCCTTCGAGGCGCTGAACAACGCCGGTGCGATGGATGCAAATCTGCTGGTGATCCTCAATGACAACGACATGTCCATCTCGCGCCCGGTCGGCGCGCTGAACAACTATCTGGCCAGGCTGATGTCTGGGCGTTTTTATGCAGCGATGCGGCGCGGCAGCGAGAAAGTGCTGAAGGGTATGCCGCCGATGCTCGAATTCGCCAAGCGCGCCGAAGAACATTTCAAGGGAATGGTGATACCCGGCACGCTGTTTGAAGAATTTGGTTTCAATTACATCGGTCCGATCGACGGGCATGATATGGATGTGTTGCTGGATACCCTGGGCAATATTCGCAAGCTGAGCGGCCCGCAGTTCCTGCACATCGTCACACAAAAGGGCAAGGGCTATGCGCTGGCCGAGGAGAATTGCCTGCTGTATCACGGCGTGAGCAAGTTTGACAGCACTCAAGGTATCGTTGTGAAGCCTGTCCTGAGCGGTGTCGAAGGAGAATCCGCCAAGCCCACGTACACCCAGGTGTTCGGGCAGTGGCTGTGCGATATCGCAGTGCAGGATGAACGGGTGGTGGGCATCACGCCGGCGATGTGCGAAGGCTCCGGCCTGACGGAATTTGCGGCGCGTTTTCCGAATCGCTATTTTGACGTGGGCATCGCCGAGCAGCATGCACTCACTTTCGCGGCAGGGTTGGCATGCGATGGATACAAGCCGGTGGTGGCGATCTATTCGACTTTCTTGCAGCGCGCTTACGATCAACTCATACACGACATCGCAATCCAGAATCTGCCGGTGGTGTTCGCAATCGATCGCGGCGGGCTGGTCGGTGCGGACGGTGCGACGCACGCGGGCAGCTTCGACCTTTCCTATTTGCGCTGTATCCCGAACATGACAGTGATGGCACCCGCTGACGAAAACGAATGCCGCCAGATGCTGTTCACCGCTTTCCAGTTGAATACGCCGAGTGCGGTGCGCTATCCGCGCGGCACCGGACCGGGCGTGGCGATCAGCCCCGAGATGTGCGCATTGCCCATAGGCAAGGGCGAGTTGCGTCGTGAGGGTAAACGGGTTGCGATCCTGGCATTTGGCACCATGCTGGCCCCCGCGCTGGCGGCGGCTGAGCAACTCAATGCGACGGTGGTGAACATGCGCTTCGTCAAACCACTGGATGCAGAATTGGTATTGCGCCTGGCGCGCGATCACGAGCTGCTGGTGACGGTGGAAGAGAACACCATACAAGGCGGCGCGGGCAGTGCGGTGGCGGAATGTTTGCAACTGCACGGTATCGCCATCCCGCTGCTGCAACTCGGCTTGCCGGACCGGTTCATCGAGCAGGGAGAACACGCGCAGATGCTGGCGGATTGCGGCCTGGATGCCAAGGGCTTGCTCGCGGCGGTTGAAAATAAATTATCCCAGGTCAGAAATTAATTGGCGCAAAATTATATTGACCTAGTAAATTTGTCGGGATTGGTTATAATCTTTTGCCTACGCAACTTGATAGGATGTCAATTATGAATACTCCCGTACAAAATTTTATTCCCGATGTGCAAAGTTCGGCTGATACGCGTCACTTGGCGATCGATCGCGTCGGCATCAAAGGCATACGCCACCCGGTGAAGGTCAAAGACAAGAGTGTCGGCGTTCAGCACACTGTCGCCACTTTCAACATGTATGTGCATTTGCCGCACAACTTCAAGGGCACGCACATGTCGCGCTTCGTCGAGATACTCAACCAGCATGAGCGCGAGATATCTGTCGAGTCTTTCGAAAGTATCCTGAAAGAAATGGTGACGCGTCTGGAAGCGAAGTCCGGATACATCGAAATGAGTTTTCCGTATTTCGTGAACAAGACCGCACCAGTGTCCGGGGTGCAAAGCCTGCTCGATTACGACGTCACGCTGATCGGCGAAACTGTTCACGGCAAGCCGCGCGTCACGATGAAAGTGCTGGTGCCGGTCACCAGCCTGTGTCCATGCTCGAAGAAGATTTCCGAGCGCGGCGCGCATAACCAGCGTTCGCATGTCACGCTTTCAATACGCACCAACGAGTTCGTCTGGATCGAGGACGTGATCCGCATCGCGGAAGAGCAGGCATCGTGCGAACTGTACGGCTTGCTGAAACGTCCCGATGAAAAGTTCGTCACCGAACGCGCTTACGACAATCCCAAATTTGTCGAAGACTTGGTGCGCGACGTGGCGACGGTGCTGGATGCGGACAAGCGCATCGATGCCTATGTGGTCGAGTCGGAGAATTTCGAGTCGATACACAATCACTCGGCGTATGCGCTGATCGAGCGGGATAAAATGAAGGATTGAGGATCAAGGATCAAGGATCAAGGATCAAGGATCAAGGATCAAGGATCAAGGATCAAGGATCAAGGATCAAGGATCAAGGATCAAGAAAACCCTCTGCTCCGTCTTTCGCTTAAGCCCGAATCCTGAATCCTGACTTATGAAGCCCGTCGCCATCTTTCGCCATACCGCTACAGAAGGTCCCGGTTACCTTGCAGAATTCCTCAATAAGCGAAAAATCCCGTGGCAATTGATCGCGATTGATGCGGGCGATGCCGTGCCATCGAGCGCTTCGGCATATTCAGGGCTGGTCTTCATGGGCGGGCCGATGAGCGTCAACGACGATTTGCCGTGGATACCGAAAGTCGAAGCATTGATCCGCGATGCCGTTGCTCAAGACGTTCCGCTGTTGGGGCATTGCCTGGGTGGGCAACTGATCTCCAAGGCACTGGGCGGCATCGTGTCGCGCAATCCGGTCAAGGAGATTGGCTGGGGAAAGGTGCAGGTGTCGGATAATGACATCGCGCGCGACTGGTTCGGCGATATCCAAAACTTTGCGGCCTTCCACTGGCACGGCGAAACATTCAGCTTGCCGCAAGGCGCGACTCACCTGCTGTCCAGTGCACATTGTACAAATCAAGCCTACGCTATCGGCAAGCATCTCGCGCTGCAATGCCATATCGAGATGACCGCCGAAATGATCGCGACCTGGTGCGCGGCGGGTGCGGATGAAGTGGCGGCCAGCGGCGCCAGTCCGGCAGTGCAACCGGTGGGCGAGATGCAAAAGCAGATGGTGCACAAATTGCCGCGCTTGAATAGCGTGGCGATTCAGCTTTATAGCCAATGGGCCAAGGGCTTAACACCTTAATGAATCTGCCGATAAATGTTGCTGGTGGGATTGATTGATTTCGCTATAATGCGCGGGTTTCCGCTGCACAGGGAACTTTATTTACCGACTATATCAAGAGGGATTCCATGAAAAAACTGATCGCATTGGCATGTTTTGGTTTTGCATTTTCCGTATCCGCTCCGGCTTTCGCTGGCGCACAGCAAGAAAAGATGAAGGGCTGCAACGTAGAAGCAAAAGGCATGAAGGGTGACGAACGCAAGGCATTCATGAGCAAGTGCCTGAAAAAGGATTACGTGCTGAAGTCTGCCGCACCTGCCGCACCTGCTGCGGCTCCAGCTGCCGCTCCTGCCAAAGCGGATGCCAAGCCGGCTGCCAGTGCTGCTGCTCCTACCGCAAAGATGAAGCAACAGGACAAGATGAAGTCATGCAATGCTGATGCCAAAGCCAAGGCACTCAAGGGCGACGAGCGCAAGAAGTTCATGAGCTCCTGCCTCAAGGGTTAAGCTTCATTAGCCGCACCGGGAACGCGCCGCAAGGCGCGTTTTTCTTTGGGGCTGTATAATCCACGATCTTTGCGCGACCAAGTCGCGTTTTACATTTTAAGGTTGCATGATCAAAAAATTCCTCAAGCGTGTATTCCGCAAGCCTGCCAAGGTAAAATCGGTAGGGAATGCCCAGGTTATCCCATTCAGATTGCATGGTGTGACGCGCGACCAGATCAGCTACGGTGCGTTGAAAGTCACCGACGGGCTGCAAGCAGCAGGCTATCAGGCCTATGTGGTTGGCGGTGCGGTGCGCGACCTGTTGCTGGAACGTATGCCAAAGGATTTCGATGTGGCGACCGATGCCACTCCGGAGGAAGTGCGCCGGCTATTCCGTCGTTCGCGCATCATCGGGCGGCGCTTCCAGCTGGTGCATGTGATGTTCGGCGAGGATGTGGTGGAGGTGTCTACTTTCCGCCGCATGATCGAAGCCGAAGATGCGCAGACCGACGAGCATGGGCGCCTGCTGCGCGACAATGAATTCGGCGATCAGGAACAGGATGCGGCAAGGCGCGATTTTACCGCCAATGCGCTGTTCTACGATCCGAGCACCCAGGAGATCTACGACTATCACGGCGGTTATGCCGATACCCGCAATCATCTGTTGCGCATCATCGGCGATCCGCTGGTGCGTTACCGCGAAGACCCGGTGCGCATGCTGCGCGCGGTACGCTTGTCCGCGAAACTGGGTATCAAGCTGGATGCGGCGACCGCCGCGCCGATCGCCAAGATGAAAAGCCTGCTCGACAACGTGCCGCAGGCGCGCTTGCTCGATGAAGTGCTGAAGATGCTGTTGTCCGGGCATTCGGTGGAATGCATCAAGCATTTGCGCAAGATGAATCTGCACCATGGCTTGTTGCCGCTGCTGGATGTGATTCTGGAGCAGCCGATGGGTGAGAAATTCATCATGCTGGCGTTGCGCAACACCGACGAGCGTATCAGTCAGGACAAGACGGTCTCACCCGCCTTCCTGTTCGCGGCATTGTTGTGGCATGAAGTGCTGGCGACTTGGAAACTGCATCAGCAGCAAGGCGAGCGTCCGGTGGGAGCAATGCATGAGGCGATGGACGAGGTATTGGCAAGACAGAAGGCGCAGCTGGCCATTCCGCACCGCCAGGATGCGGTGATGAAAGAGATCTGGCTGATGCAGCAACGCTTCGAGCAACGCGCCGGACAACGACCGTTCCGTTTGCTGGAGCAATCGCGTTTCCGCGCCGGATTCGATTTTCTGTTGCTGCGCTGTGCCAGCGGCGAAGTGGATGACGAACTCGGACTGTGGTGGGACGAATTTCAGGATACCAGTGCCGAGCGTCGCGCGGAAATGTTGCAGCCGGAAGGAGCGGGGGAAAAGAAACGCCGCCGCCGCAAGCCGCGCAAGAAACCTGAAGTGGCGGCCGGGGATGAATCGGCAGCGGATGAGCAGTCAGCATAATTCTGGAAACAGCTCACACCACGGAATACTGATAAAGCCACTAGCCATTCCACTAAACGACCAAAGAACGGTCGCCAAGTGGCTGGTTAACGGAACACACGGAATAAAAACAATGAATTTCGCACTCTTTGATATTCACCCTGATATTCACCAACTGGGGGACGTCATAAAACACGCCAAGTTTGTTCTTTTCCGTGTATTCCGTGGTTATGAATTGCAGTTTTCAGCGTAATGTCGCACATCGCCTTTATCGGGCTGGGCAGCAATCTGGGAGACCCGCACAGCCAATTGCAGCGTGCCTTCGTTGATCTTGATGGACTGCCCGGCACGCGTTTGACGGCATGGTCTTCGCTGTATCGCAGTGCGCCGCTGGGTTGTCTTGATCAGCCGGATTTCGTGAATGCGGTTGCAAAGATCGCGACGAGCCTGTCGCCGCAAGCGTTGCTGCAAGCCCTGTTGCAAATCGAACATCAGCACGGTCGCCAGCGCACCTTTCGCAACGCGCCGCGCACACTGGATCTGGACGTGCTGCTCTACGACGATATGCAACTGCAAGAGCAGGGCCTGACGATCCCGCATCCGCAGATGCACCTGCGTGCGTTCGTGTTGCAGCCCTTGCTGGAGATCGCGCCGGATATCGGCATACCAGGCGTGGGGCAGGCGCAACGGTCATTGCAGGCTTGCCAGGATCAGGTTTTGGAGAGGCTAACCAGTGTTGTTTGACAAGTATCGTTACGTGGTCGTGGAAGGTCCGATAGGCGTGGGCAAGACCAGCCTTGTACATCGCCTTGCGCAACATGTGGGTGCCACGACTTTGTTGGAAAAGCCCGATGAAAATCCCTTTCTCGCCCGGTTCTACCAGGATCCGCCGCGCTATGCGCTGGCGACCCAGTTGTTCTTTTTGTTTCAGCGCGGCAACGAAGTGCGCGACCTGGCGCAGATGGATTTTTTTCGCAACAGCACGGTGTCGGATTATCTGTTCGAAAAAGATCCTTTGTTCGCACGTCTCAATCTGAACGAGGAAGAGTTCGCGCTGTATCAGCAGATTTATCGGACGCTGCAATTGCAGGCCCCTGTGCCGGATCTGGTGATCTATTTGCAGGCCGCGCCGGAAACGCTGGTGGAGCGTGTGCGCCGCCGCGCCCAACCTTACGAGAATGGCATCAGCGAAAATTATTTATATCGGCTTGCACAAAGCTACAGCGATTTCTTCTATCATTACGACGCGGCGCCGGTGTTGATGGTGAACAGCGAACATCTGAATTTTGTCGATGGCGATGAGGATTTCACCTTGCTGTTGAAGCGCATTGAGGAAATGCGCGGACCGCGCGAATTCTTTAGTCGGGGGTGAGGAGCCTCTGATTTAATCCTGCATGGTCGCGACAATGGCTTTGCGGGATGTGATGCAAGGAGCACAACATGGCAGACCGCCCGCAAAGCCTTGTCCCGAAGGGTTGCGACCAAAACGGATGCTTGCGGCGTTGCGCTCCTTGGCATCGTAGTCCAAACTACGACCTTCGTCGCGCGTCTTGCAATCATCTCGTTTTGGTCTGCAACGCGTCCCATGAATGATTAGATCAGAGGCTCCATAGATGCGAACTACGCTGACCAAATTGCAAACCATGCGCAGCAAGGGCGAGAAAATCGCCGTGCTGACTTGTTACGATGCCAGCTTTGCCACGCTGCTGGAAGTGCAGGGCGTTGACGTGCTGCTGGTCGGCGATTCGCTCGGCATGGTGTTGCAGGGACATGAGACCACGCTGCCGGTTACGCTGGACGACATGGCGTACCACACCGCCTGCGTGGCGCGCGGCGCGAAACAGGCGTTTATTGTCGCCGACATGCCGTTCGGCACCTTTCAGGTCAGCCCGGAAAAAACTTTCGAACATGCCGCGCGGTTGATGGAGGCGGGCGCGCAAATGGTCAAACTGGAAGGCGGCGCGGCTATGGTCGAGACGGTGCGTTTCCTTTCCGGACGCGGCATCCCGGTGTGTGGACACCTCGGGCTGACCCCGCAATCGGTGCATCAGCTGGGCGGCTATCGTGTGCAAGGCAAGGATTCCGCTGCCGCGCAAAAAATATTGGAGGATGCCGTTGCGCTTGAACAGGCCGGCGCGGGCATGATCGTGCTGGAAGCGATGCCCGCGCTGCTGGCTGCGGAGATCACTGCTGCACTTTCCATTCCCACAATCGGCATCGGCGCGGGGGCAGCGTGTTCCGGCCAGGTGCTGGTGCTGCACGATATGCTGGATATCTATCCGGGCAAGAAGGCGCGCTTCGTGAAGAATTACATGCAGGGCGCGAACAGTATCGCAGATGCGGTGGCGAACTATGTTGCCGAAGTAAAGGCGGGCGATTTTCCGGCGCAGGAACACAGCTTCTGATGAAAGTCGTTTCAACTGTCGCGAAACTACGCGCACGACTGGCTGACGAAGGTGCCATCGCCTTCGTGCCGACCATGGGCAATCTGCATCCGGGACATCTCGATCTGATGGGCTTCGCACGCGAGCATGGCAACTGCGTGGTGGCGAGCATTTTCGTGAATCCGCTGCAATTCGGCCCGAACGAGGACTTCGAGAAATACCCGCGCACGCTGGAAGCGGATTGTGCCAAGCTGCAAAGCTTGGCGGATGTGGTGTTTGTTCCATCGATCAACGAAATGTATCCCGCACAGCAAACCGTGTTCGTCGAGCTGCCGCAGATTGCCAACGAACTGGATGGCGCGTCGCGTCCCGGACATTTTCGCGGCATGGCGACGGTGGTGCTGAAGCTGCTGAATATCGTGCAGCCGCACACCGCGCTGTTTGGCAAGAAGGATTACCAGCAACTGCACATCATCCGCCAGCTGGTCGCCCAGTTGAATCTGCCGGTACGCATCATCGGCGGTGAGACGGTGCGTGCGGCGGACGGTCTGGCACTGAGTTCGCGCAACCAGTATTTGAGCAAGGCGGAGCGTGGCGAGGCGGTCTTTCTGTACCAGACGCTGCAAGGTATGCGGTTAGCCATCTTGCAGGGTGAGCGGGATTTTGAACGATTGCAGCAACAGGCGGTCGAAGTGATGTCAGCGAGGGGCTGGGCTGTGGATTATGTAGTAGTGCGCAACCAGTCCGATTTGCTGCCACCCGGTGTTGTACAAGGCAATCAGGCACAACGCGATCTGGTGATTCTGGCGGCGGCCAGGTTGGGCAGTACCCGCTTGCTGGATAACGTTGAAGTTTGCCTGGTTGATTGATTGCGTATAGATTGATTACTTGGGCGGCAGGGTGCTATATAATCCGCGCCCACTGAAATAAGAGGTGTCCTATGCAAAGAATTATGCTTAAAGCCAAGTTGCACCGGGTGCATGTCACGCACTCCGAGTTGCATTACGAAGGCTCCTGCGCGATCGATGACGATTTGCTGGATGCTGCCGACATCAGGGAATATCAGCAGATCGACATCTACAATGTCACCAATGGCGAGCGTTTCACCACCTACGCGATTCGCGCGCAACGCGGCTCCGGGGTGATTTCCGTGAATGGTGCGGCAGCGCATAAGGCCAATCCGGGCGACATTCTCATCATTGCCAGCTACGCCATGTATTCCGAAATGGAGCTGCAAAAATTCCATCCCCAACTCGTCTACGTGGACGAGCATAACCGCATCATCGCGCAACGCGAACAGATTCCGGTGCAGGCAGCCTAGTAGCAGGTTGATGGTTAAATCAGGTTAGCCGTGGTTCACCAGCGTCCTTGCCCTTTTAATCATTAGCTGTGAATGATTGGGATGGTTTTGAAAGAAGGAAATGCTTTTCTGGACGTCTTGGCTATGTCGGCCAGCGTATATTCGTCGAGTACGCCCAGAAAGCTGGCCTGCGCATTGAATATGACTGACTTAAGACTGCAGGAACGGGTGATTACGCATTGATCCGTGGCAGGATTGAAACATTCAAGCAGATCAAAATCGGGTTCGGTTGATCGCACCACCTCTCCAATCAGAATCTCTTTCGCGGGACGGGCGAGTTTGAGTCCGCCGTGCCTTCCCCTTGTTGTCAGTATGTGGCCGTTCAATCCTAAATTGTGTACCACTTTGACGAGATGGTTGCGAGAAATCTTGTAAAAATCTGCCAGTTCAGTGATTGTCACGT
>Ga0097691_1001709_pt1 | contig 15651 bp, 12 predicted proteins | sample NGESurdeep072012_8_FD_72858 | JGI IMG/M metagenome (GOLD analysis project Ga0097691, IMG submission 72858) | Arctic peat soil microbial communities from Barrow, Alaska - NGEE Surface sample 210-1 deep-072012 | ecosystem: Environmental > Terrestrial > Soil > Wetlands > Peat ... | reverse complement strand
GATCCACATCGGGACCATCACCGGGAAGTTGAACGGGGTGATCGCAGCGGTCACGCCCAGGGGCCCGCGGAGCGTGAAGGCGTCGACCTTCGTGGCGACGTTCGGCGTGTTCAGGCCCGCGAGGTGGACCGGGAGGCCGCAGGCGAACTCGACGGTCTCGAGCCCGCGCATGACCTCGCCGAGGGCGTCCGGGAACGTCTTGCCGTGATCGCGCGTGATGAGTGCCGCCATCTCCTCGCGGTGCCGCCAGACGAGCTCGCGGTAGGCGAAGAAGATCTGGCTGCGGGCGATGAGCGGGGTGTCGCGCCAGGCCGGGAACGCCGCCCGGGCGGCCTTGACGGCGGCATCCACCTCGGACGCGCCCCCGCGCGGCACCCGGCCAATGACCTGGCCCGTCGCGGGGTTGTAGATCGGCCCGGTCTGCTCGGGCAGGACCTCGACCGGTCGGCCGCCGATCCAGTGGCTGAGGATTGGCAGCGTCGCGGGCTGCACGACTTCGATTGTCACCTCTTGCGCCTCCTTGGGGCTGCGGTCGACGGGGTCAGGCGATCCGGACGTCGGGGTCCGGAAGGACCAGGTCGCGGATCGCGCCCTGGAGATCGTGATAGGACTTGACGAAGGCACGCAGCGTGCGCGCGCTGGCGCCGAAGCCCTCGAACTCGGCGGGGGTCATGCCGTCCGGCTCGTACGCGCGCCGGAAGTCCGGGATGCGCTCGTACAGGTCGGCGATCATCGCGGGCTCAACCGGGACGTCCATGCGGGGCACGGGCGCGATCCCGCTCTTGTTGAAGCGGACCTGCCAGGGATAGGGGAGCGTCATGCTGACGTCGCCGCCGACGAGTTCGGTCCAGTGGAGGCGGTGGCGGTACGCCGCGGCGAGCAGGCGGCTCCGGTACCCGCGCTCCCGGAAGATGCCGTAGGCCCGCTTGAACGCCGCGACGCCAGCCCAGTTGGGAGCGTCCGGGTGGACCGCGAGGCCGTCGCGCTCGACGCAGACCTTCATCCAGTCGTCGAGGCGGCCGATCATGATCGTCACGATCGGCGTCATCGACGAGACGTCCCCGCCGGCCGCCGCGCGCCGCTCCAGCCCGCGCTCCACGGCCTCGCCGGCCGCGAGCGCCTGGGGCACCGTGAAGCTCACCGTGGCGTTGATGTTGATCCCGCGGAAGGTCGCCTCCTCGATCGCGACGATTCCCGCCGCGGTGGCCGGGAACTTGACCTGGATGTTCGGGGCGAGACCCGCGAAGCGCACCCCCTGCTCAACCATGCGGACCGGGTCGCGATGGTTGGCCGGGTTCGTCTGCACGGAGAGCCGGCCATGTCGGCCGCCGCCGCGCTCAAAGACGGGCTGGAGGATGGATGCGCCCCGGGCGGCCATCTCCTCGATGATGGCCCAGGTCAGCTCGACCTCCGACCAGGTCGGGTTGGCCGCCGCGAGCCCGTGGACCCGAGGGACCCAGTGGGCCTTCTCCTTCTTCATGATGTCCAGCACGATGCTCGGGTTCGAGGTCGCGCCGGTCGCCCCGCGCTCGACAGCATAGGCCAGCTCATCGACCGCGCAGGAATCGTTCCAGTACTGGGTAGGCGTCTCTTGCGTCATCCTCAGGAGTGGGCTGTCGTCCGCCATTGTCGTCATCCAGGTTCTCCTCGCGAGCTTGTGATGCCCATATAATCGATGATCGATAGCATGTGCGCAAGCCCCAATGCCACCCAGGGTGCGGCGCATCCCCGGAGACGCCTGGCGCCGGTCGGCACTTGACGGCGTGCGGCGCAGTGCTATCCTCAACAATCGATTATCGACGATCCACATCCGCGACCCGGGCGAACGCCCCGTCGCAACGCGAAGATGAGAGGTTTCGTGGCTACGCCCCTCGCCCGCTCCTTCGCAGTCTGGCGGCATGATCGCGATCGCGCACGAGAGCGGGCGCAGCGCGCTTCGAATTCCTGTCACGGCGGCCCCAGTGCCGAGCCGGAGGACGCCCAGCACGTGATCGATCGCGCGTGGGGCATTGCCGGGCTTCTCGGCGCATCCAGCATGGAACGACTTCCGACGGAGGTGGCGAGCGCAGGGAGCATTCGGCGTTTCACGCGGGTGGCCAGCCCGACCGGAGCCCCCGGCCGGCCATGTCGTCCTGGGTGGCGACAGAGCGAGTAGTTGGGAGACGAACGCAGTGGCACTCAAGGAAGAAGTCCTGGGCCAGTTCCTCGGGGATGAGAAGTTCCCGATCGAGTGGTCCTCGGAGACGGAGAAGCTCCTCTTCTGGGTCTACGACGATCTGCACTGCCCCCATCCGCTGAGCCCGATGTACGAGGACATCGGCGGCTGGTGGATGAGCTGCGACCACATGTTCCGGCGCTTCGGTGCGCCGTTCGCCACCGACTGGATCTACAAGAACGTCAACGGCTACTGTTACACCGCCGCCATCCCCGCCGAGGCGGGCCTGAGTTCGACGGTCAGCTCGCAGGAGTACGGGTCGACGTACCACGCCCGCGTGCCGCTCGACCCGGACTACGCGAACAAGATCGGGACGTACCTCGGCGCCGTCCTGCCGACCTACGGCCTCGAGTTCGCGACGTGGTGGAACGAGCGCCTCGTCCCCGAGATGAAGCGCAACTTCGCGTACCTGGAGGGCAAGCTCGACCAGCAGGACGAGCTCAACCTGATGCAGCTCGCCTGCCTGCTCGAGGACGCGATCGACATCCACGATCGCCACTGGAAGATCCACTGGATGCTCAACTTCGCCCAGCTGTCCGCGACGCTCAACCTGCGGGCGGTCATGGAGAAGACGCACGGGAAGATCAACGAGCAGCTCCTGGGCCGACTCCAGAACTCGGCCAAGGACCGCAACTGGGACTCGATCGAGGCCCTCTGGAAGATGAAGGAGGAGGCGAAGGCCGACCCGGTTCTCGCCGAGGCCTTCAAGGCGGAGACGGCCGACGATATCATCGCGGCCCTCAAGTCCACGGAGCGCGGCAAGGGCTTCATCGCCGAGCGGGTCGTCCCGTACCAGAAGGAGTACGGCTGGCACGCGGTCTGGAGCCACGAGTTCATCTTCCCGAACGTCGTCGAGCAGATGGAGCCCGTCATCGAGCTCGTCCGCGGCTACATCCAGACCGACTATGACTACCCGAAGATGATGGGCGCCCTGGCGGCCGACATCAAGGCCGCGGCGGCCGAGATCCTCGAAGGCCTCGAGGGCGAGGCACTCGAGGAGATGCGCGCCGCCAACGACATCAACCTGCGGATGGCACCGCTTACCCCGGACCATCACTTCTACATCGACCAGGGCGCCAACGCGCACATGCGCCAGGCGCTCCTGGCGATCGGCCGGAAGCTCGTCGCGGCCGGTGCCCTCGACGCGCCCGGCGACGTCGTCTTCTTCAAGTACAACGAACTTCGTGTCTTCATGGGCAACCCGGCCGGCATGGACGGCCGGACTCTCGTCGCCGAGCGCAAGGCCGAGCGCGAGAAGGCGTACACCTTCCGGCCCAAGGAGTGGGTCGGTACCGCCACCAAGACGCAGCTTGCCTTCCCGTACCTGAACCTGTGGGGCTTCCCCGACAAGTTCTACCGCAAGGAATCGACGGTCGCCGGCCAGATCAACGGGCTCGGCGGCTCGCCGGGCGTCGTCGAGGGCATCGCGCGGGTCGTCCTCCGCGAGGACCAGTTCGATGATGTCCGGGCGGGCGACATCCTCGTCTGCCAGATGACGAACCCGGCCTGGGTCGTCCTCTTCACCAAGATCGTCGGCCTCGTGACCGACGCGGGCGGGACCGTGTCGCACCCGGCCGTCCTCTCCCGCGAGTTCGGCATCCCGGCCGTCGTCGGGACGTCCGTGGCCACCCAGCAGATCAAGAACGGGGACCGGGTCCGCCTCAACGGCACGACCGGCCTCGTCGAGATCCTCATCAGCGCGCCCGCCAAGCCGGCCGTCGGCTTCAAGGACTGACCCCTTCCTCTCCATGCCCCGCAGCGCTTCGATCTCGCGCAGCGTCCTGAGCGACCAGGTCAAGGATCGCCTCCTGCAGGCGATCCTGGCCGGTCGTTACCCGCCCGGGTCCCGCATCGTCGAGACTCGGGCGGCGCGCGAGTTCGGCACCAGCCAGGCGCCGGTCCGGGAGGCGCTGCGCGATCTCGAGGCGCTCGGCGTCGTGGAGATCGCGGCCTTCCGCGGCGCCCGCGTTCGCCGTCCCACGGCGGCGGAGCTGCTGGAGGCCTACGCTGTCCGCGCCGAGCTGGAGGCGCTCGGGGTCGTTCTCGCGCTGCCCCGGCTCACCAACGCGAACCTCGAGGAGCTCCAGCGCTACCTCGACACCATGCGCCGGGCGGCCGCCGGGGGAGACGTCCACGCAGAGGCATCCGCCGACGCCAGCTTCCACGGCCGCCTGGTCGAGCTGGCGAACAACGCCACGCTGCTGCGCGTGTGGCGTCTCCTGGAGCCGTTCTCGAGGACCTACATCACCATCGTCGTCCCCGGCGCCGACCGGCGTCGGATCGCCGAGCTGCACGCCCCGATCCTCGAGGCGCTGCGCAGCAGGGACCCGCAGATGACGGCGGACTCGATCCGCCGCCATTTCGCGGATGCCCAGTCAATGCTCGCCGGGCTGTGGGCGGAACCGGAGCCAAGCAGAACCGCCCAACGACCCATCCGCGCTCCCCGCGCAGCGGCTCGCCGCGCGACGGTGGGCTGACCGCCCTGGTGAAGGAGACCATGAACGCAACGCTGCAACTGACGGAGGAGATGTCGGCCGGGGCCGCCCGCCTGCGGGTGGACGTGTACGGCGGCGAACCGCGCGAGCACGTGCTCGACGACCTGAACTTCCTGAACTATCGCCTCGCCGACGTGCGCATCTCGCCGGAGGTGACGCTGGGGGAGCCGGACATCGTCTGGAACCAGGACGGCGAGAAGGCGATCTCCTACGACGGCCACACGATGACCTTCACCGGCCCGTGGCCGGCGGGCCCCATCCAGAAGGTCGTCGTCACCATGCTCGCCCTGCGCATGGAGGCCGTGGGCCTGCACCCGTTCCACGCCGCCGCCGTCCGCTACCGCGGCAAGACCATCGTCTTTCTCGGCGGCGAGTCGAACCACGGCAAGAGCATGGGCCTGATCGAGGCCGGTCGCCGGGGCGGTCTCCAGGTGGCCTCGGAGACGTCGGTCATCGACGAGAACGGCGTGGTGGTCCGCGGCTCGGAGGAGCTGTTCCTCACGAAGCGCACCGAGGGAACCGAGCGAGCCGACAAGGCCGCCCCGAACAAGGGCGTCGAGAAGTTCTGGGGCGAGCTGCCGGCCTGGGACTTCTACACGGAGCCGACGAACGTCGACATCGTGATCGTGCCCGCGATCGATGGCAACTTCGATGCCAGCACCGGCGCGATGATCCCCTTCGAGCGCCAGTTCCAGACGCTCCACTCGCTCCAGAACTACCTTCTCACGAACGAGCTGCTCGCGGCTGGCTGGCCGATGCCCGTCGTGGACAACGACCTCCTGCGCAAGGCGCGGGCTGGGTTCGTGGAGCGCTTCTGCGAGCGCCCGTTCTACTTCATCCGCGCGGCCACTCCCCAGGTGCTCCTGGACGAGGTGGACAAGATCCTCTGAGCAAAGGGGGCGTTGGAACCAGATGCACACGTTCGCCTACGCGCGGCCGGCGACGCTGGCCGAGGCGGTGGCACTCCTGGAGGCGCACGGACCGGCCGCGCGCCTCCTTGCCGGGGGCACCGACCTCGTGATCCGGCTGCGGGACGGCACAGCCCGGCCGGCCGTGGTGATCGACGTCAAGCAGATCGCCGAGCTTCGCCCCGCGATCCACGAGGACGGCGGCCGTCTCGTGATCAGCGCCGGCACGGTCATGACCGACGTCGCGTCGGACGAACGTGTGCGCCGCTCGTTCCCCGCGCTCGCCGAGGCGGCGGCCGTCGTCGGCTCCGTGCAGATCCGGAACAGGGCCACGCTCGTCGGCAACGTGTGCAATGCGTCGCCGGCCGCCGACACGGCCCCCTCGCTCCTCGTGTACGACGCCACCGTCGTCGCCGAGGGACCCGGCGGGACCCGGCGCATCCCGGTCGACGATTTCTTCGTCCGCTCCGGGGTCACCACCCTGGCACGCGGCGAGATCGTGACCGCGATCGAGCTGCCCCTGCCGGCCCGGAAGATGGGCGCCGTCCACATGCGACGCACGCGGCGCCGCGGGCACGATCTCGCGTCGGTCACCCTCTGCTGCGGGGTGGACGACGCGGAGGTTACCCGGCTGGCCTACGGCAGCGTTGGCCCGCGGCCCGTCCTCATGATCGACGAGAGCGGCGTCCTCGCCGACCCGGCGGCCGCGGACGAGGCGAAGGCGCCGATCTTCGAGCGGATGTTCGCTGACGCCAGCCCGTCTCCGCGCTCGATGCGCGCGAGCCCGGAATACCGCCTGGCGATGCTCCGCGTCCTTGGGGCGCGGGCGCTGCGGACCGCGATCGACCGGCTGGCCCAGGGATGAGCGAGATGATCCAGACGGTCCTGATCGAGCTGACCGTGAACGGGCGCCGGCGGGCGCTCACTGTGGCCGCCAACCACACCCTGCTCGACGTCCTGCGCGACGATCTGGAGCTTACGGGCACCAAGGAATGCTGCCTGGTGGGCGAGTGCGGTGCGTGCACTGTTAGCCTGGACGGCCGCATCGTCGATTCCTGCCTGGTGCTCGCGGTCGAGGCCGACCGGGCGCAGGTCACGACGGTCGAGGGGCTCGCGGTCGACGGGCACGTGAGCCCGCTCCAGCAGGCGTTCCTCGACAAGGGCGCCGTCCAGTGCGGGTTCTGCATCCCCGGCCAGCTCGTGGCGGCACACGCCCTCCTGGCGGAGAACCCCCATCCCACCGTCCCGGAGATCCAGGAGGGCCTCGCCGGCAACCTGTGCCGCTGCGCCTGCTACCAGCAGATCACCGAGGCGGTCCTCGCGACCGCCGAGGGGACCGACCGATGAGAACGGATCGAATCGGCGGCTCACCCAACCGCGTCGGCGGAATCGGCCGGGTCACCGGCAGCCAGCAGTACGTGGCCGACATCCGGCTCCAGGACGTGCTCGAGGTCAAGCTCGTCACCCTTGACTGCGCCCGCGCCCGGATCATCTCCATAGACACGAGCGCCGCCGAGCAGGTGCCCGGCGTCCTCCTGGTCATGACTGCGGCGCACCTCCCCCAGCCGGTCCCGCGCTTCGGGCCCCAGTTCTCCGACCGCCCGATCATCGCCGTGGGTGAGACGAAGTACCACGGCGAGCCCGTGGCCGCGGTGGCGGCCGAGACGAAGGACGCGGCCGAGGCAGCCGCGCGCCTCGTCAAGGTCGAGTACGAGGAGCTGCCCGCCATCTTCAGCGTGGCGGCCGCCCTCGACCCCGCGGCCGTCCTCGTCCAGGACCCGGCGCTCCGTCCGAACGACCCCCTGGCCGGGACGAACGTCCTGCGCGAGCATCGCTTCGGCTGGGCCGACGTGGAGGCAACCGGGGCCGATCTCGTCGTCGAGAACGCGTACACGTTCCCGATCGTCACCCACTTCGCGATCGAGCCCCACGCGTTCATGGCCGCGCCCGACGGCGACGGGATCGCCGTGTGGAGCTCCATCCAGCACCCGAACTGGCTGCAGAAGATCCTGTCGCAGATCCTTGGCCTTCCCCTGGCGAAGGTCCGGGTTTATGCCCCGGACCCGGGGGGCGGCTTCGGGGGCAAGCAGCACACCAAGCTGGAGCCGCTCGTCGCGTTCATGGCCCTCCGGACGGGCCGGCCCGTCCGGCTGATCCTGACCCTCGACGAGACGTTCCAGGCAGTTCGCCGCACGTCCGCGGAGGTCCGCGTCCGGACCGGGTTCATGTCCGACGGCACGCTCGCCTTCCAGGACGTCGAGGCCAACTACCTCATCGGGGCCTACGCGGACATCGCCGACCGGGTGGTCAGCAAGGGCAGCTATCCCGCGGCCGGGCCCTACCGCGTCCCGGCGGTGCGGATCGTCTCGCGGAGCGTCCTCTCCCACACCACGCCTGCCACCGCGTTCCGCGGGTTCGGCAACCCGCAGGTCAACTGGGCGGTGGAATCGAACATCGACGAGGGCGCCCGGGCGCTGGGGATCGACCGCCTGGAGATCCGCCTGCGGAACCTCGCCCGCAAGGGCGAGGCCTTCATCCCGGTCGACACGCCGGCCGACGGCGACTGGGAGCAGACAGTCCGCCGGGCCGCCGAGCTGATCGGGTGGGGGACGCCCCTGCCGCCCGGCCGCGGTCGCGGGCTCGCCCTGGGGATCAAGTCGGGGCCGACCACCGGCCTCTCCTACGCCACGGTCCGGCTCCTGGCCGACGGCAGCGTCATCGTCTACGCCGGCACGTCCGACATGGGCCAGGGCGCCCGGACGGTCTTCGCCCAGATCGCCGCGACCGAGCTCGGGGCCCCCCTCGACTGGATCACCGTCGTCATGGGCGACACCGCCGTCGTCCCGTACGACCAGCAGACCTCGGCCAGCCGGTCGACGGTCCTCATGGGGAACGCCATCCTGCGTGCCTGCCAGAGCATCCAGGCGCAGTTGCGGACCATGGCGGCGCGGCTCCACGGGATCGACGAGGCCGACATCGTGGTCGAGGGCGGCGTCGTGCGCCTGCCCGACCGCGAGCTCTCCATCATCGACGTCCTGAAGCCAGGTCTCGGGCGGCTCGGCGGCGAGCTGGTCGGAAATGGCGAGATGCGCAAGGACGCGGAGCCCGACCATCCGCTGAGCGGAAGCGCGGCCTTCTTCGAGTTCAACTGCACGGCTATCGAGGCCGAGGTGGACCAGGACACCGGCGACGTCATCCTCGTCCGCTACGTCACCGTGTCCGACGTCGGGAAGGCCCTCAACCCGCTCCAGGTCACGATGCAGGACGAGGGCGCCGCGATCCAGGGCCTCGGCCACACCCTCATGGAGCACTTCATCTTCGACGACAAGGGCCGGATCCGGAACCTGGGCGCCATCGACTACCGGATCCCGACCAGCATGGACCTCCCCCTCGACATGCAGAGCGCGATCGTGGAGAACGCGGACGGACCCGGCCCGTACGGCTCCAAGGGGATGAGCGAGGGCGCCCTGCTCTGCGTCGCCCCCGCCGTCGCGGCCGCCGTGCGCGACGCGACGGGCGTCGCGATCCGCGACCTGCCGCTCACGCCAGAGCGCGTCTGGCGGGCCCTGCGGGACCGGTCGACATCATGAGCTGCCAGGAGGGCGCGGGATGACCACTCCGTCCGACATCGGTCCCATCGGCGGGCTGCCGCCAGACCAGGTCATCCGAGCCGCCGGGCTCGTCCGCGAGGGGCGGATGATCTCGCTGGCCGCCGTGCGCTACCCGGGGATGCCACTCTTCCCGGGCCACCCCCCGTTCCAGGTCCTCAACTATCGGACCCCGCGCGGGATCCGGGTGACTGGCGCCCAGCCGTGGGGGCCCGTCAACGACGCCGGCCTTGGCTACATGGCCGAGTACGTCATGGCGACCTCGCACTCCGGCGCCCACATGGACGCCCTCGCCCACATGACGGTGGGCGACGACATGCACTGGTACGGCGGCGGCAACGCGGACGAGCACCTGACGGACTTCGGTCCAACGCACCTCGACGCGTCCACGATGCCCCCGTTCTTCACCCGCGGCGTCCTCCTCGACGCGGCCGGCCACCGCGGCGTCGACTGCCTGCCGAAGGGCGCGCCGATCGACGCGGCTGAGATGGAGGCGATCTGCGCCGCGCAGGGCGTGACCGTCGAACCATGGGACGTCGTGGCCATCCGGACCGGGTACATGGGCCTGTGGCCCGATGTCGAGCGGATGGCCGCCCACAAGACCGCCGGGCCCGACATCTCGGCGGCCCGCTGGCTTCTTGAGCGGCGCGTCGTCGCGACCGGCACCGACACGGAGACCTACGAGGTCCAGCCAGCCCCCGACCCCGGGCCAACCGGCAACCCCCAGCCCGTCCACACCCTGCTGCTCATCCAGAACGGCATCTACATCATGGAGAGCCTGGACCTCGAGGAGCTGGCTCGCCAGCACGTCTACGAGTTCCTCTTCGTCGCCCTCCCAGTCAAGATCCGCGGCGCTACCGGGTCGATGGTCGATCCGGTAGCCGTCATCTGAAGGAGAACGTCATCGTGCCAGCGACCATGCAGGCTCTGGTGATCCTCGAGCCGAACAAGCTCGAGATCCAGGAGGTTTCGGTCCCGACGGCCGGGCCGAACGAGGTCCTCGCCCGCGTGCGGGCCGTGTCCATCTGCGGGACCGACGCACACCTGATCCGGGGCGACTACCCAGGCTTCTGGCCGCCCTCGTTCCCCTTCATCCCGGGCCACGAGTGGGCCGGCGAGATCGCCGCCCTCGGGCCCGGTTCCGAGCTGTACGGCTGGAAGGTCGGCGACCGAGTCGCGGGCACCTCCCACGACGCGTGCGGCGTCTGCCAGAAGTGCGTCGAGGGCCGCTACAACCTGTGCGAGAACTATGGGCGGCCGGGGCTCCACAAGCAGTACGGCCACAGCGTCCAGGGCGCCGACGCGACCTACGTGGTGCAGGGCGTCAAGACGATCTTCCCGCTGCCGGACGGCCTCTCCTTCGACGAAGGCGCGGTCATCGACCCGGCCTCGATCGCCCTCCACGTCGCCAATCGCGGCAACATCGCGCCGGGCGACACCGTCGCGATCACCGGCGCCGGTGCGATCGGGCTCCTCGGCGGCGACGCGGCCCGGATCCGCGGCGCGGCGCGCGTCATCCTCATCGAGCGCAACCCGGGCCGGCTGGCAAAGGCCACCGCCATGGGATTCGAGACGGTCGACTCGAGCGCCGGCGACCCGATCGCCACGGTGCGCGAGATGACGGGCGGCTTCGGGGTGGACGTCGTCCTGGAGTGCGCCGGGGTTCCGGTCACGGTGCAGTGGGCACTCGGCATGCTCCGCCGCGGCGGTCGTTGTGCCGCGGTTGGGATCCCGACCCAGGGCGTGGAGATCGCGATGCAGCGGCTCGTCCTCGATGAGCTGGAGCTGGTTGGGTGCCGCGCCTCCGCGGGCGAGATGCGCCGCGTCATGCCGCTGGTCGAGCAGGGCCGGATGCGTGTTCGCGACGTCATGACCCATCGCTTCACGCTCACCGACTACGAGCAGGCGCTCGCCACGTTCAACAACCCCGCGAGCGGGGCGATCAAGATCATCGTTGCCCCCTGAGCAGCGGCCGTGCCGCACGGACCGTCGTCGCCGAAAGGAAGCCCGCCGTGACCTACATCTACGCGTTCAACCACCCCCACGACCGGCCCTTCGCGGAAGTCAAGGCCCTCGTCGGGGGCAAGGCCGCGAACCTGTACGTGATGGCGACGAAGCTCGGCATGACCGTGCCGCCGGCCTTCACGATCAGCACCGCCGCCTGCAACGCCTACCTGGCGAACGGCTGGCCGGACGGCCTCGAGGACGAGATGCGCCACCACGTGGTCCGCATCGAGCAGCAGATCGGCCGCCGGTTCGGCGATCCGGCGGACCCGCTCCTCGTGAGCGTCCGCTCGGGCGCGCCGATCTCGATGCCGGGCATGATGGACACGATCCTCAACCTCGGCCTCAACGACGCCACCGAGGCGGGGCTCGTGAGGGTGTCCGGCGACCCTGCCTTCGCCGCCGACTGCCACGCCCGGTTCAAGAAGGTCTACGCCGACATCGTGGGCGTGAGCGTGGTCCCCGAGGACCCGTGGGAGCAGCTCCGCGGCGCGGTCGAGGCGGTGTTCCGCTCCTGGAACAGCGACCGCGCCCGGGCGTACCGGGCGCATGAGGGGATCAGCGACACGCTCGGGACCGGGGTCACGGTCCAGATCATGGTGTTCGGCAACCGCGGCGCGGATTCGGGCACCGGCGTGCTGTTCACCCGCAACCCGGCGACCGGCGAGAACGTCCTCTACGGCGACATCATGTTCAGCGCGCAAGGCGAGGACGTCGTCGCCGGGACCCACAAGACCGAGCCGATCTCCTGCCTCGACGAGCGCATGCCGGAGGTGGCCACGGAGCTCCGCAGGAACGCCGCGGTCCTCGAGCGCTACTGGGCCGACTGCTGCGACATCGAGTTCACGATCGAGCAGCGCAAGGTCTGGATGCTCCAGGTGCGGATCGGCAAGCGGAGCCCGCAGGCAGCCCTCCGCATGGCCGTCGAGATGGGCCAGTCGCCGGACTTCCCGCTCACGAAGGCGGCGGCCGTGAAGCGCGTGGCCGCCCTGCTCGTCGATCCTCCCACGAACGTGACCGGCCGGACCGACGTCGGGCCGGCCCTGGCCACCGGCCTGCCGGCCTCCCCGGGCATCGCGTGCGGGGAGATCGCCCTCACGCCCGAGGCCGCCGTCGAGGTTGCCGACGCCGGGCGGAAGGTCATCCTCGTCCGCGCCGAGACCTCGCCCGACGACGTCCACGGCATGGCCCGGGCCGCGGGGATCCTCACCACGACCGGCGGGCTCGCCAGCCACGCGGCCGTGGTGGCGCGCGGCTGGGGGATCCCGGCCGTCGTCGGCGCCGCCGACGTCCGCGTCGGCGACGGGGTGGTCATGATCGCCGACCAGGCCCTCGCCGCGGGCGAGACCATCACGATCGACGGCGCCACCGGGGAGATCTTCGCCGGCAGCGCCGGCGGCGTGGCCGAGATCGTGCCGGAGGCCGCGACCCTCCTGGGCTGGGCACGGGAGCTGGGCATCCAGATCGGCGCACCAGCCGCCGAGGCGCCGGTTGCCGCCGAGGCGCCCGTCTCCGCGGAGGCGCAACTCTACGCACAGGGGCCCTCCGGAGAGGAGATCGACGCCATCGCCGCCGGTCCCGGCATCGACGACGTCGTGCGCGTCCTTGCCATCAAGGGCTATGCGACTCCCGAGGGCATCGCCGACGCGCTGCTCTGCCACGCCGACGAGGCGAGCGGAGCGCTTTCCCGGTTGACCGCCGACGGGCTCGCCGAGATCGCTGCCGGGTCGTTCCGGCTGACGGCCGACGGCAAGACCGTCGGCGCGGGGAAGATCGCGGAGGACACCGCCCGCTGGGGCGTCGCCAACGCGGGTGCCGCGCTCGACGCGTTCCTGGCCCTCGACCACCGGATGAAGGACACCGTGACGGCCTGGCAGATGCGCGAGGTCGATGGGGCCCAGACGTTCAACGACCACGCGGACAAGGACTACGACGCGCGGGTCCTCGAGAGGCTCGCCACGCTCCACGGGGATGCCTCGGCGTGGCTTCGGCCGCTGACTGCCGGCCTGCCACGGCTCGCGGCGTACGGCGAGCGGCTCGACCGGGCGGCGGCCGCGGTGGCCGGCGGGGACGCTCGCTACGTCGCCTCGCCGCGGGTCGACAGCTACCACAGCGCCTGGTTCGAGCTGCACGAGGACCTGATCCTCCTCGCCCGTCGCAACCGGGCAGACGAGGTCGCGGCCGGGCGAGCCTGAGCCAATCCAGCCCGGCTGGCGAGGGAGGCGCAGCGCGCGTCGCCGGCCGGCGTGTCGGCCCGCGCGGCGCGATCAGGGCGCGACGAGGATCTTGATCGCGCCGCTGGAGCGGTCGTTGAAGGTCGCGAGGGCCTGCGCGTAGTCTGCGAGCGCAAACCGGTGGGTGACCAGCTCGCGGACCCGCATCCGGCCCTGCTCCACGTGGGGCATGACCCGGCGCATCTCGCCCGCGGACGCGCGCGAGCCGACGAGCTCCAGCTCGTCGAGGACGAGCCGCTGCATCGCGATCTCGACCCCGACCGTGGGGATTCCGACCGTCGCGCAGCGGCCGCCGCGGTGGAGCATGGCGAGCGCGCCCTGGATCAGCTCGGGCACGCCGGCGCACTCGAGGACGACATCGGCCCCGAGGCCGCCGGTCATGGCTCGGAGGGCACCGACCGCGTCGCCGGCCGCCGTGTCCACGGTCTCGAAGCCCATCGCGGCCGCCTTGACGAGCCGGTAGCCGCGGCCGACGACGATGACCCGTCCGGCACCCCTGATCCTGGCCGCATCTCCGGCCAGGAGCCCGATCGCCCCGGCCCCGGTGATCGCGACGGTGTCGCCGGGCGTGATCCCGCCGCGGTTCGCGACATGAAGCGCGATGGAGGCGGGGTCGATCAGCGCTCCGTCCTCGAAGGAGAGCCCGTCAGGCAGCGCGAAGATCGTCTTGACGCCCTGCACCACGTACGTCGCGTCGGCGCCCTGGACGTTGTGTCCGTACTGGCGGTGGAGGCCCTCGCGGCCGTAGTTCTCGCACAGGTTGTAGCGGCCCTCGACGCACTCACGGCACACCCCGCAGGCGTCGTGGGACGTGCCGGCCACCCGGTCCCCGACCGCCCACCCGAAGCGCTCCGCCCCCGGGCCCAGCGCCGCAATCTCCCCGGCCCACTCGTGGCCAGGGGTGAACGGGAAGCTCGGCGGCCAGAAGCCCGGGTAGTCGCCCCGGATCAGGTGTGCGTCGGTGCCGCAGATCGAGACCGCGCGGACCCGGGCCAGGACCTCGTTTGACCCCGGTGTGGGGACAGGGACCTCCTGGATCTCGAGGCGGTTCGGATCCAGGATGACGAGCGCCTGCATGGTCGCGGACACGGCGGATACGGCTGGCATGGCTGGGCTCCTTCTCGGGGACCGTCGAGCCAACACGCCGGCGCCGGGCGCGGCAGGCGTCAGCGTGGCGGCGTGGCCTGGGCCGGGAACGTCGTCGCGGTGGCAGCGGTCAGCTCGTCGTAGAGCGCTCCCGCATTGAGCGTCTGGATGTACTCCATCATGTAGCCCTGCCCGATGTCGACGGGGTAGCGCTCGGCGAAGCTGACGCGCGCGACCGTTTTCTCCCGCGTCCAGCCCTGGGCGATGGCGACGGCGACCGCCGTCTTCCACTCCATCAGCACGGAGCGCTGCACGTCAAGGCAGGCTTTCGTGACGACCGGCCCGTGGCCGGGGACGATCCAGTCAACGTCGAGGGTCCGAATCCGGTCCAGCGCGGTCAGCCACCCCTCCACGTCGGAGGTCATGAGCCAGGTCTGGCAGCTGGAGAAGATCGTGTCGCCGGTGAAGACGACGCGCTCCTCCGGAACGTGGACCGCGAGCTGCCCCGGCGTGTGGCCGGGCGTATGGAGCAGGTTGAACGTATGGTCGCCGACCCGGAGGGTGAGGTCGCCCGTGAAGACGATCGTGCCCTTGTTCGGGTCGCGGTAGTACTCGTCCCGGTCTGGCCAGAGGGCCACGCCCCCGGGTTCGTCCAGGCCCGTGCCCTTGCCGGCCGCGGTGGGGAGTGCCTCGTAGGCGTACGCGAAGGGGTCCAGCTCCGGGTAGACGACCATGAAGCGGTCGTACACGCCGCGGTGATTGACGACCGTCCCGGCACCCTTGAAGTAGTAGTTGCCGAAGATGTGGTCGACGTGATGCTCGGTGTTGATCAGGTAGCGGATCGGGCCGTGTGCCTCGGCCAGCTTTCGCATCTCCACGGCCTTCGTCGGGAGCTGCGGAGTATCGATCACCACGACACCATCAGAGGTGGTCACGAAGCTCGGGTTGCAGCCCCGAAGCTTCGTCGTCGTGAAGACGTTCGGTGTGACGTTCTCCATCATCTGGGTCTGGTTCCTCAGGCGAGGTGATTCAGGCAGGCAGTGAGAGATGGTGGGGTTACTGCGTCGCGGTGAGGCCGCCGTCGATCCCGAGAATCTGGCC
>Ga0097691_1001708_pt1 | contig 15673 bp, 14 predicted proteins | sample NGESurdeep072012_8_FD_72858 | JGI IMG/M metagenome (GOLD analysis project Ga0097691, IMG submission 72858) | Arctic peat soil microbial communities from Barrow, Alaska - NGEE Surface sample 210-1 deep-072012 | ecosystem: Environmental > Terrestrial > Soil > Wetlands > Peat ... | reverse complement strand
TAGTTGTGACCATGCCGCTGAAGCCGAAGTAAAGGCCCATCTGCACCATCACCAGCACCACCGAAAAAACGATGCCCATGAGCGAGGCGATAAAGCGAAGCCGATCTTGGAAGAGATTTCGCAATGCCAGCGTAAAAACGAGTGACATATTTCGGAGCCTCAGCTCGCGCTGAAAAGTAGAACTTGGACGGTCAAGTCGTTGCAGACGCATCGCCAGCCCCCCAGTACGGACGGCGTCACGAATGCGTTCATTATTTAACTTGAAATCAGTATTCCGTTTGGGGCAGCGTTCATTGATGTGAGTCAATGATCGTCGTGGCCCTGAATGTCCGCTGTGGGTCGATCTCGTCGATTCGACGATGTCGGGCAGAGTCCGCCTTTTACCCTTTGCTCGAAAATCAATTGTGGCAGCGGCGTGGTTTTATTGTTGACGCCTGTCCGGCCCGCGCTGGATCGGGAAATGGCGCCGTCCCCCGAAGACCGATTTACATTCCTTACTCAGCAACGCTCGGTGTCTCTGCATGCACGCCGTAATCCGCTCGACGTCTGGAACGTCCTCGCTGCACAGCCGCATCGCGTCGTCGTTGCACAGTCGCTGCTGTTCCTCGGTGTAGGCATTACCCCATGCCGGCAATGTCACGGTACCGATTAAGGCCAGAATGATGATCAACTGAAAGCGCTGGAACGCTGAGAAATTCATCGGTATTCCCTCTCAGATTGCTCTTGATCCCGGATTCCGGAGGCCCAGAGACCCTATCCCGCGTGCACAGAGTGCCTTTGCGGCTTCCGGAGTGGAACTTGTTCGGTTCCACCGAGAAACCATTGCCACCTAAAGGCCGGTCCGTCGCAACGCCGTTCGGCATCGCCGATACTGGACTGATTCTCGCACGTCCGGCCGCAGACGGGATGCACCAGCGACCCCATTTATCAACGCCACCCGATCAGGATCACAACCGCAACGATTTCGATCGTGGAAGAAAGCTAACATCCGCACACCGATCGTCGGATTGATCGAGATCAAGCATGCCGTTTCTCAGCGTCGGGCCCGCCGAATCTCTTGCCTCGGCGATGTCCGCATCGGTCAAGGCGGCCCACCCTTATGCTAGATCCACGTGGCGAACGATTCAGCATCTGGGAACAAACACACGAAGTAGCTGTTCCGGCATCCCCGTCCCTGCCTGGGCGTTTTTGGATTGCAGGCGGAACGGACAAGCCCCGCTCTCTGAAGTAGGGGATGTCCGCTTTGCGCCATAAGCGGTCGGTCGAAAATTCTGGTTGGGAAGAGCTAGAGTGCTCAGTCGTTATAAACAATGCGCTTGCTGACTGGCGGCGCGGGCTTCATGTTCGGGACTTTGATGGGGTTCCTGATCCAGGGCCTGATCCAGACCTACATTACCTTCGACGGCAAGCTGTCGAGCTGGTGGAGCAAGATCGTGACCGGCTTTCTGCTGTTTGCCTTCATCGCCTTCCCTCGCAAAACGGCCCGCCGCCCTGAACGCTGGAGGAATGCCATGAAGTCCAATCTCGTCGTGATTCCACCGGGCCGAGACCATTCCAACCAGGCGGAAGTGACCCGCACCATTGGGATCGACATCATCGTCGACCGCTATCCGGAAGGCACCAGTCTGCCGCGCGAAGCGGAACTGACTGCGATGTTCGACGTATCGCGAACCGTATTGCGCGAGAGCGTCAAGACGCTGTCGGCCAAGGGGCCGCTCAACTCAAAGGCCGGTGTTGGTGCACGGGTCAGGGAACGTTCAGCCTGGAACATGTTCGATTCCGACGTTGTCGGCTGGCATCTTGAGGTCGGGATCGACAAGCGGTTTCTTCGCGATCTCGCCGATATTCGTCTCGCCGTCGAGCCGCGCGCCGCGGCGCTCGCCGCTGAGCGACGGGCGGACGATGCGATCGCGATTTTACGCGACAGCATCGTCAAGCTGCGGAGCTTCGCTTCGGACTCTATCGAGTTCGCCGATGCTGATCTTCGGCTGCACCTTGATGTTGCGACGTTCTCGGCCAATCCGTTCATGCGGTCGATCGGCGCTGTGATCGAGGCGGCCTTGCGCGCCTCGTTTCGGCTGAGCGCTCCGACCGAGAAAACCGAACGCGCGATCACCATCGCCGCCCACGAGCGCATTGTCGATGCGATCGCCGACCGGGATGCCGAGGCGGCCGCCGCGGCGATGACGAACGTTATCTTCAACGGCCTGCGCCGCCATGGCGCGGCCGGCTGAAACGTCCGCAATACCCGCTCACCTAGGGGACGGGTCGAGAGCTGCAACGAAAACAGAGGATGGTCATGGTAAGCTCCAACGTCCAGCGGCCCTACAAAGGTGTATTTCCCGTCGTGCCTACGGTGTTCGACGCTGAGGGTCGGCTTGATCTCGACGGCCAGAGGCGCGCCGTCGATTTCATGATTGATGCCGGTTCGCATGGGCTGTGCATTCTCGCTAACTTCTCCGAGCAGTTCGTGCTGGCCGACGCCGAGCGCGATCTGGTGCTCAACGCCGTATTGAGCCATGTCGCGGGCCGCGTCCCGGTGATCGTCACGACAACGCACTTTGCTTCGCAAATCTGCGCCGAACGCTCGCGTCGGGCCGAGCTGGCGGGCGCTGCGATGGTGATGGTGATGCCGCCCTATCACGGTGCGACCATCCGGGTCGGAGAAAGCGCCATCTTCGAGTTTTACCGGACCGTTTCGGACGCGATTTCGATTCCCATCATGATCCAGGATGCGCCGGTGGCCGGTACGCCGCTGTCGGCAACCTTGCTCGCGCGCATGGCACGAGAGCTCAAGAACATTGCCTACTTCAAGATCGAGACGCCGCAAGCCGCCGCCAAGCTGCGCCAGTTGATTGCGCTCGGCGGCGCGGCGATCGAAGGCCCGTGGGACGGCGAGGAGGCGATCACGCTGATGGCCGACCTCGACGCCGGAGCAACCGGAGCGATGACCGGCGGCGGCTATCCCGACGGCATTCGCCAGGTCACGGATCCGTATTTCGCCGGCCGCCGCGACGAAGCTGTCGCGGCCTATGAGCGGTGGCTGCCGCTGATCAACTACGAGAATCGCCAGTGCGGTCTCATCGCATGCAAGGCGCTGATGCGAGAAGGCGGCGTCATCAAGCACGAAACCGTCCGCCATCCCTTGCAGCCGTTGCATCCGGCGGTTCGGGCGGGGCTGATCGAGATTGCGAACCGTCTCGGTCCGCTTGTGCTGCGATGGGGCAAGTAAGCCGTGGTGACCGCCATCCGCCTCGCCATCGTGGGTCTCGGCAAGATCGCCAGGGACCAGCACATCCCCGCGATCGCCGGCACCGAGGGTATTGAGCTCGCCGCCATCGCCAGCCGCAATGCGTCGATCGACGGCATCGCGCATTTCGCGACGCTCGATGAACTGCTCGCTGCCGCGTCCGATGTCGACGCGGTTGCGCTCTGCACGCCGCCTCAGGTGCGCCATGCGCAGGCGGCGGCCGCGCTGAAGGCCGGCAAGCACGTGCTGCTCGAAAAGCCGCCTGGCGCGACTGTCAGTGAACTCACGCCGCTGATTGCTGCGGCGCGGCAAACCGGGCGAACGCTGTTTGCGACCTGGCATTCCCGTTTCGCACCGGGCGTTGAACCGGCGAAAACCTTCCTCGCCGGCCGGCAAATCAAATCGGTATTGGTCGAATGGAAAGAAGACGTCAAGGTCTGGCATCCGGGCCAGGCCTGGATCTGGGAGCCGGGCGGACTAGGAGTGTTCGATCCCGGCATCAATGCAATCTCGATCCTCACCCGCATTCTGCCGCGGCCATTCTTTCTGACCCAAGCTGAATTGTCCTTCCCGCGAAATCGCGCGGCGCCCATCGCGGCCGGTCTCGACTTCTCGGACGCCACCGGTTTGCCGATCCGCGCTGAATTCGACTGGCGCCAGACCGGTCCGCAGACCTGGGACATCGGTGTCGAGACCGATGCCGGACGGCTGACGCTGTCTTCCGGCGGCAGCCGGCTCGTGCATGACGGCCGGACGCTGGTTGACGAGAAGCAGGCCGAGTATCGCGGTATCTACCGGCGCTTCGTCGAGTTGATCGCCAACCATGAATCCGATGTTGATCTTTCGCCGCTGGTTCATGTCGCGGATGCGTTCATGCTCGGCCGTCGTCGCGACGTCGAACCATTTATCGAGGATTGAAGGTGAGGCGGTCGGCCAAATCAAAGAAAGCGAAGGTCGCGGGCACGATCTTTGGTCGACTGCCCGATGGCACGGCGATCGAAATGGTGCGGCTGTGCGGTGACGACGGCTTCGAGGTGCGCCTCATCAGCTATGGCGCGGCAATCCAGTCCATCTTCGTACCGGATCGCGCCGGGCGCCTCGCCGATGTGGTGCTTGGCCGCGATGACCTCGAAGGCTATCTCGCGGTTCGGGGCTTCCTCGGCGCGACGGTCGGCCGGTATGCCAACCGTATCGCGAACGGCACGTTCGAACTGGATAGCAGTCGTTTTCAATTGCCCGCGAACGACGGCGCCAACGCGCTGCATGGCGGGCCGGCAGGTTTCGATCGCCAGAATTGGACGATCGCGGACATGGGAGAAAACCCCGCGCCTTTCGTTACGCTTTCTTATGTCAGCCCCGACGGCGAGCAAGGCTATCCCGGCAGGCTGCAAACCAGCGTCACCTACAGCATTTCCGGCGGCATGGAGCTTTCGATCGCGTTCTCCGCGGTGACCGACAAGCCGACCATCGTCAATCTGACCAATCACAGCTTCTTCAATCTCTCAGGGGTCGAGGCCGGCGACGACATTCTCGACCACCATCTCACGATCGCGGCGGATACCTATCTGCCGGTGAGCGCGGCCGGCATTCCGCAGGGCGCGCCGCGTCAGGTCAAGGGAACGCCGTTTGATTTCCGCTATCCCCATCGCGTCGGCCTGCGCCTTCGCGGCGCGGATGCACAGGTTCGGATCCGCCAGGGCTACGATCATAATTTCTGTCTGCGCGGCGGCGCGACCAGCAAACCGCGATTGGCTGCCTGTCTCGAAGACCCGCGCTCCGGCCGCGTGCTCGAACTTTTGACAAATCAGCCGGGTGTCCAGTTCTATTCGGGCAATTTCCTGGATGGGACCGTGACCGGAAAATATGGCCGCGTCCACCGCCAGTATGATGCGCTGTGCCTGGAGCCGCAGGTTTATCCCGACACGCCGAATCGTCCGGACTTTCCGTCTGCGCGGCTTGATCCCGCGCAGACCTATCGCCACCGCTCGCTGTATCGATTTTCCGCAAACTGACGGCGCGAAGGAATAACGGAGGATCGCATGGAGGAAGTCGGCACCACGATCCTGAGCGAACGGCATTGCCATCTCGGCGAAGGCTGTACCTATGATCCGGCGACCGACACCGCCTGGTGGTTCGATATTCTCGAGCGCACCCTGTTCCGGGCCGATCTTGCGTCCGGGGCGGTCACCTCGCACGCACTTCCCCTCATGGCCAGCGTGCTTGCCTTCATCGACGATCAGCGCCAGCTGCTCGCGGCGGAAAATGGTCTTTATGTCCGCGATGTTGGGGATGGCCGCCTTGCGCTTCACACGCCGCTCGAAGCCGACAATGCGGCGACACGCTCGAACGATGGGCGAACCCATCCTTGCGGCGCGCTCTGGATCGGGACCATGGGCCGCAGGGCGGAAAAGGGCGCTGGCGCGATCTATCACTTTCACCGCGGCGAACTGCTCCGGCTCTATGTCGGCCTGACCATACCGAACGCGATCTGCTTTTCGCCGGATGGCACAACCGCCTATTTCACCGATAGCAGCGAAGGAATCCTGCATCGGGTCGCCATCGATCCTGCGAGCGCCATGCCGACGGCGGATCCGGCGACACTCTACGACCACCGTGGCGGGATAGGCGGTCTCGACGGCGCCGTGGTCGATGCCGATGGGCTGATCTGGAATGCGCGCTGGGGCGGATCGTGCATCGACGTTTACACGCCGGAAGGCGAGCGCGTCCGCACCATCCGCGTGCCGGCGAAACAACCGAGCTGCCCGGTCTTCGTCGGCCGGAATTTCGATCGGCTGGTGGTGACCACCGCTTGGGAGGGAATGGACGAACATGCCAGGGCTGCCGATCCAAATCATGGCAGAACCTTCATTCTCGACGTCGGTGCTGTCGGCCGTCCCGAGCCCCGCGTAAACTTGGCGTGATGCAAAATCGCGGCTGCCACTTGCGACGTCAATCGCTCTGGTCCAGTTCGATTCCGGTCGAGTGAACCCGATCTTCGGATATAGATCACGATTTCTGTTGTTCATCGGATTCCCCGCGTCTAGATTGCCCGCACAAGGTGCCCAAAAAAGCACCTGGCGATCAGGGAGAAAACGATGAGCCGCATTGGTGCGCTGCTGCTGGCCGTGTGTGCCTTGACGTCGCAACTTTTCCTGTCGACGAGTGCGAGCGCACAGGGCATTCCGCAAAACATTCCCAGAAAAGAACTGCTGATTCTCGAGAATCCGGAAGGGACCATCAAGAACGCCGGCTGGTTCAATATCTGGGCGATCAATGCCGGCTCCCAATCCAACGGACTCCAGCAGGCTGCGCTTGATACGCTTTGGTACATCGATCCGGAAAGCGGTCTGGATGGTGTCTGGGATAACTCCCTGGCCGCCGACAAGCCGCAATACAATGCCGACTTCACGGAAATGACCGCGAAGTTGCGCAAGGGCATCTTCTGGAGCGACGGCGTCGAGTTCACCGCTGAAGACGTGATTGCGACCGTGATGATACAGATCAAAAATCCGGGAATGCGGTTCAGCGCGGTTCTGGCCAGCAATGTCGCATCGGTCGATGCACCCGATCCCTACACGGTGGTGTTCAAGCTCAAGAAGCCGAATTCGCGCTTCCATGCGAATTTCACCGTTCGCTGGAATGCCATCTGGATCATGCCCAAGCACGTGTTCGAGAAGGTAGAAGATCCAGCCAAGTTCGATTTCAACAAGCCGGTTTCTCTCGGAGCGTATGTGTTGAACAGTTACGACCCCGACGGCAAATGGTACATCTGGCAGTTGCGTGACGACTGGCAGCGCACCACGCTGGCGCGTTACGGCAAGCCCGGTCCGAAATATCTCGCCTATGTCGACCCTGGTCCGCCGGACAAGCGCGTGATCGCGCAACTCAACCATGAGCTAGACGTCATCCATGACATCGCCCCCGAAGGCATGTTTGCGCTCGCCAAGCAGAGCAAATCGACGGTCGCCTGGTTCAAGGGGTTCCCTTATGGCCATCCGGATCCGACGCTGCCAGCTGTGATCTTCAACGACCAGAACGAAATGTTCAAGAATCCGGACGTACGTTGGGCATTGGCGTTGCTGATCGACATCAAGGCGGTGTCGATGGCGGCCTATCGCGGCGCTGCGACCATATCGGCGATCGGCGTGCCGCCGACCGGCACCCATCCCGCAACGTATCACCAGCCGATGGAAGCGTGGCTCAAGGACTTCGAGATCGATACCGGCAAACGCAAGATCAAGCCGTACGATCCGACGGTCGGAAAACAGATCGCCGATATGCTGCGTCCTTCGATGGGCGAGCAGATTCCGACGGATCCCAAGGAGATCGCCGGCGCCTTCGGCATGGGCTGGTGGAAACCCGATCCGCAGGCGGCGCAGGAGCTGCTCGAGAGAGCCGGCTTCGCCAAGCGCGGCGGCGCCTGGATGATGCCGGACGGCAAACCTTTCACCATTCGCCTCATGGTCGAAGGCGATCAGCGCCCGGTGATGACACGCGCCGGCAGCATGATCGTGCAGCAATGGAAGCAGGCCGGGATCGACGCCAAGGTCGATGTGGCGCAAGGCACCTTGCCGACGCGCCGGGCCGCAGGCGATTTCGATGCCTTCATCGGCTGGAGCGTCGAGACCTGGGGAGGCCATCAGGACCTGTCCTACTTCATGGACAGCTGGCATTCGCAGTTCGTCGCAGAGCCCGGCAAGCCGCAGCCGGCGCGCAACTGGCAGCGCTGGTCCAGCCCCGCGCTCGACAAGATCATCGAGGCAACCCGGACGGTCGGGTTCGACGATCCTAAATCGATCGAGCTCGGCAAGGACTACGTCAAGCTCGCGGTGAAGGAAATGCCGACCATTCCGCTGATGGCGTATAACGTCTTCACCGCGATGGACCAGACCTACTGGACCGGCTTTCCGACCTCGGAAAATCCGTACACAGATCCGGTTCCGAACTGGGGCAATTCGCGCGCCATGTTCGTCAAGCTGAAACCGGCCAATTAGGGCATGATCCCTAACAACCGGCGACCATCTTGCCGAACGGACGGGTTCGTTGGTCCGGGGATGGCGCCCCTGCATCTCGAGAACTCATGAGCGGGTATTTTGCCTATATCGCCAAGCGGTTGGTGCAGTTTCTGCTCGTGGTCTTCATAGGCATCAACCTTGCCTATGTGATCACCCACGCCACGCCGATCGATCCGGTCGAGCAATCAATCTCGGCCGTCACCTCGTTTGGCAACACCGCGCCCGGCGCGATCGAACAGATGCGGCTGTCGCTGCGCGAGCTCTATGGCCTCGAAGGCTCGGCGTGGCAGCAATATACGGTGTTCTGGGAGCGAATTCTGCGCGCCGATTTCGGGCCGTCGATGTCGGCGTTTCCGACCCCGGTCTCCACCCTGATCGCCCGCGCGCTGCCCTGGACCACCGGCCTTCTCGTGATCTCCACCCTCGTCAGCTGGGTGCTCGGAAACTGGCTGGGCGGGCTTGCGGGCTACTATCGGAACAGCCGCGGGCTGAAACTGATGGGTGTGATCGCGATGGGTCTGCATCCGATTCCCTACTACATTCTGGCGCTGCTGCTGATGATCGTGTTCGGCTTCCTGTGGCCGGTGCTTCCCATTAGCGGTGGCTCGGCGATGAACCTGCCGCAGGCCTGGACGTGGGCCTTCGCGGCGAGCGTCCTGGAGCATGCGATTCTGCCCGCGCTTTCCTTGATCTTGATCGGTGTCGGGAGCTGGTTTCTCGGCATGCGTTCGCTGGTGTCCAACGTCGTGACCGAGGACTATGTGGTTTACGCCGAACTTGCCGGGGTCAAGAGCCGCCGCATCCTGTCGTCCTATGTGATGCGCAACGCGCTGGTGCCGCAGGTGACGGGGCTTGCTATCTCACTCGGCGGAATCTTCAACGGCGCGGTGATCACCGAAAAGGTGTTCGGCTATCCCGGCATCGGCTCGCTGCTGGTCGATGCCGTGTACGCCGGCGACTACGGGCTCGTGCTCGGCGTCACCACGATTTCCATCCTCGGCGTATCGATCGGCGTGCTCGCCATCGACCTGCTTTATCCACTGCTCGATCCCCGGGTCAAGGTTAGCTGATGCTCGGTATTCTGCGCGACCTGCTGCGTTACAATGCCGAATTCCGGATCGGCACTGTGCTGGTTGGTTTCGTGCTGCTGCTGTCGGTGCTCTCGGGTTTCTCGCCCTATCCGCCGCAGGACGTCTATGTGGTGCCGCCGGATGTACCGCCGTCACCGGCCTACTGGTTCGGCACGACCTCGCGCGGCCAGGACGTGTTCTGGCAATTGACCTTCGCCATTCGCAACACGTTGCTGTTCGGATGCACCGTAGCGCTGATCAGCCGTATTCTCGCACTCGTGATCGGGCTCGTCAGCGGTTACAAGGGCGGCTGGATCGATCGCGTGTTGATGTCAATCAATGACACCTTCATCGTGATCCCGCTGCTGCCCATTCTGGTGCTGTTCTACTTCGTGATGCGCGACAGCATGTCCTGGCTGATGCTGGCCTTGATCATGGCCTGCCTCGGCTGGGCCTATGACGCCCGACTGATCCGCTCGGTTGCGATGAGCCTGAAGAACCGCGAGTTCACCCAGAGCAGCGTGTTTTCCGGCATGAGTACCCGCGAGATCCTGGTGCAGGAGCACCTGCCTTATGTGATGCCGATCGTGTTTTCGACGACGATGAACAACATGATCTGGTCGATCGGGCTGGAAGTAACGCTGGCGGTGCTCGGCTTCACCGACATCAACACGCCGACCATCGGCGGCATGATCTATTGGGCCAACCAGCACACCGCGATGGTGGCGGGCGTCTGGTGGTGGATCGCCTTTCCGACGATCGCCGTGGTCATGACCTTCATCGGGCTGTTCCTGCTGGCGGTATCGATGAACGAATATATCGATCCCCGCAGCCGGTTGAGCCGCATGGGCCGGGTGACGTCATGACCGCCGCTGCCATTTCCGTGGCAACGCTACAGCCTGACAGCGCTGGGCCGATGCTGTCGGTTGGCAACCTGCGGGCTTATTTCCGCACCGATCATTTCGGCGTCCATCGCACTGTCAGAGCGGTCGACGGCATTAGCTTCGACGTCAGGCGCGGCGAGATCTATGGTCTCGCCGGCGAATCCAGCTCGGGCAAGACGACGCTGGTCAAGACCATCGCCGGCGCGATCAAACCGCCGCTCGAGGTGGTCGGAGGCACCGCGGAATTCACATTCCTGCCCGGCTATGACGGCCTGCATCGTGCGCCGGCTGCCGAACTGGCGCGGATTCGCTGGCGGCATCTCTCCTACATTATGCAGGGCTCGATGAACGTGCTGAACCCGGTGCGTCGGTTGCGGCACAGTTTTGTTGATTTCGCGCGGCCGCACATGGCCGGCACCGAAACAGAATTCGAACAGGCCGTCATCGACCATCTGGCGCGCGTCAATCTCGACGCCTCGGTGCTGACGGCCTACCCGCATGAACTGTCCGGCGGCATGCGCCAGCGCGTCACCATCGCGCTCGCCACCATTTGCCGCCCCGATTTCATCATCGCCGACGAGCCCACCACCGCGCTCGATGTCATCGTCCAGAAGGACGTGCTCGGCATGATCCGCGGCATCCAGCGCGAGATCGGTTCGTCGGTGCTGTTCGTGACCCACGACATGGGCGTGCATGCGTATCTGACCGACCGGCTTGGCATCATGTATGCCGGCCGCCTGATCGAGGAAGCGACGACAGCCGAGATCTTCCGCGCGCCGCTGCATCCCTACACCAGGCACCTGATCGCGAGCCTGCCCCGCATCGGTGATGACGCGCAGCGCAAAGGGCTCGAGGGCGCACCGCCCAATCTCGCCGATCCACCCCCGGGATGCCGCTTTCATCCGCGTTGCCCGCTGGCGATGGAGGTTTGCAGCCGCAGCGTGCCCGCCATGATCGAAACCGCGCCTGGGCGTCGCGTCGCCTGTTTCGCGGTCAACGGGACTAAGCAGCCGTGAGCGCACTTCTCGACGTCCAGCATGTTTGCAAAACCTTCACCCGCGGTGGGGTGTTTCCGAGCCGGCGGATTCACGCCGTCAACGACGTCAGCTTTCGAATCGAGGCGGAGAAGCCCGAGATATTCACCATCATCGGCGAATCCGGCAGCGGCAAGACTACGCTGGCGCGGATGATTTTGAATATCGAACCGCCCACCAGCGGCGCGCTGCTGTTCGACGGCATCGATCTTGCCACGGTGCAGAGCAGCGCCGACCGCATGGCCTTCATGCACAAGGTTCAGCCCATTTTCCAGAACCCGTTCGAGGCCTTCAACCCGCTGAAACGGCTCGACCGTTATCTGTTCATCACGCGGCGTCGGTTTTTGGCGGCAGGTGATGATGCCGACATCGACATCGCCGTCGATGACGCCCTGCGCAGGGTTGGGCTGTCATTGAAGGAAGTGCGCCACCGCTATCCGCATGAACTCTCCGGCGGCCAGCTGCAGCGTGTCGCGATCGCCCGTGCGCTGCTCTCCAATCCCCGGCTGATCGTCGCCGACGAGCCGGTATCGATGGTCGATGCGTCGTTACGGATGTCGATCGTCAACCTGTTCAAGACGCTGCGCGACGATCTCGGCATCTCGATCGTCTATGTCACCCACGATCTGGCGACCGCCTATTATATCAGCGACCGCATCATCGTGATGCAGAAAGGCAACGTCGTCGAGAGCGGCGAGGCGAGGGCCGTGCTGAACGCGCCGCAGCACCCTTATTCCCGCCAGCTGCGCGCCGCCGTACTGTTGCCAGAAGTGGCGGCCGCCGCTGCGCCGGCCACCACATCATCCTGATACACGCCACGAATCTCACCACATTGGAGACAAGATGAGAAAAGCAAACGTTCTGATGGATCGCGATTTTGCCATCGGCCAGACCGATCCCCGCTTGTTCGGCGCGTTTGTCGAACATCTCGGACGCTGCGTTTATGGCGGTATCTACGAGCCGGGGCATCCGACCGCGGATGCCAAGGGTTTCCGAAAAGACGTGCTGGCGCTGGTGAAGGAGCTCGGTCCCACCATCATGCGCTATCCCGGCGGCAATTTCGTCTCCGGCTACAATTGGGAAGACGGCGTCGGCCCGGTCGAGAAGCGGCCGGCACGGCTCGATCTGGCGTGGTTCAGCACCGAATCCAACAGTTTTGGCACCAATGAATTCTTCGACTGGTGCAAGGCCGCCGACGTCGAGCCGATGATGGCGGTCAATCTTGGCACAAGGGGCGGCGATGCCGCGCGCAACCTTGTGGAATACTGCAACCATCCCGGCGGATCCTATTGGTCGGACCTGCGACGCGCCCACGGCTGGGAGAAGCCGCACGACGTAAAATTCTGGTGTCTCGGCAACGAAATGGATGGCCCCTGGCAGATGGAATACAAGACCGCGGCCGCCTACGGCGCGGTGGCGCGGGAAGCTGCCAAGATGATGCGCTGGATCGATCCGACCATCGAGCTTGCGGCCTGCGGCTCGTCGGCGCGCAACATGCCGTCGTTCGGGCACTGGGAAGACACCGTGATCGATCACACCTTCGATCATGCCGATTATATTTCGCTGCATACCTATCTGAACAATTACAGGGAAGACACCGCGGCGTTCCTGGCCTGTCCCGATCTGATGGACCGCTTCATCGACGAAGTCGTCGCCATCGCCGATTCGGTTGCGGCCAAGCGGCGCTCGACCAAGCGCATGATGCTGAGTTTCGACGAATGGAATGTCTGGTATCGCACCCGTCGCAAGCGCGCCGACAGGGTCAAGGAGGGCTGGCCGGTGGCGCCACCGATTCTTGAAGAGATCTATACCATGGAAGATGCGCTGGCCTTCGGCGGCGCCTGCATTTCGCTTCTCAACCATGCGGATCGGGTCAGGACCGCCTGTCTCGCCCAGCTTGTCAACGTGATTGCGCCGATCATGACGGAGACCGGCGGGCCGGCATGGCGGCAAACCATTTTCTTCCCGTTCGCCCATATGAGCCGCTTCGGCCGCGGCAAGGTCCTGCGGGCGCAGGTCGAGTCGGAGACTTACGATTCGTCCTACTACGACCCCCGCGGTACCGAAGAGCTGTCCTTTCCGGTCCCTAACGTGCCCTATCTCAAGATGTCGGCGGTCACCGACGAATCCGGCGGGCTTTCCTTGTTCCTGCTTAACCGCGACCTGACGCAGGAGATGCAGGTCAGCGTGGAGGCGCGCAGCTTCGGCCGGCTCGCCATGGCCGAGGCTCTCGAATTGCGTCACGACAACTTACAGGCGACAAATACCAGGGATGCCGCGGAGCGTGTGAAACCGGCGCCATTGAAGGGTGTGACCGTAGCTGGCGGCCATATTCGAGTGATACTGATGCCGGCGTCATGGAACGTGATTCATTTGTCCGCGAACTGACTGAAGGTTGAGACCATAAAGCCGGCAGACCGTGCCGGCTTGCACAGCAGGGACCTCAAAAATGCTCGACAGGAAATCGGAGCCGAGGAAGCGGACAAAGTCCGACGGTACGATGGAACGAATGCCACCTTCGTCAAAGACGAAAGCCATTCGCAGCTTTCTCAACGTCAATCCCGAAACCCAGTTTGAAATCGTCCGCGGGCTCGCTTCGCCGGTTCGTGTGCGTATCCTGCGGCTGCTGCGCCGCCGCGGACCGCTCAACGTCAACCAGATCAGCGAAGCGCTTGGGATGCCGCAATCGACTATCGCCACCAATGTCCAGATTCTGGAGGAATCAGATTTGATCGTTACCGAGACCGGGCGAGCCCGCAAGGGCCAGCAAAAAATCTGCGTGGCGCGTTTCGACGAGATCGTGATCCGGCTCGATGGTGAAGAGACCAGCCGCGAAAAGGACATCATCGAAGTCGAGATGCCGCTCGGGCTCTATACGAGCTACAACGTGTCGGCGCCGTGCGGCATTTGCTCGACCGAGGGGATCATGGGGGTGCTCGATGTGCCCGATCTGTTTCTCGATCCTTGCCGGGTCCAGGCCGCGCTGCTATGGTTCGGACGCGGCTATGTCGAATACAAGTTTCCCAACAATGCAAAGGTCCTGGATGTCCCGGTCGGGGCGCTTGAATTCGTACTTGAGCTGTCCTCCGAAGTTCCAGGCACCAATGCCAACTGGCCTTCGGACATCAGTCTTTGGATCAACGACGTCAAGGTCGGGACGTGGACGTCGCCGGGCGATTACGGCGACCGCCGCGGCGTTCATACCCCGCGGTGGTGGAAGCTCGAGGGCTCGCAGTACGGCGCTCTCACGCAGTGGCATATCTCATCGAAGGGCACCTTTATGGGTGCGAAAAAGCTTTCATCTGTAACTTTGGCTCAGCTGCGGTTAGCCGAACATCACTCTATTCGCCTGCGGATCGGTATCGACGACAACGCCGCGCATCCCGGAGGCGTCAATATTTTCGGCCGTGGCTTTGGTAATCATAACTACGATATCCTGATGAGGCTGCACCTGAAGTAGGAGCCAAGGAAAATCCAAAGAAAGCCGAGCGCGGCCTTGGAAGCGATGGTCTTACTTGAGGGTGCGGCCCGCTTGTGCAATTGATCGAGCGGTTTTTCAATGGAGTATTCCTACCGCGCCCTTACACCGGCGGTAGGATATGAGAGAAAGTCGAAGCCGCACGACTTATGGCTCTGTCCTATCTGGGACCCTGCAGGCGTCGATGCGTTGTTTCAGCCACGTGGCGCTTGACCGTCCGCTTCGCGCCAAACCCAGACATCGCGCCTGCGTGGGAATTAGGGCACTCTTCACCATCAAATCATGCAGATAGGATCAACCTGTACGGCGTCCTTCTAATTAGGACAACCGCAACAGAAGATAACATCTGCTTGTGATGTGCTCAGCGGACTAGAGGCGATGAGAGCCAAGTTATGCTCGCCAAAAATAAATTCCGTTCTGTTGGTGGTTGGTTGCTTCGAGGTAGGGCGAGATGAAGTCTCTTTTCAAAAATCCGGTTCTAAGGTTTGTGATCGAATTTGCTCTTCTTTGTCTTGTGTCCGTCGTCTTGGCCGGCCCAAAAGGCATCATCTACGCCGTCGGATGCGCATTTGTTTATTTCTTGATGAAGTTCTTCGTTGCCCTCTTCAGAGGCCATTTTTGAAGAGGGCGAGACCTCCCTGTCCAACGTCTCGGCCCTATTTAGCCCTGCTGTGATCCGCAAATAAGTTGCTCGTGGCACCTGTCTCAATTGACCGTTCTGGCTCTACCTCAGCAAGAACGGCTCCACACGATGAAAGTCTGCTTGGGGTCATTCGTGTCGTTCTGACTACGGACCTGCCACTTCCGGTCAACCCCGAACAGCGGACATCATCAGACCGGCCCGTTTGGTCCGTTTCGTGCCAATAAGGGCCGTACAAGGAAGGGCGGCTTCGCTTCTGAATGAAGTTTGGTTTAGTTTGATTCATGTCAGCGGCCCTGCAG
>Ga0097691_1001707_pt1 | contig 15674 bp, 14 predicted proteins | sample NGESurdeep072012_8_FD_72858 | JGI IMG/M metagenome (GOLD analysis project Ga0097691, IMG submission 72858) | Arctic peat soil microbial communities from Barrow, Alaska - NGEE Surface sample 210-1 deep-072012 | ecosystem: Environmental > Terrestrial > Soil > Wetlands > Peat ... | reverse complement strand
CTCCTTGCTGAGCTTCGGTTTGACCGTCAGCGGCAGGAAACAGGCCGCGGCGGCCACGCGATCATCCTGCACGATGACCGCGCCGTCATGGAGCGGCGACGAGGGTTGGAAAATGCTCAACAGCAGATCGTACGTCAACAAGGCGTCGAGCGGAATGCCCCCTTCGATGTAGGTGCGCAAGCCGATCTGGCGCTCGAGGGCGACGATGGCGCCAATGCGCTGCGACGACAACATGCTCGCGGCCACGACCAGTTCCTCGATGGATTCCTCGGCCGACTCGGGCTTGGCGAAATACCGGAAGAACGGCGCGCGGCCCAGGTGCGCGAGCGCACGGCGGATGTCGGACTGAAAGAGCACGATGACCGCGAAGACGAGATAGCCGACCAGATTGCGGATCAGCCAGTTGACGGTCTCGAGATGCTCCCAGCGCGATCCGTAAAAGAGCGCCACGAGCATGCCGCCGCCGAGCGCCATCTGCACGGCACGCGTGCCGCGAATCAGCTTCAGCACCTCGTAGATGAGCACCGACACCACGAGGATGTCGACGAGATCCCACCAGCCGATGGGAGGACGGCGGAGCAAGGCGGTCAACCAGGTCATGAACGCCACGAAATGCAGAATGCCAAATGCTGAATGCGCAGTCCGGGAGGTCCCGACATTCTGCATTTGGCATTCATCATTTCGCGTGTCTCCGTATTTCCTCCGCCACCTTCACCACCTGCACCATCTCCGCCACGGCGTGCACGCGAACGATGTGCGCGCCGGCGAGGACGGCGGCCGTCACGGCTGCCGCGGTGCCCCAGTCGCGCTCGGGGGCCGGCCGATCGCCGAGCGCATCGCGCATGAACGACTTGCGCGACGGGCCGACGAGCAGCGGCCGGTCGATGAGCGCGGCCAGTTCCGCGAGCCTCGCCAGCACACCATAGCTGTGCGCTGCCTGTTTGGCAAACCCGATCCCGGGATCGACGATCACGCGGTCGAGCGGCAGGCCGGCGGCGGTCGCCACCTCGAGGCTGGCGCGGAGCTCGGCGGCGATTTCGCCTATCAGATCCTCGTACACCGCCTCGGCGTACATCGTCTTGGAGCGTCCGCGGGTGTGCATGACGATGAGCGCGGCGCCCTCTCGGGCGGCGACTCCGGCCAGCGCCGGATCATGACGTAGCCCGCTCACATCGTTGACGATGGCCGCGCCGGCCTCGATCGCCGCGCGGGCCACGTCGGCCTTATAGGTGTCGATCGACAGGGGAATTTTGAGGCGGCCGGCGAGACCGCGCACGACCGGCAGCACGCGCGCCAGCTCGTCGCCAGCCGACACCGGCTCGGCGCCCGGCCGGGTGGATTCGCCGCCGATGTCGACGAGGTCGGCGCCGTCGGCTTCCATGCGCAGCGCCGCGTCAATCGCCCGAGACGGGTCGGTGAGGTGAGAGGCGTCGCCAAAGGAGTCGGGCGTCACGTTGACGACGCCCATCACCAGGCAGCGCCCGCCGAGATGGAGCGCTCCGTTGCGTGGAAGCGGGACGGTGTAGACGCGGCGCGCGGGAGTTTACTCCTGCGCGAGCGGTTTGGGGAGCGCGACGAGCGGCGTGCGCTCTTTCTGACGCGGGCGCGCTTCGTCCCCGTCGCTGTTCATGGGGACGGCGGTCCGCGCGGCGACCGGCGGCAGATCTTCGAGCGGGAGGCCGGCCGCGAGGCGCTTGACCTGCTCGGCGTCGAGCACTTCGCGCGCGAGCAGCGCGTCGGCAATCTTCACCAGCGTGTCCTTGTGTTCGGAGAGCAGCCGGTGCGCGCGCTGGTAATTGTCGGTGACGAAGCGCTTGACCTCCTGGTCGATCTTGAGCGCCGTATCCTCGCTGTAATCCTGGTGCTGCGCGATCTCGCGGCCGAGGAAAATCTGCTCTTCCTTCTTCCCGAAAGTGAGCGGCCCCATCGCGTCGCTCATGCCCCACTCGCACACCATCTTGCGCGAGAGCTCGGTGGCGCGCTCGAGGTCGTTGCCCGCGCCGGTCGTCAGGCTGTCCATCGTGATCTCCTCGGCGATGCGTCCGCCGAGCAGGATCGCGATCTGATCGCTCAGGTAATCGCGCGAGTAGTTGTGCTTCTCGTCGGCCGGGAGCTGCTGGGTGGTGCCGAGCGCCATGCCGCGCGGGATGATCGTCACCTTGTGGATCGGATCCGCGAAGGGCAGCAGCACCGTGAGGAGCGCGTGGCCGGCCTCGTGAATCGCGGTGACGCGCTTCTCGGCGTCGCTGATGATCATCGAGCGGCGCTCCGATCCCATCAGCACTTTGTCTTTCGCGAACTCGAAGTCGTGCATGCGCACGACCTTCTGGTTGTAGCGGGCGGCGTTGAGCGCCGCTTCGTTGACCAGGTTCGCCAGATCCGCGCCGGAGAAGCCGGCCGACCCGCGCGCCAGCACCGCAATCTCCACATCGTCGGACATCGGAATCTTGCGCGTGTGCACGGAGAGGATGCCCTCGCGTCCCCTCACGTCCGGCCGGTTGACGACGATCCGGCGATCGAATCGGCCGGGGCGCAGGAGCGCCGGGTCGAGCACGTCGGGCCGGTTGGTCGCCGCGACGAGGATGACGCCTTCGTTCGACTCGAAGCCGTCCATCTCGACCAGGAGTTGATTGAGCGTCTGCTCGCGCTCGTCATGTCCGCCGCCCAGACCCGCGCCGCGATGGCGGCCGACGGCGTCGATCTCGTCGATGAAGACGATGCACGGCGCGTTTTTCTTGCCCTGCTCGAAGAGGTCGCGGACGCGCGACGCGCCGACGCCGACGAACATCTCGACGAAGTCCGAACCGCTGATCGAGAAGAACGGCACGTTCGCTTCGCCCGCCACCGCCCGCGCCATCAGCGTCTTGCCCGTGCCCGGAGCGCCCATCAGCAGCACGCCCTTGGGAATGCGGCCGCCCAGCTTCTGGAACTTCTGCGGCTCCTTGAGGAACTCGATGATCTCCTGGAGCTCGTCCTTCGCTTCGTCGACGCCCGCGACGTCCTTGAACGTGACCTTCTTCTGCGAGCTCGACGACAGCTTCGCCTTGCTCTTGCCAAACGACAGCGCCTTGTTGCCGCCGCTCTGCATCTGGCGCATGAAGAAGATCCAGAAGCCGATCATCAGGAGCACCGGCGCCCAGGTATACAAAATGGACGTCCACGGGCTCTGGGCTTCCGCCTTGGCGTTCACGACGACGCCATGCTCGTACAGTTTGTTGACGAGACCGTCGAATCCGACGGGCGCGTAGGTCGTGAACTTGGCGTTCCCCTTGGTCGTGCCGGAGATGTCCTGTCCCGAGATGTCGACCGTGGCGACCTGGTTGTTGTCGACCCACGACAGGAACTCGGTGAACGGCGCCGGGCGGTTGTGCGGCTGGAGCTTGGTCGAGACGTTCCAGATCACCACGGCGACGACAAACAACACCAGCCAGAACAGCAGACTCTTCAGGGTCGAGTTCAAACAAGGCCTCCACAGGCACGTAGGCAGGTCAGCTAGACCTGCTTAAGTCTCAAGATTAGCACGGCTTGCGTGGGGTCTGTTACCCGAAACTCGGCGTCAATACCGTAACCCGCCACCCACACAATCCGATCGGTCTCATCCACGACGAGCGGCACCGCGTCGCGCGTGCCGCGAGCGACTTTCCGGTCGACGAAAAAGTCCTGCAGCTTCTTCTGGCCGCCCAACCCGACCGGATGGAAGCGGTCGCCCGGCCGGCGGTTGCGCACGGCCAGCGGCCCGCGGCACACATCACTGCGCACAATGGCAACCGCGGGGTCGCGGCCGGCAGGCGTCGCGAGCCCGGCCGGACCGCTTTCGGCCGTCACGAGGCAGCCGGCTTCCGCGAGCCGCACCTCACCTGGAATAGACAGCGGATATCTGAAAAAGTTCGCTGTCTTCGCGGCCGGCCGTCCCACCGCGCCGGCGCCCCTACCTGTTAAGACGAGCCGCGAGCCAACAAGGTCCACGCGGTGCCCCGGCGCGTCGATGCCGGGTGCCGCCCCGCCCGGCTCGAGCAACGCGAGCGCCGCCTGCACGTGATCGAAGGCGACCGGACGGCCGCCGGCCGCGTCGGTCATCGCCCGCCACACGACGAGACGCCGAAGCGCGAGCGGCGCCGCGAGCAGTGCGGCACGGTCGAGCTCGGTGATCGCCCCTGCCGCCTCCTCCATCCACCGCCATTCATCCCTCGCGAGCTCGGCCTGGTCGGCAAGGGTGTCGACGATCGCGGGATTGAACCGATCTTCGAGCAGCGGCACGAGCTCGGCGCGCACGCGGTTGCGGGGAATGCTGACGTCGGCGTTCGACTCGTCCTCGACATAGGCGGCGCGCCGCTCGTCGAGATACGCGCGCAGGTCGCGGCGGCGGCACTCGAGCAGCGGCCGGACGATGGCGCCGTTGCGCGGGTACATCGCCGCGAGGCCGCGCGACCCGGCACCGCGCAGCAGGCGAAGCAGAAATGTCTCGGCCTGATCGTCGCGCGTGTGTCCAAGCGCGACGACATCGGCGCCCAGCTCCGTGCGCGCACGCGCGAAGAACGCGTGGCGCGCCGTGCGCGCGGCGTCCTCGAGCGATCGCCGCTGGCTGCGCGCGAGCGCGCCCACGTCCGCGCGATCGATCACGATCGGCCAGCCGAAGGCGCGCGCGAGCTCCGCGCACAACCGCTCGTCGCGATCGGCGGTGGGACGCAGTTGATGGTTGAAGTGCGCGGCGCCAGCCGCCGTCAGGTCGCCGGCCGCGTCGAGCTCGCGCGTGAGATGGGCGAGCGCCACCGAGTCGGACCCGCCCGACAACGCGACCACGACGCGCGTGTCGCGCCGGACGAGATCATGCTTCCGAATCGTCCGCCGGACGAGGTCAATCAGCGACATATCTGTGGCGGGAAAGGCTGGAACGGCTGGATAGGCTGGAGGGTCGAACGCGGAACCGTCCTGCCCGTCCTGCCCGTCCCGCCCTTCCTGCCCGATGAGTGGTGCCGGAGGACGGATTCGAACCGTCGACCCCGCGCTTATGAGACGCGTGCTCTCACCAACTGAGCTACTCCGGCGCAGGAACTGATTATTGTATTACAGGGATCGGTCGAGCTCAATCACCGCGGCGGCCAGCAGGGGAATCATGATTTCGTGATGGCCGACGATCGAATACCCTCGGCCGCTGACGGCCGTCGGGCGGGCCACGACGTTGGTGAGCGCCCGGTACGTCCGCACAAAGTCGAGATTCACCGTCGTCAGACCGGCGAACGCGACGCCGCGGTTGCGCGCGAGCGCCACCGCCTTGAGAAACACCTCCGGCAAGATCACGGCGGATCCGCAATTGAGGTACACGCCATGCTCGAGCCGCGCGACGTTCGACACGAAATACCGGAAGTCGCGCAGGCTGCCCTCGCCGATCGCCGCGCCCGAGGCGGCCGGATGCATGTGAATGATGTCGGTGCCGATGGCGACGTGAACCGTCACGGGGACGTCGAGCCGCGCCGCGGCGGCGAGCACGCTGGCGCGCGCAAACTGGGGCTGCTTCGCGGACAGAAAGCGGCCGACCGACTGGCCGAGGCCGAGGCCCGCGCCGACCCCCTCGACGATCGCGCCGTTCAACAGCCGGCCGGTTTCATCGGCCATGCCAAACCGGCCGGGGCCGAGCGCTTCATCGACATCTTCCGAGGTCGCGCCGACCAGCGCGATCTCGAAGTCGTGAATCACCCCGGCGCCGTTGGTCGCGATCGCGGACACGAAGCCGCGCTCCATCAAGTCGATCACGACCGGCCCCAGCCCCGTCTTGATGACGTGCGCACCCAGGCCCCACAGCACGCCGCCGCCCGCGCGTTTCGCATCGACCATCGCGCGGACGACCGTCTTGAAATCGGCGGCCGCCAGGATGTTCGGCAGGGCGTCCACGAACGGCCCGATGCCGGTGCCCGGCTCGTGCGGCCGGCCGAAATCCTCCGCCCTCGCCTTGCTCGCCCGCGACTTGAGCGGATACGTCGTCACGCCGGAGAGGTCGAATTCTTCGTAGGGAAAGCTCATACCAGCGCTTGTTTATCACGAAGACACGGAGAACACGAAGAACACGAAGGTCCTAGAGCACGAGCATCGCGTCGCCGTAGCTGTAGAAGCGATACCCCCGCTCGACGGCTTCCCGATACGCCTGCAGCACGTGCTCGCGCCCCGCGAACGCGGACACGAGCATCAGAAGCGACGATCGCGGCAGATGGAAATTGGTCAGCAGGCCGCGGATCACTCGGAATTCGAAGCCCGGAAAGATGAACAGATCCGTGGCGCCTTCGCCGGCGACGATCCGGCCGCCGTGCGCGCCCGCCACCGCTTCCAGCGTACGCGTCGTCGTCGTGCCGACCGCGATCACGCGACGGCCGCCGTCGAGCGCGCGGTTGATCGCGGCCGCCGCCGTCTCGCCGATCTCGTAGCGCTCCGGCTCCAGCCGATGATCCTCGACGCGCTCGGTCCGGACCGGCTGAAAGGTGCCGTAGCCGACGTGGAGCGTGATCTGCGCCATCTCCACCCCGCGATCGCCGAGCGCCTCGACCAGCGCACGGGTGAAGTGCAGCCCTGCCGTCGGCGCCGCCACGGATCCACGCGCTCGCGCAAAGACGGTCTGATACCGGTCGCGATCGTCCGGGCGATCGGCGCGTTTGATATAGGGCGGCAGCGGCACGTGGCCGATGGCGTCAACCGCGTCGTCCACCGGCGATCCGTCGCCGGTCCACAGACGGATGACGCGGCGGCCGTGAAACCGCCGCTCGAGCACTTCCCCGTGGACTGTCGGCTGCGCGGCCGAGCCTTCGAAGATGACCTCCGCGCCCTCGCGCAGTTTTTGTCCCGGGTGCATCAGCGCTTCCCAGCGGACGTCGTCCAGGCCAGTCGGGTGCAGGCGGTTGACGAGCAGGCACTCGACGGCTCCGCCGCTCGGCACGCGGCGGCCGAGGAGGCGCGCCGGAAACACGCGCGTGTCGTTGACGACGACGAGATCGCCCGGCGTGAGCCGCTCGGGAAGCGACGTGACGGCCGCGTGGCTCGTCGCGCCGGTCTCGCGGTCGAGACACAGCAGACGCGCGGCACCGCGGTCAGACGCCGGTTCCTGAGCGATGAGTTCTGGTGGGAGATCGAAATCGAAGGCGCGGACGTCCATGTCCGCCTGCATGTTAGCCGCCGCCGTCAGCGCGGTCTAGTGGACGATGCCGGAACCCCACACCGACTTGGCGTCGCGCCAGTCTTCGGCGAGGACCGACCACAGCGTCTGATCGAGGTGCTCGCCGTTGCGGAGAAACGACCGGCGCAGCACGCCTTCCTGCACGGCGCCAATCTTCCGCAGCGCGCCGTTGCCGCGTCCGTTCCGGACCGCCGCGCGCGCCTCCAACCGGTGCGCGCCGACGACATCGAAAGCGAAGTCGAGCACGAGCTTGGCGCCGTCGACGAACAGGCCCGTGCCCCAGAAGTCAGCGCCGAGCGCGAACCCCCACTCGGCGGTGCCGAAGCCAGGCTCGAGCGAACGGACCTGAAAGAGGCCGATCGCCGTCTCAGAGCCGTGGGGCACCACCGCGAAGCACACATACTGTCCGGCGGCGCGCTGACGATGCGTCCACGCGATGAAGCGTTCGAACCCTTCGACGGTCGACGGAGGCGGCGAGATGAAGCGCGACACTTCTTCGCTCGAGAGCATCGCAAAGAGCGACTGCGCGTCGCTCTGGCGGAGCTCGCGCAGCGTCACGAGCGACCCGGCGAGCAGCGGCAGGCCGTCGCACCAATCGCTGCTGGTCGTCCGGGCGGCCGACGGCATCGCCATCGGCGTCTGGTCGAGATGCGCCTGGTAGGGCATCTTTTCCATTAGAAGAGCCCCCCGACGCTGCCGCCCAGAGCGTCGCTCCACACGATGTTGTCGAGGCTGCTTCCCCAGACGATGTTGTCGTCCGAACCCCAGACGATGTTGTCGCCGTTCAGGCTGCCCCAGACGATGTTGTCCTGGTTCAGACTGCCCCACACGATGTTGTCGCCGTCCGCGGCGCTGCCCCAGACGATGTTGTCGCCCCAGACAATGTTGTCGCCCCACACGATGTTGCTCGCCTTGATGTGCGCGACATCGCTCCAAACGATGTTGTCGCCCCACACGATGTTGTGGCCCCAGACGATATTGTCGCCCCAGACGATGTTGAGCGACCACGTCTTCATGTTGCGGAACAGCAGATCGCCCCAGACGATGTTGTCGCCCCAGACGATGTTCTGCGCCCACGTGTAGGTCTGGCGGCCGATGACGGTGTAGGTCGGCAGCGAATTGCGCAACCACCACGAGCCGGGGCGCGCTGACGTGTCGATGGCGTTCGAGAGCGCGATGGCGCCGAGCGCGTTCACTTCGCCCGTGCCCTGCGTCAGCACGTCGTAGACGACGCCCTTGTCATCGTGCAGCGGAATCGCCGTGTACTGCAGAATCGCCTTCGCCAGGTTGGCCGTCATCGCTCTGCCATCGCGGTAGCCAGCGTGCTCGTTCGATTCAAGCATCAGCGCGACGATGCCCGTCGTCACGCCGGTCGCCATGCTCGTGCCGCTCAGCTCCAGGAACTGATGGCCGTTCCTGGACGTGACGCGGCTGCCGAACAGCTTCTTGTACAGATACGAATTGACGTTGGTGTCGGAGATCAGCGCCGTCCCGGCGGCCACGACATCGGGCTTCGCGATGCCGTCGTACCACGTCGGCCCGCGCGAGCTGTAGTCGGCCACGCGGTCGTCGTCGAGCGTCAGCGTATTGTGCGTGGTGACGGCGCCAACGGTGACCGCCGACCGGGAATTGCCGGGCGAGTTGATGCCCGCATAGCCGACAAGGCCCGTCGTCTGATTCTGTCCGTTGTTGCCGCCCGCGACGACGACGATAAGGCCCGTCGCCGACGCCTGCTCCACCGCCTGCACGAGCGGATCGTCGGCCGCCTTCGCGAAGATCGGGTGGCCGAGCGAGAGGTTGATGATCTGCACGTGCAGCCTCGCGCGGTTGGCCGTCACGTATTCGATCGCCTTGATGACGTCGCTCGTCGTGCCCTGGCCCGTCTTGTCGAGCACCTTGAGGCCGACAAACGTGACGTCAGGCGCGATGCCGGGAAACTGTCCGTCCGAGACCACGCCGCTGCTGCCGATCAGCCCGGCGATAAACGTGCCGTGGCCGTAGTCGTCGAAGGGCGGCACCGGAATGCCGCCGCGCGTGAAGTCGAAGAAGGCCGAGACCCTGACGTCGGCGTTCGGCGAGATGCCGGAGTCGATGAGCGCGACGCCGATCCCTTCACCCCTGGGTGCGTTCGAGTTCGACAGCGGGGGCAGCCCGAGAAGGGCGCGCGCGTTGCCGGCCTGTGGCGTTCGGGCCAGCGCCTTCGCCAGACCTTGGGGCACCGACCCCGCGCTGACGGCCGCGTCGGCCGAAACGGCGTGAACACCCTTGTGCTGGGCGAGGACCTCGACGTCTTCGCTGTGGACTTCCGCCGCGAAGGCGCCGACCAGCGGATGATCCGCCGTGATCAGGTCGCCGTGGGCGACGAGCGCCTGGCGGATGCTGCTGCGCAGATCCGGGTCGTCGACCGTAATGATGACCTTCTGGGTTGCGGCACCGGAGTGCAGCGAACTCTGAAGAGAATGGTCAATTTTGGAGTCTGGCGATTGCGCGAGAACCGGGCGACCGACGAAGAGGACGACGGCGGCGGCAAGGGCAAGAGATACACGTCGGATAGAAATCACGCCAAAAACAGAGCAATATCTCCGCCAGAAACTGAGCCGGACTCGTGTCATATGCACAACATGTTCATTCTGAACGCTTTAAGATACTTAAAGAGCCTACAGACGACATTATACGACAATACATCCGTGTTCAACATTAGGACATTGTCTTGCTGCATTGTGAGCGAATAACTGTGAAATTCTAGATATTCTTGAATTTATCGACTTGTGTCGCAATATGGCACATATGTACTTCAATCGAACATAATGTCAGCCCGAATTGACCGGATGGTCCTGGTCGCAGGGGTTGCGAAGGGCGTCAGACGCCGCGCGCCGCGCACGGCGTCAGCGGTGTGAGCGGCGTGAGCGGCGCTAATTTCGGCGGCCGGACGCCGTGGAGCACGGCGCCGGCGACGGGTGCGTACTCGAGCTCGCGCCCGTCACGCGCCGCGCGCAGCAGCAGCCCGCCGCGGCTCATGTCGCCGCGGCCGACAAACGCGATCGGAAAGTGAAGGCGCGCGCCGAAGATCGCCGCGAGGACATCGACGTACTTCGGCGAGGCGATGCTGCCGAGGAGCACGACGTCGCAGTCGGGGCCGATCTCGCGCAGGAGCGCACGCGCGCTCCGCTCGAGCGGCCGCCGATAGGCCACGTTGTCCTGATGCACGTCGCCGCCGGCGAAACCGAGCACGGCCTGACGCGTGACGCAGGTATCCGGCGTGCGGAGGCCGGCGGTCGGCGTGATGATCTGCACGCCGCGCCCGACGAGGGGATGGTCGGTGCGGTCGCCGTCGTCACCATCGGGAGGATTCGCGAACCGGAGCGCGTAGGTCAGCTTTCCGCGGAAATAGAGGCCGCTGACATACGTGAACAGGTCGCCCAGCGTCGCGCCCCGGCGCGAGCGCAGCGCCTCGGCCAGCGCGAATGTCGCCGTGGCCGACAGGACCTGCCGGGCGCGCGCGCCGCCGCAGTTGGCGGGCGACAACAGAAACACGCGAGCCCGGGACGCGGCCACAACGGGCGCCTCAAAAACCCCAGCGCAGCAGCACGGCGCCGGCGGTGAACCCGGCGCCGACCGACGCCAGCAGCACGAGATCGCCCTTCTTCAGCCGGCCGCCGGTGACGGCATCGTTCAGCGCGAGCGGAATCGTGGCGGCCGTCGTGTTGCCGAAGCGCTCGATGTTGATGATGAACCGGCTCTCGTCGAGTCCGAGCTTTTCCGCGGCCGCGAGAATGATCCGCCGGTTCGCCTGGTGCGACACGAACAAACTCAAGTCCGACGGCTGGAGGCCGTTGCGCTCGAGAATGCGGCGCGCGATCTCCTCGGTCTTGCGCACGGCGAACTTGAACACGGCCTGGCCTTCCTGCTTCACGTAGTGCATCCGCTTGTCGACCGTCTCGTGCGAGGGCGGCCGGAGGCTGCCGCCGGCCGGCATGAAGAGCGCCGAGGCGCCGGCGCCGTCAATCTCGTGCTCGAAATCGATGATCCGGCCGTCGTGCGGGTCGGTGGCCGCCGACACGACCACCGCGCCCGCGCCGTCGCCGAAGATCACGCAGGTCGCGCGATCCTGGTAATCGATGATGCTCGACATGACGTCGGCGCCGACCACGAGCGCGTGCTCGTGGGCGCCTGTCGCCACGAACTGGCTCGCCGTGGTCAGCGCGTAGGTGAACGCCGAGCAGGCCGCGCTCAAGTCGAATCCCCACGCGTGGTGCGCGCCGATCTTGTGCTGAATCAGACACGCCGTGCTCGGAAACATCATGTCCGGCGTCACGGTGCCGACGACGATGACGCCGATGTCGTCGGGCGTCAGGCCCGCGTTGGCAATCGCCTGCAGCGCCGCCGCGGTGCCGAGATCGGACGTCGCGACGCCGGGCTCGACGATGTGGCGTTCCCGGATGCCGGTCCGCTGAAGAATCCACTCGTCGGTGGTATCGACCATCTTCTCGAGGTCGGCGTTGGTCAGGATGCGCGGCGGCACATAGGTCGCCAGCGATTTGATCGTCGTCGGCCGGCCGCCGCAGCGGGCCTTCTGCCCGCCGCCTTCGCCTTGACGCTGTCGATCGGTCACCACAGTCGTGAATCCCTTCCGGGCGCGTCGAGCCCGAAGTAGCCGTAGGCCCGCGGCGTCGCGACGCGCCCGCGGGGCGTACGATCGAGGAAGCCGATCTGAATGAGAAACGGCTCGTAAATGTCCTCGATCGCGTCCTTCTCTTCGCTGATCGCGGCGGCGATGCTGTTGATGCCGACCGGGCCGCCGCCGAACTTGTCGATGATTGTCCTGAGCAGCTTCCGGTCGATCTCGTCGAAGCCGTATTCGTCGACCTCGAGCAGCTTCAGCGCCGCGTGCGCCACCTCCATCGTGATCGATCCGTCGGCCCGCACCTGCGCGAAATCGCGGACGCGGCGCAGCAGCCGGTTGGCGATGCGCGGCGTGCCGCGCGACCGCCGCGAGATCTCGGCGGCCGCGGCGGCGTCGATCGGGACGCCGAGGATGCGCGCCGAGCGCCGGACGATCTCGTCGAGGTCTTCCGGCGTGTAGAACTCCAGCCGGTGCACGATCCCGAAGCGCGAGCGCAGCGCCGAGGTCAGCAGCCCCGCGCGCGTCGTCGCGCCGATGAGCGTGAATTTCTGCAGCGGCACCTTGACCGACCGGGCGCTCGGCCCCGATCCGATCATGATGTCGAGCTCGTAGTCCTCGAGCGCCGGGTAGAGGATCTCCTCGATGGTCGCCGACATGCGGTGGATTTCGTCGATGAACAGCACCTCGTGCTCGGCGAGATTGGTCAGAATCCCCGCCAAATCACCCGCCTTCTCGAGCACCGGGCCTGAAGTGGCGCGCACGGCGACGCCCATCTCGTTCGCGATCACGTACGCCAGCGTCGTCTTGCCGAGCCCTGGCGGGCCGTACAGCAGGACGTGATCCAGGGCTTCGTGCCGCTGCCGCGCCGCGGCGATCGACACCTGCAGGTTCTCGCGCACGCGGTCCTGCCCGATGTACTCGTCGAGCACGCGCGGGCGCAGGCCCGCTTCGTACTGCGCTTCTTCCTCGACGGGCGCCGCGGTGACGATTCGGTCGTCAGTCATGCTCTACGTCGTCTACCGGGCGAGCTCCCTCAATGCCTGCTTCAACGTGCGTTCGAAGCCGCCGTCCGGCGTCGTCTTGATGGCCGCGTCCACGGCTTTCTCGGCGAGAGGCCGATGATACCCCAGGTTCATCAGCGCCGAGAGCACATCGTCGCGCAGCGCCGGCGACTCCGGGACGCCGCCGCCGGCGGCGATCGCCGCGGCCGACGCGCGCGGCAGCCGATCCTTCAGCTCGAGCACGATCCGCTCAGAAGTTTTCTTGCCGACGCCGGGAATCGCCGTCAGCCGCGCGACGTCGCTGCGCTCGATGGCGCGGATGAGATCGAGCGGTTCGATTCCCGAGAGGACGGCGAGCGCCAGCTTCGGCCCGATGCCGCTCACGCCGATGAGCCGCTCGAACAGATCCTGCTCGAGCGTGGTCGCAAAGCCGTAGAGCGCGAGCTGATCCTCGCGCACGTGCGTGTGAATGCGCAGCGCGATCTCGCCGCCCGGCTCGGCGAGACCGTAGAAGGTCGACAGCGGCACGGCGACCTCGTAGCCCACGCCGTTGACGTCGACGACGACACGGTTCGGATGTTTCTCGAGGATGCGGCCGCGGAGATGGGCGATCACGGACGTGCGGGCTTGCCTCGCCGTAGCGCCACGGGTGCGGAGGCGGGACGGTAGTGGCGCCAGCTCGTCGCCGCCCTGCTCCGCGGCGACGCCGCGGTGATCGCCATCGCGGCCGACACCCGCGCGGGCGGCTGCGAATTGGCGTGGCAGATCGCGACCGCCAGCGCGTCGGCCGCGTCGTGCGGCGAGGGCACCTCCGCCAGACCGAGGATGAGCTTCACCAGCTGCTGGACCTGCTGCTTCTCGGCGCGCCCGTAGCCGACCACCGCCCGCTTGATCTCCGCGGGCGTGTACTCGAAGATCGGCACGCCCGCCTCGACGGCCGCGAGCATGGCGACGCCGCGCGCGTGGCCCAGCTTGAGCGCGCTCCGCACGTTCACCGCGTGGAACAGATTCTCGATGGCGACGCCGTCGGGCCGGCAGTCGGCGAGCAGCCGTGCGAGCCGGGTGTGAATGACGAGCAGTTTCTCCGGGAACGTCCCGAGCGCGGGCGTCTTGATCGCGCCGCAGACGACAATGCGATGGCGCGATCCGTCGGTCTCGATGCAGCCGTATCCGGTGCGGTCCGACCCGGGATCGATGCCGAAGATCTTCACGCGAGCGAGGCCTCGATCTCCTTCTCCTCGATGTCGAAGTTCGACCAGACGTGGCGGATGTCGTCGTGCTCGTCGAGCGCGTCCATCAGCCGCACCATCTGCTGCGCCGCCTTGCCCTCGAGCTTCAGGTAGTTCTGCGGCAGCATCGAGATCTCGGCCGCGTCGGGCTCGATCCCGAGCTTCTTCACCGCCTCGAGCACCCCGTGGAACGCCTCGGGCGACGAGAGCACTTCCCAGTTGTCGTCATCGTCGCGCAGGTCGTCTCCGCCGGCGTCGAGCACGACGGCCATGAGATCGTCCTCCTTCGCCTTGCTCTTGGGCACGACGATGTAGCCACGTTTGCTGAACATCCAGGCCACGGCGTTGGTTTCGGCGAGATTGCCGCCGTGCTTGGTGAGCAGGTGCCGCAGCTCGCCGACGGTGCGGTTCTTGTTGTCGGTCAGGACGTCCATGATCACGGCCGCGCCGCCCGGCCCGTACGCTTCGTACTGCGCCTCTTCGTACGACACCCCCGGCTCCTCACCGGTGCCCCGTCTGATGGCGCGCTTGATGTTGTCGGCCGGCATGTTCTGCGCTTTCGCGTCGGCGATGACGGTGCGCAGCCGGGGGTTCATGTCTGGGTCGCCGCCGGCGGCGCGCGCCGCGACCGTCAGTTCCTTGATGATTCGCGAGAAAATCTTCCCGCGCTTGGCGTCGAGGGCGCCCTTCTTGTGCTTGATCGAGGCCCACTTGGAATGGCCGGACATGTCAGAACTCCAGAAGAATCAGCGAATTAAAGGAACGGAAATTTTACCACCTCCGCGCCATGATTATCCACACATCAGCGCGCGGGTCCCACGGGCGGCCCCGGTAATCGCCCAGGACGGCGTCGACGACGAAGCCGGCGTGCTCGAGACGGGTGGTCATCTGCCGCACCGACAAGGTGCGAAACGTCAGCTCGAACCGATGCTCGGCGACGCGGCCCCCCTTCCGCTCCACGTACCGCTGCTCGAAGGTCGTCCGGCGACGCCGCGGATCCTGGCGTACCGATTCGATGAGCGTGAGCTCGGCGCCGCCGGCGGCGCGGCCGCGCAGTTGGACTTTGTTCTGGTACTCGCGCCAGTGGGGCACGTCCGGTACCAGATCGATCCCAAAGGTGCCGCCCGGGCCGAGCACGCGCGCCACGGAATCGAGCGTCGCCCGCAGGTCGGCGTCATCGAGCAGCGATTGGAGGATGCCGTACGGCGCAAGCGCCATCGCGAACGTGCGCGAGGCAAACGGCAGCGCGCGGATGTCGGCGCGCACGAGATCCAGATGAGCCGCCTTCGCGCCTTCGGCGCTTCGCGCTGCTCGCGAACGAAGGCGGGCGCGCAAACGGTCCAGCATCGGAGCCGATCGATCGACGCCGACGAGCGAAACGCCGGCCCGCGCGAGCGGCAGCGACACGCGGCCGGTGCCGCACCCGAGCTCGAGCACGCGTCCACGGGCGCCTCGCGCCACGCGGCGCCAGAACGGCACGTCGCGGCGGCCGAGCGTCCGCGCGTTCTCCCAGTCGTAGAAGGGCGCGTACTCGTCCCACCCCTGCCAGCCTTGGCGAGGCATTACGTCGCTGTACCCCCGCGGCTGTGCCTTCGCGGCCTCATCGGCCGCTCGGCATTGGCTTCGGCGACTGCCCGCTCAGTCAACATCCCGAGGGGCAT
>Ga0097691_1001705_pt1 | contig 15676 bp, 15 predicted proteins | sample NGESurdeep072012_8_FD_72858 | JGI IMG/M metagenome (GOLD analysis project Ga0097691, IMG submission 72858) | Arctic peat soil microbial communities from Barrow, Alaska - NGEE Surface sample 210-1 deep-072012 | ecosystem: Environmental > Terrestrial > Soil > Wetlands > Peat ... | reverse complement strand
GACCCGATGCTGGACCGGCTGGTCGCGGTGGAGGTGGCCGGCCTACCGGACTCCGCCCTGGCCGCCGACCTGGTGGGGCTGCGGGTCGCGGTCTCCCGACTGGAGTCGGAGTTCGCCCGCCGGCTGGTGGTCTTCGACCGCCGCGGGGCGGCCGGGGTCACCGGGGCGGTGTCCACCGCGGCCTGGCTGCGCGGGGCCTGTCGGCTGTCCCCCGGGGAGGCCGGCGAGCGGGTGCGCACCGCCCGGGTGTTGGCCGATGACCTGCCGGTCACCGCCGACGCCCTGGCCGCCGGGGACCTCTCCTACGCCCACGCCCGGGTGCTGGCCGCGGCCGCCCCGGAGCTGCCGGCGGACCCGCTGGGCGCGCTGGAGCCGGTGCTGGTGGAAGCCGCCCGGCACGCCGACCCGGCCCGGCTGCGGGCGGTGCTGGCCGACCTGCGGGCGCACGCCGACCCGGCCGGGGCCGAGGCGGCCGCGGCGGCGGCGCACGACCGGCGCCGGCTGACGGTGGCCGGCACGTTCGCCGGCGCGGTGGTGCTCGACGGCGGGCTCGACCCCGAGGGCGGCGCTACCGCGTTGGCCGCGCTGGCCCCGGGTGACTCCGGCGCCCAGCACGCGGACAGCAGCCACGATCTGCGGCCGCCGCCGGCTCACCACCGACCCGGAGTCGCGGCGCACGATCCGCGGCAGCCGGTTGCCCTCCTCGGAACTGATCTCCCGCACCGGCACCCGATCGGCGATCGGCTCCTCCGGGGGGAAGTCAGAAGAAGCGGACGAGGATGCGGTTACCGCAAGCGAAGGTCCCGGACCTTGATCGGCGGGTCGGGCAACGGGGCGAAGGTTGCCGGAAGCGGCACTAGTCGTCGCATAGCCGCCTGCCGCTGCTACGGCCGTGGCGGGTGCACGCTCGTCTCAGCCGGGGCTCTCCCGCGCGCCGAGTGGCCGAAATGTTCGGAGATCGCTAGCTTGTGCACCGCTCGGGGGATACGTGGCTTCGCAGCAGCGAAGAAGGACAGGGTGGTGGTCGCCCGTGAGCGCCTTGGGTCGCCGGCTGTCGGCGGAGTTCGTCGGGACGTTCTGGTTGGTGCTGGGCGGCTGCGGCAGCGCCGTACTGGCCGCCAAGTTTCCCGATGTCGGCATCGGGTTGCTCGGTGTCGCCCTCGCCTTCGGCCTGACGGTGCTCACCATGGCGTACGCCTTCGGCCACGTCTCGGGCGGCCACTTCAACCCGGCCGTCACGGTCGGGCTCTGGGTGGGCGGCCGGTTCAACGCCCGCGACGTGTTGCCCTACATCGGCACGCAGGTGGTTGCGGGCATTGCCGCCGCCGGGGTGCTGCTCGCCATCGCCACCGGAAAACCCGGCTACTCGATCGGCACCAATGGTCTAGCCGCAAACGGCTACGGCAGCCACTCGCCCGGGGGCTATAGCCTGGCGTCGGGATTACTCACCGAGATCGTCATGACGGCCGCGTTCCTGGTCGTGATCCTGGCGGTCACCGGCCGCGGAGCGCCGGCCGGCTTCGGGCCGCTGGCGATCGGGCTGGCGCTGACCTTGATTCACCTAATCAGCATTCCGGTCACCAACACCTCGGTGAACCCGGCCCGGTCGACCGGGCCGGCGATTTTCGTGCACGGCTGGGCGCTCAGCCAGTTGTGGCTGTTCTGGGTCGCACCTCTGGTCGGAGCCGCCCTGGCCGGCGTGGGCTTCCGGTACGTCTTCGAGGACAAGCGGCCGTTGGCATCGGAGGCACGCGGCCCGCGCGACGGTTGACTCGCCGCCGATGTACTTCGGGTCACGGGCTTGCTGCCGAGTCGTCCTCGACGTACGGACAGTGCCGACAGTCCCGGCTGCAGCAGAAGCCCCGGTCGACCAAGAACTGAGCGGTCAGGACGAACAGTCCCGACGACGGGTCGAGGTAGCCCAACTGACCGACCGCCAGCGCCGCCGCGTGGGCGGCCAGCACCCCCGGCCGGCCGGGGTGGCTCAACGGCAACCGAGACCGGGCTGGCACCGTCAGCGGCCGGTCAGCCAGTCGGCCGGGTTCCTCAGGCACCTGGGGAAGGCACCTGGGGAAGGCACCTGGGAAGGCACCCGGGAAGCCTACGAGGCTGGCCGGGTGGCTCGGTCCCGCTACCGGTGAATGTGCTGCTGGCACGGATGCCGATCGCCGCGCATAAGCCCGTGGCGGGATGGCAGCCCGTGGCGGTGCGGCCGACCCGGTCCCCGGCCGCGTAGCCGGTGTCCGGGGAATACTCCGCCGGGCGCACCCGCGGGACCGTCCGGTGGGTCATTGGCGCTGTCGTCGGCCGGGTCCAACCCCTGCCGGGCGGCGCTGCGCAGCAACTGCAGGATCCGCGCCAGGGCCTCGCGGTCGGGCTCGGTCAGTCCGGCGAATACCTCGTCGAGGCTCGACTGCCGGTCCGAGCGAGTCCGGGCCAGCTCGGCGGTGCCAGCTGCGGTGATCCGCAGCAGGGTGGCCCGCCGGTCGTCGGGATCCGGCTCCCGCTCGAGCAACCCGTCGGCCTCCAGGGCGTCCACCATCGGGGTGACGGTGCGGGGGACCACCCCGAGCCGGTGAGCGAGCTCGCCCATGCGCTGTGGCGAGTCGGTGTCGAGTGCGGCCAGCAAAGCGCTGCGAGCGAAGGTCAGGCGGCCGGCGCGGCGTTGCCAGCCGCCTTGGACGCGACCACGAGCCCGGAGCAGCTGGCCCACTCCGAGGAACGCCTCGGCCAGGGCCTCCGGACCGGTGCCGATTGGAGCGTCGGTCCACAACGTCGCGAGCCGGGCGCCACGCCGACCGTGACCGTGCCGGTGCGGCCCACGGCGAGCGCCATGAGCGCCGTGCTGGTCGTGCTGGTCGTGCTGATCGTGCTGGTCGTGCGGCCGGGGCGGCTGCCCCGGGGTAGGAGATGTGTTCTCCGTCATTACATCCTCCAAGTCGTTGAGTCCTGCTCACTGTACGCCGTACTCAATGAGATCGGTACGGCGGATATTCCGGGGTTGGTTAGCCGTTAGGCCGGACGGGCTCCACGGACACTCCAGGGCGGCCGTTCCGATGTCCTCGACGCTGGCGCGTCGGGTACCCTGATCCCCGGCACGTCGGTGGACGGGCCGCTTCTGCGTGCCTGGCGGTTGTGTCGCTGCGCCGGCAGGGCAGCAACGGAGCATCTCGTCGAGGTAGTCAGGGGTTTGAGCGTGTACGCGATCGTCCGCACCGGCGGCAAACAGCACAAGGTCACCGTGGGCGACGTCATCACGGTCGAGAAGCTGCCCGGCGATCCCGGCACCGGGGTGGCGCTGCCGGCCCTGCTGGTGGTGGACGGTGACGCCGTAACCTCCGACGCCGCCGCTCTGTCGGGGGTGGCCGTGACCGCCGAGGTGGTTGGCCAGACCAAGGGGCCGAAGATCAACATTCTCAAGTACAAGAAGAAGACCGGGTACCGCAAGCGGCAAGGGCACCGCCAGCACCTGACTCAGCTGCGGGTCACCGGCATCGAGACCGGGAAGTAGTCGGCCATGGCACACAAGAAGGGCGCGTCCTCCAGCCGGAACGGCCGGGACTCCAACGCCCAGCGCCTCGGCGTCAAGCGGTACGGCGGGCAGGTGGTCAAGGCCGGCGAGATCATCGTTCGGCAGCGCGGGACGCACTTCCACCCGGGGGACGCTGTCGGCCGCGGTGGCGACGACACGCTGTTCGCGCTCGCGCCGGGCGCGGTGTTGTTCCACACCAAGCGTGGCCGCAAGACCATCAGCATCGTCTCGCCCGCTGCGACGTCAGCCGATTCGGCCGCCGAGCCGATCGCCGAGCCGGTGGGGGCGTAGTTCCGGCCATCAGCGGATGACGACGTTCAAGGACTGCGTCGTCCTGCATGCCTCGGCCGGCGATGGCGGCCACGGCTGCGCGTCCATTCATCGAGAGAAGTTCAAGCCGCTCGGTGGCCCGGACGGTGGGGACGGCGGGTCCGGCGGAGATGTCGTTCTCGTCGTGGACCGCAACGTCGCCAGTCTGCTCGACTACCACTTCCATCCACACCAGCGGGCGGGGTCCGGCAAGCCGGGGCAGGGCGGGAACAAGTCGGGCTCGACCGGGCACTCGCTGGAGCTGCCGGTGCCGGACGGGACGGTCGTGCGTACCGCGGATGGCACGCTGCTCGCGGATCTGGTCGGCGACGGAACTCGCTACGTCGTCGCCCGCGGTGGCCGCGGCGGTTTGGGCAACGCCTCGCTGGCCTCCCCGCGGCGGCGGGCTCCCGGGTTCGCGCTGCTCGGCGAGCCCGGCGAGCACGGCGACGTCATCCTCGAGCTCAAGAGCGTCGCGGATGTCGCGCTGGTGGGCTTTCCCAGCGCCGGGAAGTCCTCGCTGATCGCCGTCCTGAGCGCCGCCCGGCCGAAGATCGCCGACTATCCGTTCACCACCCTGGTCCCGAACCTGGGCGTCGTGAGTGCCGGTGGCACAGATTTCACCGTCGCCGACGTGCCGGGCTTGATCCCCGGGGCGAGTGCGGGCAAGGGCCTGGGCCTGGAGTTCCTCCGCCACGTCGAGCGCTGCGCCGTGCTCGTGCACGTGGTCGACTGCGCCACCCTGGAGCCGGGCCGGGACCCGGTCAGCGACATCGAGACCATCGAGGCCGAGCTGGCGGCGTACGGCGGGTTGGCCGACCGACCGCGGCTGGTGGCACTGAACAAGGTCGACATCCCCGAGGCGGCCGAGCTGGCCGAGCTGGCCGGCCCCATGCTCGCGGCCCGGGGGCTGCGGGCGCTGGAGGTCAGTGCCGTCTCCCGCGCCGGAATGCGCGAGTTGAGCTACGCCCTGGCTGAGGCCGTGAGCGCCGTGCGGGCGGCCCGGCCCGCCGCCGAAGCGACCCGAATCGTGCTCCGGCCGACGGCCGTCGACGACGCTGGTTTCACGGTCGACGCCGGCCCGGACGGCTTCGTGGTGACCGGTGCCAAACCGCAGCGCTGGGTTCGCCAAACCGACTTCAGCAACGACGAGGCCGTCGGCTACCTCGCGGACCGACTGGCCCGGCTCGGAGTAGAAGCCGCCTTGGCCGACGCCGGAGCGCAACCGGGCGCGCAGGTGGTGATCGGCGACGTCGGCTTCGACTGGCAGCCGACCACGCTGGCGGGCGTGGACGTCGATTTCGGTCGCCGGGGTACCGACGCCCGCCTGGACACGTCGCCGCGACCGCGAGCCGATCAGCGGCTGGCGGCCAAGCGGGCGCGGCGCCCGGACCGGTCCCGGGCGCCTGAGCCGGACGACTCGGCACCGTGAGCCTGGTCGCCCGTCCCGACATCGGCACCGCCCGTCGGGTGGTGGTCAAGGTCGGGTCCAGCTCGCTCAGCACGGCGCGCGGCGGACTGGACGGTGCCCGGGTCGACGTCTTGGTCGAGGCGCTGGCCGGGCGCCACGCCGGCGGCACCCAACTGGTGCTGGTGTCGTCCGGGGCGGTCGCCGCCGGGCTCGCGCCGTTGGGGCTGCGCCGCCGGCCCCGTGACCTGGCCACGCTGCAGGCGGCGGCCAGCGTCGGCCAGGGTCAGTTGGTCGAGCGGTACGCCGCCTCTTTCGGCCGGTACGGCCTGCGGGTTGGCCAGGTGCTGATCACTGCTGAGGACGTGGTCCGCCGGGCGCACTACCGCAATGCCCGCCGCACGCTGGACCGGCTGCTGACACTGGGCGTCGTACCGGTGGTGAACGAGAACGACGTGGTGGCCACCGCCGAGATCCGGGTCGGCGACAACGACCGGCTGGCCGCCCTGGTGGCGCACTTGGTCAGCGCCGACGCGCTGGTGCTGCTCTCCGACGTTGACGGCCTGTATGACGGCGACCCACGCCACCCGGGCGCCCGGCTGGTGCCGTCGGTGACCGGGGAGGCCGACCTGGCCGGGATCGGGTTTGGTAGGCCGGGCGCCGTCGGCGTCGGTAGCGGTGGGATGGGCGCCAAGGTCGACGCTGCCCGGGTGGCGACCGCCGCCGGCGTACCGGTGATCGTGGCGGCGGCAGCGGCGGTCGGTCCGGCGCTGGCCGGTGCTGCGGTGGGGACCTACTTCGCCCCGACCGGCCGACGGACGACCTCCCGGCTGCTATGGCTGGCGCACGCCTCGACGCCCCGCGGCTCGCTGTCGCTCGACCCGGGTGCGGTGGCCGCGGTCGTCGACCGGCGGCTCTCGCTGCTGCCCGCCGGCGTGACCGGCGTGCACGGGGAGTTCTCCGCCGGCGACCCGGTGGACCTGGTGGACGAGCGCGGTGCGGCAGTCGCACGCGGGCTGGTCAACTACGACGCGACGGAACTACCCGAGCTGCTGGGGCGCTCGACTCGCGAGCTGGCGGTGGCGCTGGGACCGGGGTACGAGCGGGAGGTTGTGCACCGCGACGACCTGGTGCTGCTGCCTCGCTGAGGGGGTGGCACCTTTACCCGCCTACGGCATCGATTCGACGCCCTGAAACGCTCAAGACGATGCCGACGGCGGGTGAAGGTGGCGGGTCTCGCTGTCTTCACCCGTCTACGGCATCGATTCGCCGCCGCGCCGCGGTCGCCGAGGTCACCTGGCGTACGCGCTATCACCGTCGGCGTCCTGCCTGCCCTCGCAACCGGTGACCACCGGTGAGCGCCGGGTCGCCTAACGATTTTTCGGCGAGCGACCGAGCGAGGCCATCCGCGATGTATGTCTGGCACGAAAGGAAATGGGTGCGGCTCGTATGGAGTGACGTCATGCGGCTTGCGGGATGACGTCGGCGGCGTAGAGGGATTGGTGGATGCGCTGCTCTTCTTGGCTGAGGCCGTAGCGCCAGTACTCGTCCCAGTCTCCGTTGCTGTGTAGGGCTCGTAGCTTGAGGACGGCCTCGGCGCCGTGCAGTCCCCGAGCCCACAGCAGCACGCCAGAGTCGTGATCAACTACGACCGTAAGGTACTTGTGGCCGCGCTTGTATGAGATCTGCCGGGCGATGCCGATCCGGCGCAGGTTCGCGAACCGGTCGGTCGTGGCCTCGGCGTCGGCGACCACCCGGGTCACGATCGACCCGACCGTGCGCCAGGCGATTCGCAGCAGGTCGCGGACGGCGGACTTCGAGCAGTGCGTCACCAGCCACGCGGCCGTGTCATCAAAGGCGTAGGTGTGACCGGCACCGTGCCTCGCCCACGGCACCTGCGCGGCGATGACCCCATGCTCGGCGCAGCGCACCCGTGGCGAGTCCGCTTCCAAGAACGCCCGGACCTGACCGAAGTCCAGGGTCCGCCACCGCCGCCGGCCTTCGCCCTGGTCATAGCCGGGGCAGCGCTTCCCGCAGCGACCGCAGCGACGCTTGGTCGCCTTCCGGGGTCGCGCCGACACCACGAGGACCTGTTCGACCTCGTCGAACTCGACGTCTTCCACGACGACCTTGGCCAACCCGAGCAGCCCAGCCCATAGCCTTGCAGAACGCACGCCGTTCCCCTCACCCTCGATTCCAGCCTTAGACAGCAGGAACCGTAGGCGGGGCACGGCGTGTGGTGCGTCAGGCCCCCTCAGGCGCCCACGGAAGGGTCACAAGAGCCCTCTTTCCGTCGGGCTACCCGAACCATCCTGCCACCTCCCGACTGTTAAGGAACCACTAACAGTCAGCAGAGCACGCGGACAGCCCCAAATGGTGGACTGCAGACAAGGCCGGCGTGTCGAAGGAACAGAGCGCGCGGACAGCGGGATTCGGGTCCTCAGTCGGCGAACCCCAGCTCAGCCCCGGCGCAACCACAGCCAGGATCTGAGCGCAGACCGACGACCTAGCCGGTCAGAGCCCCACACAGCACCCCGAGAACGTCCCTCCACGGGAGCCGCACCCATATGTGAATGCTTAGCAGACCTCTTGCCCCGCAGGGCCGGCGCACTCCGCCGAGCTGGCCGCCGCGGCCGTCGACCACCGCCGCCGGCTGGCCGCCCAGCGGGCCGTGGCCGATGCTGCCGCCGCGTTTGCCGCCAGCCCGGGCCAGCGGCAGGCGCACCTGGCCGCCATCCGGGCCACCCTGGCTGCTCGCCGGCGCAGCGCATGACCCGCTCGACAGCACCTCCAGCGTCCTGTCGGTGGGCACTCAGCAACGGGCAGTGGCCCTGCTGCTCAAGGAGTCCGAGACGTTTGAGGCTCTGGGCAGCCGGTTCCCGCAGGCCAGCCCGGTCTCGCACGGACTGGCGCTCGCCAAGCGGCAGGGGCTGCCGCGGGTGGTGCTCCTCCGCGGACCGCAGGTGCGCCTCTACAGCGCCCGGACACCGGGGTGGGCCGCAAGGGACCGGCTGAGACCTTCATCGAGATCAACCTCAACCTGCTCGGACCGGATGCCGCCGGCTACCTGCCCCTGCTGTTCGGTGTCCGAGCGCTGGTCGACAACGGCACGATCACCGAGATCCTGAGGCGGTCGGCAGACTTCGCCACCGAGCTCGGCTCCCGCCTGCGGGAGCGGCTCTACGACGCCGTTCCCGGGCTCGCGATGGCCGTCGCGCAGCACCAAGACGTCACCGGAGCGCTCGGTGCGGGCGATCTGCGCCGACCCTTAGCCTACGAGCAGACGCTCACCCTGCTGTTCCGGCTGCTGTTCGTGGCGTACGGCGAGGACCGGGATCTACCGCCGTACCGAAGCAACTCCAAGTACGCCGAGCATGCACTCAAGACCTGCGCCCGGTCGATGGCCCAGCAGCGGACGCCGCGGTTCTCCACCGGCCAGTACCCCATCTGGGACGACCTCAGCGCAATATTTTCGGCGATCGATCAGATCACGGACGCCCCGATTTGGGCGTGCCGCCCTAGCCGGGTTGCGGCTCACCGACGCCGAGATCGGGCCGGCCCTGCTGGTGGACGTCGGACCGGACGGTGTCGTTCTAGCCTCGGACCATGGCGCGGATCGTGGTGATAGGGGCCGGGGTAGTGGGGCTGGGCGCCGCGATGCTCCTGGCCGGTGACGGCCATCAGGTAGTCGTGCTCGAGCGGGACCCGGCGCCGCCACCGAACGACCCTGCTGAGGCGTGGCAGCATTGGCAGCGGCCGGGGGTGAATCAGTTCCGGCTGCCGCATGGATTCATGGCCGGGTTCCGGTCGGTTCTCGACGCCGAACTGCCCGCGGTTTCGGAGGCCCTGCAGGCCGCTGGCGCGTTGCGGCGGAACTACATCCGCGACGTGCTGCCTGCGGCGATGACCGGCGGCTGGCGAGACGGCGACGAATGCTACGAGCTGCTGACAGGCCGGCGTCCGGTAGTGGAAGCCGTGCTCGCCGCCGCGGCCGAGTCGACCCCGGGCGTGGAGATTCGCCGCGGCATGGCGGTCACCGGCCTGGTCAGCGGAGCGTCGGCGCTGCCCGGCGTCCCGCATGTGGCAGGCGTGCGGACGAAGGCTGGCAAGTCCATCCCGGCCGACCTGGTGGTGGACATGACCGGTCGGCGGTCCGCCTTGCCGGACTGGCTTCAGGGGATCGGCGCCCGCCGTCCGACCGAGGAGCTGGAGAACAGCGGATTCCTGTACTACGGATGCCACTTCCGGTCGGCGGATGGATCGCTGCCCGTCATGCTGGGGCCTGCCGTGATGCAATGGGGCACCATTATCTCGCTCACCCTGTCCGCGGACAACGGGACCTGGGCCCTCGGGATCGTGACCGGCTCGAAGGATACGGCGCTCCGGCCGCTGCGCGAGCTAGCCCGCTGGGAGGCGGTGGTGCGCAGCCTTCCGCTGGTCGCACACTGGCTGGACGGAACGCCGATCGAAGACGGCATCCAGGTAATGGGCCGCCTGGAAGACCGCTACCGCGGATTCGTCGTCCACGGCACGCCGGTGGCCACCGGCGTGGCGGCCGTGGCCGACTCCTGGGCATGCTCCAACCCAGCCAACGGGCGCGGCGCCTCCATTGGCATGTTGCACGCCCTGACGCTGCGAGACCAGCTACGCGCGGTCGGCCTGGACGATCCGGTGACGTTTGCCGACGCGTTCCACACGGCCACCGCCGAAACCGTCGAGCCGTGGTATCGCACGACCCTCGCCACCGACCGGTACCGCCTTGGCGAGATCGAGGCGGGCATCCGCGGTGAAACCTATGACCCGCAGGATCCTCAGTACCAGCTGGAGATGGCACTCGACGCCGCGTCCCGGCACGACCCGGACTGCCTGCGAGCCTCTTTGGACATCCGGTTCGTGCTGCGGACGCCCGAGGAGGTTTTCGCCCGCACCGAGCTGCGTGACAAAACCGTCGAGCTAGGATCTGGCTGGCGCGAAGAGCAGCCGCTGGGCCCCGACCGCGAGCAGCTTCTCGCGCTCGCGTCTACCCAATGAACGTCGATTAACCTCGATCCTCGGGACGGGTTGTTCCAGTAGTTGGGTTGAGGTTCAGCGTGGCATTGCCGGCCCAGTCCTTCCAGCAGGGCCAGGTTGCTGGCGCGGCGGACCCGGTAGGAGTAGCTGGTCAGGTGGGTGGCCTTGGGCAGCGCGAGAAGTCCCAGCGCGAGGCCGAGCCCCGGGTCGGCGCCGAGCGGGGTTCCGGTAGTACGCGCCGAAAAACCAACGGATATGGCTGCCCTGCGCTAACTGCTAACGCGGGGCCGGGGCCCGTCGCACTGGTCACCTTCGCTACGTTCGTGCCGTTTGCCCGGATCTGGCGTGGGGGTGTTCAGTGGCGACGCGTCTGTTCTCCGATGATCAGCTGGAGCAGCTGCGGTTGTCCATGGTGAGGCGCGTACGTAGCCGCCGTTCGGAGCGGCTGGCGACTTCTCGGGCTGACTTGCCGGGGCGCGCCTATCGGGCATTATGTACTCCCGCCAGGGAGTGCCTTCGTGTTCGGTGGATGCATCCGATAGCGGGAGGGCCGATGCCGAGCGGCGATGAGATCCGAGACGTTCAGCGAGCGACGTGGGCCGAGCTTTCTGCGGGCTGGGAGAAGTGGGACTCGGTCATCATGGATCAGCTGGGCCCGGTCGGCACAGCGATTATCGAGCGTCTCGACATCGCCGATGATCAGCAGCATCTCGACATTGCCGCGGGCACTGGTGAGCCGGGGCTGACCGTCGCCAAGCTCGCGCCGAGGGGACACGTCGTTCTGACCGACCTTGCGGCTGAGATGCTCGACATCGCGACGCGACGAGCGAACGCGCAAGGGATCACCAATTTTGAGACCAAGGTGTGCAGCGCCGACGACCTGCCATTCGGTGACGCGACATTCGACAGTATCTCGGTACGGTTCGGATACATGTTCTTTCCTGACGTCGCCAAAGCGACCGCCGAGTTCGCGCGCGTGCTTAAGCCGGGCGGACGTCTCTGCTCGTCGGTATGGGTCAAGCCCGAGGAAAACCCGTGGACGACGATCGCCATGCAGGCAATCGCGACGGAGGCGGTGCTGGCGCCACCCGACCCGGACGGGCCGAATATGTTCCGGTGCGCTGCCCCGGGATATGTCAGTGCCCTGTACGAGGCCGCGGGGCTGCGCGACGTTGCCGAGTGGAACGTCGACGTCGAACTCGTGACGCGATCGCCCGCGCAGTATTGGGAGATGATCAGCGAGCACGTCTCGCTCGCAGTTGCGGCGCTTCAGCAGGTCGACGAAGCGGCGCGGGAGCGGATCGCGAAAGCCGTCATCGCCAAAGTCTGCACTTACGAAGAAGACGGCAAGGTAAAGATTCCGGGCGTGGCCCGCTGCATCGTCGGCACGAAGTAGGGGACGCCCGAACTGGAGCGTCTGCGCACAGTTGCCGAGCCGCGGAGCTCATCTTGGCAGCCGGAAATAGTCGGCGTTCGGAGCAGATCTCGCGGCGCGATGGCCAGCAAATCCGATCACTCTCTGTGATGGCCATGACGTCGACTTCGTGACCGTCACTGGGCAGATCCTGATGGCCGTCCACACACGCCGAGGTTGGGGTCCATCCAACAGCTCGGCCAGCCAGCTCAGTACAACGACGACGGCGTCCGCGACGGCGGGCTCCCGACGTCCTTCAGGTTCCCCTGCATCAGCACAGGTCAGCCATGTCCGTTGATTTTTCGGCGCGTACTACCGGGACCCCAGCTGGCGGCTGCGCCTGGACCGAGACTGGCCCTGGGCGGCCCAACTGGCGACTGCGTTCAACCGGCTCCGAGCAGCACCCTGGCCCGCTTGAGCACACCGGCCCAGCCCCTACCACCAGGAGACTCGGACACCCGCACCCGGCCGGACCGCCGGGTCATCGTCCTGCGCCGGGCACGACGATGACGCCCCCAAGCAGAACCGAGATCAACAGCCGGAAGATCCACGGTCGCGTGAAAGATCGAGGCTAGCCCAAGGTTAGCCCTCTAGACCGGCACGAAGGTCACGGAAGCAGTCACGCCGTCGGCTCACTCGTTGCACCATTTGCGCCGGACTTGGTCTCCGTCGTTGCTTCCGCGCGCTGCTTGATCGTTTTGAGCATCCTTCGCTCCATCACCCAGTGGACCGGTTCGAGCAGGGGAAGAGCCGGTGCCAGCCAAGAGGGCCGCATTTCGCCACGGACCCGGATCAGAAGCCGGCACCCCTGATCGACGGGCTCGAGCACGAACGCCCAGGTCCAGTCCAGTACGGCACGCGAGCGATCGGAGGCTGGCCCGCCGTTGGATAGGTCCATCGGAAGGTGCAGGACGAGACTTCGCGGCGGGTCGAGACCAACAACGGTGAGCCCGCCGTTCTGGCTCAGGGCGACGGTATCGCCGAGCCTGAGCGACTGCAGGTGCGGGACGATCCGCATGGCGCTCCCGCCCTCGGCGAAGTCGCCGGCACCGATCGCACGCTCGAACCGGTCGTAGCTGTACCACCCGCCTCGCTCGTAACCCATCTGCGCCAGCCACGGCCACACGTCGGCGGGGGGCCGGGCAATCGTCATTGCGTGAGTCGTGCGGTAACGGTCTTGGACGAGATCGTCTCCGGGGAGGACGGCGTCGACCTCCTCGGCGCTGGCTCCCCACGTCCGCAGCCGTCCGCGAATCACGGTGAAGTAGACCACCGACGCCGCCGCGAGCCACCCGGTCTGGGTCAGTCGTCGCCTGATCGGACCGGTCCCTGAATGTCGGTCTGTGCCGAGGGTTGGCCATGCGGTTCGGCTCTGGCGCATCATGCGGGCACCTTTCATGTTCCTGCTTTTGGTCGAGGTCCCGGCGGATTCCAATGTGGTAGCCGCTCAGCGAGCGATCGGTCTCTCACATCGGCGTCCGGTGTGGTGGCGACGGCAACCGTGCCGGCGGTGACGACTTGCGGGCGACCGGTATGCCGCTCCCGATGGCGAGCACGGCCATCAGTGGTGCGGCGACCCTCCACCAGGTCGGGATTGCGAATGGCATCGTGCCGTCCAGGATCAGCAGCCACCGGAGTCCGGGTCCCCCCGGCGCCTCGGGGCACCGGGTCAGAGGCCCGGCTATGAAGACGACGAGCTCGCCAGCGCTTCACGCTACCGGCTTCACGTCCGCTGGTTCCAGCGGTTTGGGCTGGCCACCTCGGTGCGCTGGCCACGATCGGAGCGGCCGGCCGCTAAGGGTTCAGCAGCAGGCGGCCGGAGGCGATCATCCCGGCGGCGAAGTGACTCGGTGGTCCACAGCGTATCTGGGGCGGCTGGGATCGATTCTGGCATTTGTCCAGGTAGAACGCTTGCGGACGCGCACGTATACATGTCAGGCGGCTGTCCCATTCGCATTCTCTTGTCAATGCTCGCCTGCCAAGTGCCGGCAGCCGGGTCCGCGAAGGTTGTTGGAGCCAGGTCAGCCCCTGACTACGGGGAGGCCGCGTCGGCCGGCGGCAGGCGTGGATTGTCCGGTCAGGAAGTGACGCTGCCGCAGGCGATCGGATCGAATCCGGTCTGGGTGTTCAGGTCGGTCGAGCCGTGCACGTTGACGTACCACTGACCCGAAGGTATGGAAGTCACTCCCGCGACCGTGGTCGACGACGTGGCGTTCCCGTTGCCGTCGGCCGTGACGTTCGTGAGGGGATGCACCACAGCGCCCTGGTTGGTGCACGACCCCACATGGATGTGCGCTGCGTGGGCGCTGTTCGGCGCGAGACCCGACATGGCGATCTTGACGGTGAGCTGACCGTTGGCGAAGCTCACGTCCGCTGTTCCGGACGCGGCCTGCGACGGCCCGGAGCCCTGTTGCAGGGGCACCGTCACCTCATTCGAGCCGCCCTTCACCTCCCCGCACGCGACCGGGGAGAATTGGTCGGGCGGAGTCAACGCTGGACCGTTGTGGACGTTCACGTACCACCCCGATGCCGGTATCGAGGTGACGCCGTCGACGGTGGAGGTCACGCTCGCGGTGCCGGCCGCGTTTGCCACGACGTTCTTGAGCGGGTAGATCACAGGGGAGTTGGACGAGCAGTTTCCCACCCCGTGGATGTGGGCGGGGTGCGTACTGTTCGGCGCCAGGCCAGTAAGCGTGATCGCGACGGTGAGCTTGTTGCCGGCCAGCGTGAGCTTGGCTTCACCGCGCGGCTGATGTTGCAGTGTCACCTGTGTGGACGTGCCACCCGAGGCGCTCGACGACGTCGCTTGGGAAGGGCTGGGTCCACTCGTCCCGCTGTTGCCGCACGCGGCGAGCACCGCGAGCCCAAGAAAGGCGGGAACTGACCACACGAGGCGTCGCTTCACCGGAAACCTCACAGAATGTCGGCACGTCTCCCTGATCCTGAGCGCCGAAGTGTAAAGCCTGTAGGCCGGCCGCCCGAGCATTCTCGCCGCACGCTCGCGAACGCGGTGTTGTACCTGGTCGTACCTGGTCAGGACCGGTGTGCAGGGGCGGTAGGCTTCAGATTCAGACCTCCGGAAGTGGGGACGCGGTAGGGGCCGCCCTTTCAGGCGGCCCCCGCACAGATCCCAGCGTGCGGAACTACCGCACTGGGCTCCTGGCTCGGGTCCAGCGTCGGATTGGGCCAAGCCCTTCCCGGCGCACACGATCCAGCGCACGTGACGCACCGATTCCGGCCCTGGGTCCGGGGCGCGTGTGCTGACCGTGTTCCCCTCGCCCAGCCCCCTTTCCTCCACCACTGCCGCGAGAGCGGTTGCGGAGGGCTGTCCGACTTCCCACAACCGGTTCATCTCGGGCGTACGGCATCGCCTTCCCCGAGCGCGGCCCGCACCCCTGCGGGTGGGAGGGCAGTCATGGGATCTCCCGGTTCTCGCGCATGGAGGTTCTGTACATGCCCTGGTTCTTTGACCGCGCGGGGTCCCCTGGCGACTCGCGCTAGCGCCACCAGCGATAGTGCCTTCCGTCCTTGTGACAACGTCGGCACCCCGAACAATTGATCTCGCGGCTCAATAGCCCGGCATAGCCCGGCCTGCACATGCCCCTGTCAACGCTTCGCCACGCCCTTGCGGGTCGTCGACGCATGACTCGGGGTCGTCGTGGGTCGCTACCCCGTTCGACGTGGAGCTCTTCCGTCTCCTTCTCCATGCCGGTTTATCCCGGCGCTTTCCACGAAGTTCACTGTTGAGGTTCAGGGCTGGGCCAGCTGGTAGGCCAGTGGTCGGCGATCGCCGGGCAGGTGCGCCGGGGTGGTGTTGAGTCTCGCCCAGGTGACCTTGAGTCGGCGGTTAGTTGGCGGAGGATCCTGTTCCGCTGCACCCCCGACCCCGGCCTGCCGCGGGGGGGGTCGGCGGTGGGCGTCGAGTGCGGGCTGGCTGGCAAAGATTGCGGACGGCATCTGCCGGGGCATCATCGAACGGCCACCTCACCGGGACCGCGGACCC
>Ga0097691_1001700_pt1 | contig 15722 bp, 18 predicted proteins | sample NGESurdeep072012_8_FD_72858 | JGI IMG/M metagenome (GOLD analysis project Ga0097691, IMG submission 72858) | Arctic peat soil microbial communities from Barrow, Alaska - NGEE Surface sample 210-1 deep-072012 | ecosystem: Environmental > Terrestrial > Soil > Wetlands > Peat ... | reverse complement strand
CGCCCTCGCTTCCCACAGGACCAACAACAACAGACGGTTCAGGAATAATATCTTTCATGAGCTTCATTCCTTCTCGGTTTCATTGGACAATATCGTGTCCAAAGAAACCGGGGCCAGCTCAGAAACAAGGGCGCGCTGGCGAGCGCGAAATGCATCTGATAGCCGAGCGCGAGCACAATCATGCCGAGCGCGAACACCACCGCCGACGCGGTGAGCGTGCCGAACGCGCGCGCAGGGAGGCTCTCCGCCTTAGGCTGAGGTGCATTCGCCAGCATGCGTTCGGCCGAGATCATGCCGAGTGTGGTGAGCACCAGCACGATGCTGGCCACCGCGAATGGCCAGCGCGGATCGACATCGCGCAGCGTGATGGCGAGGTAGGGGGCGAGCGCCCCGGCGATGCCGTAGCCCAGCATCGCGAGGCTCGACAGATACGGGATCGATGGCTTGGCGGCATATTTGCCGAGCAGCATCAGCGGCGGCGCGCGCAGCGCCGATGAGGTGATCGTCCAGACCACGGTCACGGCGATCAGTAGCGGCGCGCCGGCGGCCGCGACCAAAGGCAATGCGAGGAAGGCCGCGCAGGACAAGGCGGTGGCGGCCGCCACCCAGACGCCGAGCCGGCCGAGCACGCGCGTCACCTTGTCGGCGACGATGCCGGTGGCGAAATCGCAGACCGTGAAGATCGCCTGATCGAGCATCAGCAGCAGGATGACGGCCCCGGGGGCCAGGCCGGCCGTGGCCGCCAGCTTCGGCAAATAGATCGCATAGACCGTCCAGCACAGCGTGAAGAACAGCTGCAGGACCGCGAGATACCAGGCGAAGCGGTGCGATACGGCGCTCATCGGTCGTATTTTACATCGTCACGATCACGTTGCCGATGGTTCCCTTTTCCACCGCCTCATGGGCGGCGGCGGTGTCGGCAAGCGCAAAAGTCGGCTGTGCCACTTGGTTGCGCAGCGTGCCTTGCGCCAGCGCGCGGTTAATGGCGGCCACCGCGCGGGTGCGCTCATGCTCATCGAGCTCGTAGACCAGGAAGAATTGCAGCCGGATCGAATTGGTCAGGCAGAAAAACGCCGGCAGCGTCGCTTCCGCCGCGCCGGTGCCGTAGATGATGACGCTGCCCTTGGGCCGCAGCACGCTCGGCAGCAATTTGGCGTTGCCGTCGAGATCCATCTCGATCACCGCGTCGACGCCGCGTTTGCCGGTGATCTCCATCACCCGCTCGCCGACATTCTCGCGCTTGTAGTCGATGGTGTGGTCGGCGCCGGCCGCGCGCGCGGCCTTGGCCTTTTCGTCCGACGATGTGGTGGTGATGACCGTCGCGCCCTGCGCCTTGGCAAACTGGATGGCGTATTGGCTGACCGCGCCGGCGCCGCCGGCAATGAGCAAAGTGGCGCCCTTGGCCGCATTGGCCAGCCAGATGGCATGGGTGGCGGTCATGGCCGGGATGCCGAGGCAGGCGCCGGCCTCGAAGCTTACGTGCTCCGGCAGCTTCACCGCCTGCGCGGCGGGCAACGCGATGTATTCGGCGGCGGTTCCGAAGGCGCGTTTCCACTGGCCGTTCCAAACCCAGACCCGTTCGCCGATGCGCGATTTGGCGATGCCGTCGCCGACCTGGTCGATCACGCCGGCACCGTCGCTGTGCGGGATCACGCGCGGGAAGGCGATCTTGCGGGTAGCGCCTTGGCGCGATTTGACGTCCGACGGATTGACGCCGGAGTGGCTAAGCTTGACGCGCACCTCGCCGGGACCGGCTTGCGGCGTCTCCAGCTCGCCGACGCGCAGAACTTCGCGCGCCGAGCCGTTCTTTTCGTAATAGGCCGCTCGCATGGGTCATATCCTCCGGGGCGGTAACGATAGCATGCGGCGGCAAAATCGGGCCGCCGGAACTGGCATCCGGACTCGCATGTTGTTATATTTGGATCATTCGAACGATGGGCTCGAGGGGCACAGCCTTCCCGCAGGAATGCGGGGGGAGTGTTGTCATTTCTGGATGAACAGAACGAGGTTCGACCATGAATTATCGCGTCTATAGCGGCCCGAAAGGGTCGGGCGAAATTTCGCCGCTCGCCAAAGAGCAGATGTTGTTCAAGCAATTCGCCGCGCTCGACGATGCCCTGTCATGGGCGCGCCACGTGCAGCACACCGGCCGCGTTCCGCTGCTGATCGAGGGTGACGACGGCACCCGTATGGAGCGCCGCGCCATCGGCGATGCCCTGGGCGTGGGCACGCGCGAGCAGGTCGGCGGACAGCCGGCCGCGTAATCGGACGGGGAAGAGCTTGGGCCTAGCGGACTTCAGCCGGCGACCCGGTTCCATTCGGAGCGGGCGCGTTCGGTCAGCCGTTCCCATTTGGTGCCGACGATATCCCAGTTGACCAGCGGCCGCTGCACGCTCGCCGGAGCGTTCACGGCCTCGAGCGCATTGTGCGAGTCGTAGATATAGGCGGCGCCGACGGTCAAAAAGGCGCCGAGAATAATTCCAAACAGAACGCGCATGATAAACCTCCACATTCCCTGCATCAGAACGCGCCCGTTACGGCGAAGGTTCCACGCCAGCAGGCGGCATGGGTGCCATTTTGGCGTCCGGGCGGGCGACCCTGGGGGCTAGGGGCAATCCGTCATGAGGCCCGGAACATGTATTATAACCTATTGAAAAGACTGCAGTTCCTCCGTAAAAAACTTCGCCCGTAAACGAAATTAGCTGCTATATTGAGACTATGGGTAGACAGTCAGCAAAAACCGCCCGGGGGTCCACCAAAACCGTCCGGCGAACCGTCAAAAAGGGCGCCAAGAGCGCTCGCGCCGCCGACAAAGAGGCGTCGAAATCGGCCCGCAGCCCGGTCGGCACGACCACCCTGCCTGCGCGCGCGCTGTCGAGGGCTGCGCCCAAGACGGTGCCGAAGATGATGTCGGCGCCGAAGATGATCCGCACGCCGAGCCCGCCGATGCAGCCGGTGGCCGCGCACGAGATCGTGCTCCAAAGCCACAAATACCAGGTCGGGGAGATGGTGTATTACACCTCGCCGACATTCGGCCGCGCCGCCGCCACCGGCAGCTATACGGTGGTCAAGCTGCTGCCGTCGGAAGGCGACGACTACCAGTACCGGATCAAGAGTTCCGGCGAGGCCTTCGAGCGCGTGGCCAAGGAAAGCCAGCTCGATAAGATCTGAGCCGGAATGTTTTCCTGCTGGCTGTCGCGATTTCATCACCGCCATCGACTATGCTGCTACCCGAAGCGGCGATAGCCGCGCCGCCCGCGCATGATCCCGAAAAGTGGGGACCGGTTTTCGGGTAAGATCATGCGCCGGCAAAATGTTAGTGAGGCGCTGATTCAGTTTGAATGGATCAGACTTGCTGGAGGGAGCGCATGCCGATCTACATCACCCAGGGCCGTTACACCCGGGACGCCATCAAGGGCATGATCATCAAGCCGGAGGACCGCGCCGACCAGGTCTCCCGCCTGCTGTCGAAGGTGGGTGGCCGTCTGATCGGCTACTATCTCACTTTCGGCGACTACGATTTCCTGTCGATCGCCGAGGTGCCGAACGACACCCAGATGGCGGCGGTGCTGCTGGCGGCCGGCAGCGGCGGCGGCGTCACCGATCTGCGCACGACGGTGGCGATGACCTCGATTGAGGCCAAGGGCGCTTTCGCCGCCGCCAGCGATCTCGCGCCAAGCTTTAAATCGGCCGGAGGAGCTTGAGCGGACGCCACGATCCGTGATCGATGCCGGGAATAAACCAAAGCATCGCAACGTTAGCATCAGCCTGAACAAAAGGGTCTTAATTGCGCATGATCTTATCCGAAAACTGGTACCCACTTTTCGGGATCATGCGCTAGGGGAGGATACATGCTCAAAATTCTGCGCAAAATTGCGGGTTTGACCGCGTTCGCCTTGTTGCCGGTGTTGCCGGTGTTGCCGGTGTTGCTGGCGCTGCCGGCCGCGGCGGCGGATAGCTATCCGAGCCGCACCGTCAAATTGATCGTTCCGTTCGGGGCTGGCGGGCCCGCCGACGTCTATGCCCGCGTGCTTGCCCAGCATCTCTCGGAGGTGACCAAGCAGACCTTCGTGGTCGAGGATCGCCCGGGCGCCGGCTCGATTATCGGCACCGACGCGGTCGCGAAATCCGCGCCCGACGGCTACACGCTGCTGGTGATGTCGAATACCCACACCACCAACGAGTCGCTGCTCCCCAACAAGCCGTTCCAGTTGATGCGCGACTTCCTGCCGGTGGCGACCATCAACTATTCCGACCTGATCATGGTGGTTCACCCGTCCGTCGCCGCCAAGACCGTGAAGGAATTCATCGATTTGGCGAAGAAGGACCCGGGCAAGCTCAATTACGCGTCGTCTGGTCCGGGCACGCCCTATCACATGGCCGGCGAGCTGTTCAAAGGCATGAGCGGCACCGACATCGTGCATGTTCCGCACAAGGCTTCGGGCGATGCGCGCAACAGCGTGCTGTCTGGGACCGTGCAGATGATGTTCGACGCCGTCACCACCATGTCTGAGCTCGCCAAAGCCGGGCAGGTGCGGGCGCTCGGCACCACCGGCTTGAAACGCTCGGAGCTCACGCCCGATTTGCCGACCATCGCCGAGACGGTTCCCGGCTATGAGGCGACGATCTGGCTCGGTGTGATGGCGCCAAAGGGCACGCCGAAGGACGTGATCACTTTCCTCAATACCGCGATCAACAAGGTGATCAACCTTCCCGACGTGAAGGCGGCCTGGCTCAAGCAGGGCGCCATTCCGCTGGCGAAGACGCCGGAGGAGTTCGACGCCTATCTGCGCAAGGACATCGAGAAATGGGCCCAGGTGGTAAAGGTGTCCGGGGCTAAGGTTCAGTAGCGCATGCATAACGGAGGCCTATGCCGACACTCGATGGCGCATCGGTAAACGGGCTGCTTTCAACGCCGCTGGTGCTGCCGGCTTCGGTCGCCGGCGCGCTGGCGGCGTTGTTCGTCGTGCTCACCATGATGGCGTTGCGGCGAACGGGCGCCGGCGGCCTGCGGCGCCTGCTGCTGCCGATCGGGGCCATCGTGCTCGGCGCGCTGGCGGTGATTGCCGTGCTCGACCGGCTTGCGCTCGACGAGCGGGCGGCCGAACGGCGCGCGCTCTTGCAACGCAATGCGGAGCTCAACGTCAGCGCGGTCGCGCCCGGCTCGGTGCTGTCCTGTCTCGACGGCGGCGCCGGCGAGGCGATCGAGAATGCCTGCGAGACGGCGGTTTTCGCCACGCCACAAAGCGCCGCCGCCGCGGTCGCCTATACGGCTGCGCGGCTGGCGCTGCTCAAGGACGCGGCCGACTTTGCGCAACGCGGCGAGCCTGGCCTACTCGAGGCATTTGCCGCCGCGCGGCGCGCGGTCGAGCTCGACCGCTACGGCATCGTTGCCCATGTGCTGGCGACCCGCGACGGCTGCACCGCCGAGCGTTGCGCGGCCTTCGCCGCGCTACGCGACACGGCTGCGCTCAAGGCCAATCTGCGCGTGCATGCGTTCGATACCTATGTCGCGCGCTATGCGGCCGCCTGGAGCAAGTCCGAAGCCGTGGCCGAAAAGCAGCCGCCAGTCGCGGCACCAGCGCCGGCGCCGGTCGCCAGCGCGCCCGCGCCGCCCGCTAATCAACCGGTCTCTAACCGCTACGACTTCCCCTCGGCCGCCTCGATCCCGCCGGTGAGCATCATGAATGCCGAACCGCCGCTGCCGAAAGAGCCGGCCGGCAATGCCGCCGCGCCGCCCGCCACCGAAGGCGCCGCGCCGACGGCCAAACTGCCGGTGCCGCCAAAACGTCCACAAGCCCAAGCGGCCACGCCGCCCGCGCGCTAATATCGACGACCGAAGCTGGGCCCCGGCATGTTCAAATCCGTCCTGATCGCCAATCGCGGCGAGATCGCCTGCCGCATCGCCCGCACCGCCAAGCGGCTGGGCCTGCGCACCATCGCGGTCTACTCCGAGGCAGACGCGCATGCGCTGCACGTGCGGCTGTGCGACGAGGCGCAGCCAATCGGCCCGGCGCCGGCCGCGCAGAGCTATCTCGTCATCGACACGCTGATCGCCGTCGCTAAGGCCGCGCGCGCGGACTGCATCCATCCCGGCTATGGCTTCCTCGCGGAGAACGCCGCCTTCGCGCAGGCCTGCGTGAACGCCGGCATCGCCTTTGTCGGCCCGCCGCCGGAGGCCATCCGCGCCATGGGCCTGAAGGATCGCGCCAAGACGCTGATGGAGAAGGCGGGCGTGCCGGTGGTGCCCGGCTATCACGGCGAGATGCAGGAGCCGAAATTCTTGCAACGCAAGGCCTACGAGATCGGCTATCCGGTGCTGATCAAGGCGGTGGCCGGCGGTGGCGGCAAGGGCATGCGGCGGGTCGAGCGCCACGCCGACTTCGACGCGGCGCTGGCTGCGGCGATGCGCGAAGCGAAAGCGGCCTTCGGCGATGAGCGCGTGCTGATCGAGAAATATGTAAGCCACCCGCGCCACATTGAAATGCAAATTTTTGCCGACAGTCACGGCAACGCCATTCATCTCAATGAGCGCGATTGTTCGCTGCAGCGGCGCCACCAGAAGGTAATCGAGGAAGCGCCGGCACCGGGCATGAGCGCACCGTTGCGCGCCGCCATGGGCGCCGCCGCCGTCGCCGCCGCCAAGGCCGCCGGCTATGCCGGCGCCGGCACAGTCGAGTTCATCGCCGACGGCGCGGACGGGCTCAAAGCGGGCGCGTTCTGGTTCATGGAAATGAACACGCGGCTGCAAGTCGAGCACCCGGTGACCGAAACGGTCACCGGCCTCGATCTGGTGGAATGGCAGTTCCGCATCGCGGCCGGTGAAAAGCTGCCGCTCAAGCAGGATCAAGTGCCGCTTGCCGGCCACGCGGTCGAGGCGCGGCTGTATGCCGAGGATCCCGAGCGGGGCTTTTTGCCGTCGACCGGCAAACTGATCGCGCTAACATTGCCGGCGGGCGAGGGGCTGCGCGTCGATACCGGCGTGGAAGCGGGCGACGAGGTCACGCCGTTCTACGATCCGATGATCGCCAAGCTGATCGCCCATGGCAACAGCCGTGCGCAAGCGTTCGACCGCCTGGCGGACGCGCTCGATCGCACGATTGTCATTGGTCCGCGCAGCAATGCCGGGTTCCTGGCCGCGCTCTGCCGCGCCGACGCCTTTCGCAACGGCGATTTCGACACCGGCTTCATCGACGGCAATCTCGCAAGCCTGGGCTGCGCTCGCCAAGGCCTCGATCGTGCCGCTGCTGCGTTGGGCGCGCAGACATTGCTGGCAGGCGAGCGCATGCGCATCGCTTCGTCAAACGAGCGCGCGCCGGGCGAGCCGGCGTCGCCCTGGGATGCTGGCGATTGTTTCCAACTGGCGGGTGCGCGCCGGCTGGCGTTGCCGATCCTTGCCGATGGCGAGAACGTCGTGGCGCAGGTCGTCCAGGGTGCGGGCGGTGCGGTGGTGACGATCGACGGCACCACGCCCGCGACCGATGCGGTGGCGGTCGAAGCGGCGGACGCGGTCTATGTGCTGCGCCACGGTCGCCAGACTAAAGTGTCGTTGCGCGATCTTAGCCTCGACGAGGCTGGGAATCGCGGGTCGGGCGGGCTTGTGCGCGCGCCAATGCATGGCAAGGTGCTTAGCATCCTTGTGGAGAAGGGCGAGCGCGTGACGCGCGGCCAACGTCTCGCCATCATCGAGGCGATGAAGATGGAACACACGCTGACCGCGCCGATCGATGGCACGGTCGCCGAGATCGCGGTCGCCAAGGACGCGCAGGTGGCCGAGGCCGCCAAGGTGATGCTGATCGAGCCCGTACACCGGACTTGATCCGGGATGGCAACCGGCTTTCGGAAAAGATCATGCGCAATTGGAAGTAAGCAATGCCGCTTCATCTCATCAAGCTTTGCGTCGGCTGCGATTCGGTTGCTAACCTCGAGGACTGGATCAAGCAGAAACTCAAAGAGAAGAAGCGGCGCGGGCAAAAGCCGGAGCACATCCACACCACCCGCATGGTGCCCAAGCGCGCCGATGAGCTCACCGACGGCGGCTCGCTCTATTGGGTGATCCGCGGGCAGATCAGCTGCCGCGAACGCATCCGTGATATTCGGCCTTTCACCGACAAGGACGGCATCGGCCGCTGCCGGGTCGTGCTCGACGGCAAGCTGGTGCTGGTCGAGCCGCGCCCGCGCTCGGCCTTTCAGGGCTGGCGCTATCTCGAAGCCAAGGAGGCGCCGCGCGATCTGTCGCGCGCTGCCCCCGGCGCCGCCAAGATGCCGGAACAGATGCGGCGGGAATTGCGGGAATTGGGGTTGCTCTGATCGGCAATTGAGATGTCCGCGGCCCTGCTGGCCGGGTGTCGGCGAGACCTATTCATAAACCGGGCGCGTTGCTAAAATAAACACGTACAGACGCAACTTGCTGGCCGGCGAACCGCGTTCGTGGCGATCGCCCGTATCTGGCAGCTTCATCGGGAGGACTCTCATGGCGAGGATGTTCATCGATTGCCGTCAACACCCGAGCGATATGAACTGCACGGTTTCGATTGCCGCCGACAGCAAGAAAGAATTGGTCGACGGCGACCCAACATGCCGTCGCGGTGCATGGCCACAAGGATAGTCCGGAACTGCGCGAGCAGATTGGCAAATTGATCCAAGTGCAAAAATAGCTTGGCGCGCAACGGCGATAAGGCAGCGACTCGCTCGCTGTGGCGGCGGCGACACACTTCGCGACACTTAGAAAAAAACTTATCCCCGCGCACTCCAGCGCGCTTATATTCAGCCCGCCTTGTTCGCAGAGGGCGTCATCTAGAGACGTCGCGATGATGGAGCAGGGTGCGCGCGCACAACAACGCGCGCCGCGCAGCCAAGTTTGCGCAGACTGCGCAGGCTTGTCTGCGGTGGAGCGTCGGGAGGCGCCGGGCCCTTGCGCCAAGGGCTCGCGCGTCTCGCCAGACGCGCGGCGGGTTTCGCCAAACCCGCCAAAGGGCGCCTCGCCAGCGCCCTGGCGCCTCCCGGCGCTCCATTCCCTCTTTGGAGGGACGGAAAAAGGGACGACGGCGTACCCGGCGCCGCCAAGAATACGGGCGGCGGAGCGTTGGCTATTTAAAATCGGATCGATAAACGCGCGCCGCTTACACGCCCAAATTATCGATCAACCTTGTCTTGCCAATCTTGGCGGCAACCAAGAGCCTGATCGGCCCGTCCTTGCGCGAAGCAACGGCTGCGAGCGTCAGCGCGTGGCGCGCTTCCAGATAATCCAGCGCAAAGCCGGCGCGCGCGACCTCCGCGCGGCCATCGTCGAGCACGCCCGCGATCGGCTCGCCCGTGTTGATGCGCGCGGCGCTTCGCTGCAGCACCCGATAGAGCGTCGGCGCGACGCTGCGCTCGGCCGCCGACAGGTAGAGATTGCGCGACGACAGCGCGAGGCCGTCCTTCTCGCGCACCGTCGGCACGCCGATCACCTTCAGCGGTAGATCGAGATCCTTCGCCATCTGGGTGACGACGCGGAGCTGCTGGTAGTCCTTCTCGCCGAACAGGGCGAGGTCGGGCGAAACTTGCGTGAACAGCTTGGCCACCACGGTGGCGACGCCGCCGAAAAAATGCGGGCGGAACTTGTCCTCCAGGCCGGCCTTGGCGGCGCCGGCCGGCTCGATGCGGGTGGCGAAACCCTCCGGATACATGACCTCGGCCGCCGGCGCCCATACTAGATCGGTCTTGGCCTCGGTGAGTGCCGCGATGTCGGTCGCGAACCGGCGCGGATAGTTGCCGAAGTCCTCATGCGGCGCGAACTGCGTGGGATTAACAAAGATCGACACCACCACGCGGCGCGCCCGCCGCTGCGCTGCGCGCACCAGCGCCAGGTGGCCGCGGTGCAGGGCGCCCATGGTCGGGACCACCGCGACCCGCTCGCCGGCTTCCCGGTAAGGCTGCATGGCGCGCCGGAGCGAGGGAACCGTGCGGGCGATAGTCGGGCGTCTTGCCATAATCTGCGGCCTTGTCGGCTGATTGGCGTAAATCCGGGCTAGGACCTAGCAAAACAGGGTGAAGGCGTTTGTGTAGTTATTGTCCGCCGAAGTTCGCCATAGTCGTTTCCGAAAATAAATCAGTGGACTAGGCGGGCTTGCTGTTCGCGCTTGTCCGCCATCGTGCGGCTAAACCTTAGCACTTGTTGCTATCGTGTTGAAATCCAGTTGCGATGCGCGCGGCGATTTTGATCGCCTTGCTCGGAGAATACGATGAAGGAAAAATCAGCGACACGCGAGCGCACAGCGCTGACGCACCGCTTGCTCGAAAAGTTAACCCCGGAAGCGACGGCGTTTCGAATACCCGATGCGCGCTGCACTGGCCTGGCTGTGCGCATCGCGCCGTCGGGTGTCATCAGCTTCGATTTAGCCTATCGGATATCAAAGTCCAAGACGTTTCGCCGGCTGTCGCTCGGAAAATTCCCGGATATCAGCTTAGAGGCGGCGCGCAATCGCGCGCACGATCTGACGCGCGCCGCTCGCACCGGCCGCGATCTTCTTGTGCAGGAAGCGGAAGCGACCACGACAAAAGCCTCCCGAATTACGGTCGGCGAGCTCGCCGAGGAATATCTCGCGCGCCGAGTTCGGGGCCGGCTTCGCACCGCGCCGGAAATTGAACGCCGCATCAAGCGAACAATCTCGACGATAGAGCACCGCGCCGCCGACGATATGCGGCGCCGTGATTTCCGCCAGTTGCTGGATGCAACCGCCGACGCCGGCCATTTGCGCGAGGTCGACCAGCGGCGCGTATCATTGAACAGTCTTTTTAAGTGGGCACTTTCACAAGACTATATCGCAGCCGATCCGATGGCCGGGCTAATGTCGTCCTACACCCGGAACGCGCCGCGCTCGCGCGTTCTCTCCCCGGATGAAATTCGCATCTTGTGGGGATGGCTCGCCGGTGGCGCCATTCGCGCCGATGCCGCCGACGTGCTGCGAGTGCAGCTCGCGCTTGGTGCGCGCGTCACTGAGATTGGCGGTATGCGCGGGGAAGAAATTGACGCGATCAAATGGCTTTGGACATTGCCGGCCGCGCGCTCGAAAAACAAACGGCCTCGCGTGACCCCACTGGTCGGCATCGCGCGTGAGATCATTGCGGCGCGCATCGCCGCGCGGCACGAAGGCAACTTATTTGTTGCCGGAAACGGCGATCCAATTAGTGCAATGCACATGGGCTGCACGCTGCGCTTCTCCCCCCCGCCGATCCCAACAATGGTGACGCATGACCTGAGGCGAACGGCTGCGACAGAGATGGCCTTGCTCGGGATTGGGCTCGAGACGATCGCAAGAGTGCTCGGACACGTCGCGGGCGGCGCGGCAACGCGAATACTCACGACGCACTACATCAACACGGAATTTATCGAGCAGAAAACCAACGCTCTACTCGCATGGGATGCGCGCCTTCGCTCGATCATCAGCGGCGAGATCGCGCCGGCTGCAAATATTGTCACGCTCGCAGCGCGAAAGGCGGCGGGATAGGAATTCTCGGGCAACCCGCCCGCGAAGTTGCCCGCGCCCGACGGTATGATCGCCGAGCGCGAGCGGTCACATCGAAAAAGGAGAAACGACATGACCGGTACAAATGTTATCAGATTTCGATCAGCAGCATCCCAAGTTTCGCATTCAAACCCTAGAACATCTAATCGCAAGCCCAACGACGCTGCCAATGCGCTGTGGACCAAATACTTAGCCGTCACGGCAGAGGCTCGTGAGGTCAATCGCACGGTAGCCGAGGCGATGGGTCGTCTACCAGAATGGGCGCGCACGGGCCCCGGATACCTTGCCGAGGACGGCACGTTGAAAGACGCGGGTAAATGGCCACAAGACGTTCAATGGCCACAAGACCTAAACATTCGGCCGCGGAAGGGGTACATGGTGCCGGTCCGTCTCGGTCCAAGAAACATTAAAGATTTCTTCGACAAGGAAGTTGCGGCTGACCCAAAATGTCGGGACGAAGCCAGAGCGCGTTATCGTGCGAGAATGATGGCCTTGGTTTCGCGCCTGCGACACCAACGGGCGCTGCGTGCGCGGGTTGGTAACAACCTCGATGAAATTGAAAGGCAGAAACGGGTCTGCATCGGCGCGCTAAGGCTCATCGTCATTCGACTGGAATGCCTGCCGGTGTGTGCAAATTCGGTTGCCGCGCTTTGTCTTATAAAATCCCCCGAGAGGGACGAAGCCGGGATGCTTACCTATCTTGAAGCCAAGGTGACTGGCGCTATCGGCGGAGCGGTACGCAAATGGCATCACGGCGATATAGGCTCGCCGTTGGCGTGGGTTACCTGACGCTTTTCCCAGCCTCAGCTTTCCGACACGCCGTTCTACGGATGACGCCACGATCGGCGGCGTGGAAGCGCCGCCGGCTTCGTCTGCTACATGGCCTCTTTTGCCCCTTGCGGCGGGTGCAGAAAAATACTACAAAATGCATACATACGCACACAAAGAAGGAAGGATGCGCTATGGTTAAGCAATCCGCACTTTCGGTTCGGCTTCCCAATCCGATCAAAATTGAAATCGAAAAAGCGGCGGCGGCGGATCATCGCTCTACCGCTTCGCTTGTCGAAAAAATACTAGCCGATTGGCTGCAGTCAAAAGCGGCCGAAACTGAGAACCGATTTGGAGCAGTGATCCTTCCATCCGGCCGAACCATGCTCGACATAATTCAAGGACAGATTAAAAAAGAGGAAATGAAAATGTCCAAGGCACTGGCTGCGAAGCGGAAACCGGCGCGATAGGAGACTCGCCGTGCCGGCCGCGCCCTTCAAATTTACTGCGGAACGCATCGCGGCCGTCAAGGCGATTGCCGCAGCTAAGGGCACAGCGCGGGAAGCCGCCGAGGCGGTCGGCCTTGATCCCGAGCGCGAATATTTGGTCTACAAGCTAGCCCGGCGTGAAGGCTTCAAGTTCATGAACCTTGGCCGCAAGCGCGACGATCGCGCAATCTTCGTCCGCCTGGACGATATGCCGTCAACCATTCTGACCGAGCGCGCGCGCCAAGCTGGCATCCCCCCGCCGCGATCTGGCCGCCAAGTTGTTGAACATCGTGCTGCAGCAAGGGACGACGTTTATCGACAACCTGCTGGATGATGACGCCTGACACGATGGTCACAAAGAAAACAGGAAAGCCGCGGGGCCGGCCGAAATGGGATTGGCGCGTTGATCCGGATCGCTATCCGATCGCCTGTGTGGATGCGCTCCGCAAACGATGCAAAAGCGAGCGGGACGCCATCGATATGGCCGTCGTACTTTTCGACATGCGCGAACTAGGCCCGCACGACGGATGGGGCAGCCACCAATTGCGATCGGAGCCAGGCGCCGCGGCCACGGTGAAAGGCCGGGCTTCGACCCTTCGCCTGAAGGCGAAGCGGCGGCCGTCAGGCTTCGTCGAATGGCGGACGCTGATGGCGGAAGCTATAAACCTTGCGCTGACGCCATTAACAGACAGGATCGTGAGCGCGGCCTTGATAATGGGAATGGCTCGAGACGCGGATCGAATGCGCGGCAATCGCGGGTTTCCGGCTGAGGATGCGACCTTCGCACTGTCCTGTTTGCTGCCACTCGTCAGTGGAAAACTTCAGCCGCCCGATTTTAGCACGTCAGACAAGTAGCCTTCTTTCTGTCTTCTCTTGTTTCGCCATCGTGCATTTTCCGTCCGGTCGGACGGCAGAAAACGGTAGAGGACACAAGATGAAGATAGTTCATGAATTTGGCGCCTTCGATCGTCCAAGGCTTCTGAAGGTGCGGCAAGCTCAGGCGCTGCTGAATATCGGCAACACAAAATTCTACGATCTGGTTAAAACCGGCCAGCTCGAGCTCGTGAAGGTCGGGCGCGGCTCGTTTGTCAAAACCGATGCCATTGACCGCTTTGTGGACAGCTTGACGTCGCAGCCGGCCCTGTAAGGCGCGCCGAAATGACCGCGGCGACCCCAAGGCCCCCGCCCGAAAATGAAAGCGCCGGCGCCTCTGGCGAGGAGCACGGCGTGGCATTTCAAGACGGGGAAGACATTCAAGATAGCGAACACGACCGGGCGCCGCAAGACGGCTACGCGGCCGCGGACCTGCTAGACGACGACCTAACCCCAGCGCAAATTTTGTTGCGACGGGAAATCCCCGCCGCGCTTGCCGCAGTCACGCCGCCACTCGACATGTTTCACGTGATCGAGCAGGGCGCCCGCGACCTCGCAATCCACGTCCGCCATGGTGGCATCGATTATTACGAGGCTGAGGAAGGGTTGCTCGCCCTGGCCGAAGCGCGGGGGCTGCAAACAGATATCGGACAAACCGCGGTCGAGGTCGCGATCTTTCGCGGATTGCGCGGCGCGACGAATGGACACGATGAGCCGCCGCCCGCCGACGATCTCGGCGATTACTACTCCCAGGCAGATGGCACCGGGGAGCCTGCGGAGCCGATTGCACAGGCGTTCACCACGCCTCTTGATTGGCCCGATGAGCCGCCGCCGCGCACCTCATGGGCTGTACATAATCTCATCCCGCGCGGCGACGTCTCCTCGCTTGGCGGTGACGGCGGTTCTGGCAAGACGCAGGCGGCGCTGCAGCTCAGCACGGCGATGGCCCGCGGCGCCCCGGACTGGCTTGGCTATGTCCTTGAGCCCGGCCCGGTGGTGTCTCTATCCGCCGAAGAACCCAAAGATGAAATCCGTCGACGCACTGCGCGCGATGGCGCCCGGCATGGCTTCACCCGCCGCGACCTCAAGGGCCTTCATTTTTGGTTCCCGTCCGACTTCGCGGACTGCACATTTGCAATCCCCGGACCGGGCGGTGTCATGAACGGGACACCGCTATTCCGCTCGATCGAGAGGGCCGTCATTGAACTTCGGCCGTCCCTGGTGGTGCTCGACAACGTGGCCGCAGTATTCGCCGGTAATCAAAACGATCGGGTTATGGTCCGAACGTTTGTAAACTTGTTCCGGGGCATGGCGCGCGCATCCGGCGCCGCGGTGCTCTTGCTCGATCATCCGTCCCTTTCGGGAATGCAGTCCGGGACCGGCCGCGGCGGCAACATGGACTGGCGCAACAGCGTGCGATCAGCGCTGCACCTACGAGCGGCCGATGACAAAGCCGACGCTGACCGCGGCTGCCGCGTGCTGGAACACGTCAAGAGCAACTATGCGCCGTTGGCCGCGCCGCTCAGGCTGGAATGGGTTGACGGTGTGCTGGCGATCGAGGGCACCGCGGCGCCGCACCAGCGCGCTGCACAGGACGCTTTGGCTGATGGGAAATTCCTCGAACTACTCGCGCAACACATCCAGCTCGGCATCGACGTGGGGCAGAGCGAAGGCCGGAACTACGCGCCCAAGGTATTTTCAGCGTCGCCGGACGGCGGCGGGTTTACCAGCAGGGGCTTTGCCACCGTCATGCACCGGCTACTAGTCACCGGCCGCATCGAGATTGAGGAAAACGGACCGCCGAGCAAGCGCCGCAAGCGGCTGGTGATGGCCGGTCAGGGGAGGACCAAATGACCCTTCCAACGCCCTTCCATCGCGAATTTATTCCTTCCAACGCCCTTCCAACGGCTATGCCAACGCCCTTCCAACGGCCTTCCATCGTCTTCCAACGGTATGTGTTCCAACCCCCCATACCCCCCCAGCGTTGGAAGGGCCGGCTAGCAGCCTGTCGGACTTAACGGGATAGGAATCGTTTGGGATAGAATCGGTGCGATGATTCTCCATTGCAACGAACGTCGCCCCA
>Ga0097691_1001699_pt1 | contig 15726 bp, 15 predicted proteins | sample NGESurdeep072012_8_FD_72858 | JGI IMG/M metagenome (GOLD analysis project Ga0097691, IMG submission 72858) | Arctic peat soil microbial communities from Barrow, Alaska - NGEE Surface sample 210-1 deep-072012 | ecosystem: Environmental > Terrestrial > Soil > Wetlands > Peat ... | reverse complement strand
CCCCACCATCGCCAACTTGGCGGCGGAGTCGTTGCGCGGTCCGGGCGGGTCGGCCACCCGGACCACCGGGGACATGGCGACGGCGAACGGTGTAGCCTCGAACATGTGTTCTAGTCTAGTGGGATGTACCGACAAAATTGGTGGCCGTGCACAGGATTGGTCCATAGGGCAGATTTCTTGGTGGACTTGGGACGTACGGCTCTAGACTGTTAGTGAAAGGCAGAATTGAGTCGCGCCATCGCCAAGTCACCGGGTGATTGCGCGATGAGGGGAGTGCATACATGAAGAAGATGCTGCTAGCTTTCCTTGTGCTCGCCGTCGTTCTGGCGTCCGGTTGTTCTGCATCCAAGGGCGATCTCCAGCGAGCCGCCGCGTCCGGTGCCTCTGCGGAGGCACAGAAGCAGACCGAGGCCTCCCTGAAAGCCGACGTGGAGCGGCTTAAGTCAGCAGCGTCTGGCGCGTCTAGCCCAACTCCCGCCCCGGCACCGGCTCCAGTACCGCCACCGGCGCCAGCCGTCCCTGCGTCGACGACGACGTCCTGCGGAGGCACCGTGAGTGCGGGGGGGTCGACCAGCTGCGCCTTCGCCCAGAACGTCGCCAGCGCCTACTACTACAGCAGTGGTGGCACCACCAGCGTCGAGGCCTACAGCCCAGTTACCGGCCTGATGTACGTGATGCAGTGCGTGGCCGGCGTGCCAGTGGTGTGCCGCGGCGGCAACGCCGCGGTCGTCTACATCCGCTAGTTCCGATTTCCTAGCGCCAGGGAGGCGCATGCAACGAGCAGGTCAGACGCGGCCCTTCATCATCCAGTGCCACGCCTACACCTACGGCCGGCTGGCCGCACTTGTTCTGGCCCTCAGTCTGGCCATGGGTTGCGGAGCTGAGAAGGGAGTCCAGCCCGCTCCGGTCAGCCCGGTCGATGCACTGCCGAGCGCCTCCACCCCGGGCAGCCCCAACGCCACCCTGCCGTCCGCCCCGCCCCCGCCGACCTTGCCCGCGCCCGCGCCCGCTTCGCCCGTGGCCACCCCCCGGCTCGCCGCACCCTCCACCGGTTCGATAGCCGGCAAGATCGTCGTGATCGACCCTGGGCACGCCGGCGGCAACGCCGCGCACGCCCGCGACATCGCCGCCCAGGTCGACGTCGGCAACGGCAGCAAGGAGTGCGACACCGTCGGGGCCCAAACCGCCGACGGCTACCCCGAGCATGCGCTCAACTTTGACGTAGCCCAGCGGGTGCGGGAACGGCTCAGCGCCGCTGGCGCACAGGTGGTGCTGACCCGTGAGGACGACACCGGCTGGGGACCGTGCATCACCCGGCGGGCCGGCATCGGCAACGCCGCGCAGGCGGCCGCTGCCATCTCGATCCACGCCGACGGCGGGCCGAGTAGCGGCCGAGGCTTCCATGTCATCCTGCCCGCCGCCGTGCCCGGCCACAATGAGGCCATCGTGGCCCCATCCCGTCGGCTGGGTCAGGCGGTGCATTCTGCCTTTGCCGCCGCCACGGGGGAACCCACCGCGGACTACTTGGGCAGCGACGGCTATTCCGTTCGTTCTGATCTCGGCGGGTTGAACCTGTCCACCGTCCCCAAGGTGTTTCTGGAGATGGGCAACATGGACAACGCCACGGACGCCGCCCGGCTGGAGACGTCGGTCTACCGCGACCGGTTGGCGGCCGGCATCGCTGCCGGGATCACCACCTTCCTCATCGGGGGGGCTGGGACACCTGCCCCCCCGAGTTCGTAGGTCCAGCCCTGATTGATCTCGACTAGTGCCGGTTTCGGGCCGCCCGGTATGCGCATGCACTCGGCATCCAGTAGCGGCACGTCCATAGTCCACGGAGCCGTAGCGCCTGGTTCGGCGTCGGCACCAACCCGCAGGTGCGCCTGGGCGCGGCCGGCCGACCTGGCCGACCTGCTCGTTGACGGCCCGGTCCCGGGCCGGTCGCAGCTGGGCACGCTGGCCGGCCGGCTGGTCGCCAACCCGCCCCGGCGCAGCGTGCTAGTGCAGGCCCCGACCGGCGGCGGCAAGACCCCGCGGGTCGCGGTGCCCACCGTGCTCCGCCACACGGGCCCGGCGGTGGTGGCCTCGGTCAAGGCCGACGTACTGCACCTGACCCTGGCCCGGCCCCGCCCCCGCACACCGGTCCTGACCAGGTACGTGCACAGCGCCGCACAAGAGCCCGAAAACTACCGTGTCAGGCCGCGCCAGTGGTGGCCGACGTGAAAGGCTTTCTGCAGCGGCCGGAGCACTTGGAGTACCGGTGGGTTCGACATCGCGCCGTCAAGCCCACCTCTACCCCGGCCGCGTCAGTGATCAGGGCATGTTGCAGGTCTGCTTCAGCTTGACGATCCGGTCGTTGACGCGATCGTGCGCCTTCTGCCGCTTTTCTATCGCGGTCCCAACCCGAGATGCCACCTTTGGGTGCTCTGCGGCGTTCGCTTTGTCCAGCGCCTGGTGCAGCCTGTCGAGGTTGCCCTGGATCTTGGTTTCACGCGTCTGTAGACGCGTGATCCGGTCGCTCGCCTGCACGCAGAACTTAGGCGTGGCCGGCTGTCCGGTCGGTGCGGGTGCCGGGGTCGGCGTTGCGTCGGCGTACGCCGCGACAGCGCCCACGCCGGTGGTCAGGACGCCGGCGGTGAGGGCGGTTGCGGTGAGTGTGCGGAGCTTCATCGAGGTGCCTCTCGAAAGCGGGATGTCCTGTCACCGGAACTGTCGCCGCCCCGTGATCGACCTCCGTGCTCGGCGGGTAAGCCGCGTGTAAGGGCTTCTCCGGGCTCATGAAGCAGACGGCCGACTGCGCGCGCCGGGCACTCAGGATTCCCCCGAGCAGGTGGCGGCGGACAGCGGGGCGAGCCCGAGCGTGAGAAGCACGCCGGAGGTGGCCGGCTGCACCGTCATACCGACGTCAGACCAGGTCCCATTCGCGCGACGTTGGGGTGACCTTGAGTTCTTGATCAAAGCTCAGGGCGTGTCGCTACATATGCGCGGCCCGCAGGCCGATGATTGCGAGGTGGCTCGGGGTGGCTCAACACCCATCGCTCTGTTCAACCCCTACGGCCGTTGTCGGCGGCGACATCCCGGTGTGGCCGGTGGACACCGACCCGTCCACGTCCGCGCCGGGAGCCGTCCACAGGCACATCTGCCCGCGGTGCCGGGCGGTGCGGCACTGCGTGGACTCCTGGCGCGGCCAGTCCTGCCGAGCCGCGACGACGTTCCGCCATGGTGTGGGCTGCGCCGGCTCGCCGCCGGCGACCGTCGGCGATCTCGCCTCGCTGCGGGCCAACCTGGCCCATGCGTAGGGCGCCGAGCCGCCGGTCTGAGCTCCGCCGGCGCTACCGACCCCGCCGACCCCGGCGCGCTCGCAGGTAGTCGCTGACAACGTAGCTGCCGAGCCGGCTCGGGTCCGGCGAGAACACCCGGCCCCCGTTTCGCTTGGCGATCTGCTGGACGAAGTTCACCAGCCGCGGTTCGTCGTCGAGCATGAACACGTTGATGGTCGCGCCCCGCCGGGTCATCTTCTCCACCTCGGCGAGCGTGAGCTCCAGGGTCTCTGGCAGCGGTGGCCAGCTGAACAGCGCCCGACCGGAGCGGGTCAGGTGGGCGGTGGGCTCACCGTCGGTGACCACCAGCACCACCGGCTCGGCGTCCGGGTGGCGCGCCAGGTGTCGGGCAGCGATCACCAGCGCATGCTGCAGGTTGGTGCCCTGCACCATGTCCCAGGACAGCCCGGCGAGCTCGGTCGGCCGCAGCACTCGGGCGTAGTCGCTGAAGCCGATCACCTCGATCGAGTCCTGCGGGAACTTCGTGGTGACCAGCGAGTGCAGCGCCATCGCGGTCGTCTTCGCCGCGCCCCAGGTGCCCCGCAGCGCCATCGAGTACGACAAGTCGACGAGCAGGCAGACCGCGGCCGAAGTCCGGCGTTCGGTCTCCACCACCTCGAAGTCCTCGACCGCCAGCCGGAGCCGTCCGCCCTGCCGGTCGCGCTCGATCGGCCCCGCGCGCAGCACGGCGTTGCGCACCGTGCGGACCACGTCCAGCGGCTGGGAGTCGCCGAAGCGCCAGGCCCGGCTGCCGCCGGTGATTTCGCCGGCCGCGCCGGCGTCGGCGATGTCGTGGTCGCCGCGCCCGCGAGCCTCCAGCGCCGCGAACACCCGGCGCAACGCGGTCGCGCCCAGTCGCCGGACGGCCCGCGGGGTCAGCTCCAGTTGGCCACCTTGGCGGGTCAGGTAGCCCTGCCGCTCCAGCTCCCGCTCGATCCGGCGGAGCGCCGCCAGGTCGTCGACCGCGGCGCGGCCCAGGGCCCGCTCCACCGCCTGCGGGTCGACGTCGTCCAGGCTCGCGCCCGGGTAGTCCTGACCGAGCGCCGCCTCGAGCTCCTCCAGGTCGGCCATCTCCGCCAGTGCGGTGGTGGCGTCACCGAGCCCCATCGGCTCGCTGCCGCGCATCCGCTCCCGACCGCCCCAGGGCAGGTCCGGCCGCTTCGCGCGCAGTGCGTCAGAGAGCTGCGCCATCTCACTGGCCAGGCCCATGTCTGCCATCGCCGTGGCCATCAGGTTGGCCAGCTCCTCCCGCTGCTGTGGGGTCAGCGAGTCGAGCAGCCGGGCGGCCGCGGCCGCCCGCCGGGCGAGCTCGTCGACCAGCTCGTCCAGGCTTTGCGGGTTGGCCGGGAAGAAGTCGCCGTAGGAGCCCATGAAGTCGTCGAACTGTTCTTGGGTGTGCTCGCCTCGGGCGTCGGCGGCCAGCATGGCGTTCAGGTCGGCGAGCATGTCCTTGACCCGGGCCATGTCCTGCGGGGAGGCGTTGGCCAGGGCGTCCTTCATGCCGCGGAACTGGCTGTCGAGCACCTCCCGGCGCAGCAGGTCCTTGATCTCGTCGTACGTCGCCCGAGCCTCCGGCGAGCGCCATTCGTAGTCGCCCAGCTGGCGGACCGCGCTGGCCGGGTCCCGCGGCAGGGCGTCGAGCTCGGCCTCGGCCAGTCGGGCGCTGTCGTCGGGGTCGGGGAACAGCGCCGCCCGCTCCTGGTCGAGCGCGCGCTCCAGCATCTCCCGAACCTGTTCCAGCGTGCCGTCCAGCCGGCCGCGGGAGCGGGCCTCCCGCTGCCGGCGACGGACGTCGCGCAGCAGGTCGTCGAGCCCCCGCCGACCCTCGGCGCCGCGGCGGAGCAGCGACCGCAGCGCCTCGCCGGGGCTGGCGCCGTCGAGCACGGCGTCGCCCATCTCATCGAGCGCAGCGGCCACGTCGAACGGCGGCTCCAGCGGGTCCCGGCCGCCGTGCCAGGCGCCATAGCGGTACGCCGGGGCGCTCATCCGCCGTAGACCGTCCGGCCGGGCAACTCCTCCTTGGACAGCCGGCGGTTGAGGTAGAGGCCCTCGAGCGCGAACTCCAGCGCCGCCGCGGCCAGGCCCGGGGCTTCTTCGCCGGCCTCGATCCCGAGCCGATCCAGGATCCGGGCAAGTCCGGGAACCGGGCCGATCCGGCGCAGCAGCTCGGCGCCCGGGATCAGGTCGCCGCTCTCCACGGTGTCGCCCTGCTCGAAGCGCTGCTGCAGCCCGGACAGGTCCAGTCCGGCGAGCCGGGCGCGGAAGGTGTCCGCGGTAGCCCGCCGCAGCAGGTGGGCGAGCACGTCGAGCTCGCGGCCCTCCTCGGAGTCCTCGAACTCCACCTTGCCCCGGACTGTCTCCAGCACCGAGGGCAGGTCGGCTACCCGGGCGACCGCCACCTCCTCCCCGGCGATGGCGGCCCGCCGGACGGCCGAGGCGGCCACGGTCTCGGCGCAAGCGATGGCGAACCGGGCCGAGACCCCGCTGCGTTGGTCGACCTGCGGGGCGTCTCGGGTCAGCCGGGTGAAGCGGGCGATCACCTCGAACAGGTGCTCCGGCAACACCGGGGCGGCGTACCGGCCGGCGCGGGGGCCACCGGCCGACAGCGCGCCGTCGCCGCCACTGTCGCCGCCACTGTCGCCGCCGCTGAGACCCCAGCTCAGCGTCGCCTCCTGCCGGACCAGGTCCACCTCGTCGTCGAGCCGCAGCGGGTAGTGGGTGCGTACCTCGGCGCCGAACCGGTCCTTGAGCGGGGAGATGATCCGGCCTCGGTTGGTGTAGTCCTCGGGGTTGGCGCTGGCCACCAGCAGCAGGTCCAGCGGCAGCCGCAGCGAGTACCCGCGAACCTGAATGTCGCGCTCCTCCAGCACGTTGAGCAGTGCAACCTGGATCCGCTCGGCCAGGTCCGGCAGCTCGTTGACGCTGAAGATGCCGCGATTGGTGCGCGGTACCAGGCCGTAGTGCACGGTCTCCGGGTCGCCCAGCGTGCGGCCCTCGGCCACCTTGATCGGGTCCACGTCGCCGATCAGGTCACCGACGCTGGTGTCCGGGGTGGCGAGCTTCTCGCCGTACCGGTCGCTGCGGTGCCGCCAAGCCACCGGGAGATCATCGCCGTGGGCGCCGAGCAGCGCCCGGCAGCGGCTGCACGACGGCGCGTAGGGATGATCGTTGATCTCGCAGCCGGCGACCACCGGCGTCCATTCGTCAAGCAGGGTCGCCATGGTGCGAATCAGCCGGGTCTTGCCCTGCCCGCGCTCGCCCAGCAGCACCAAGTCGTGGCCGGCGAGCAGCGCCCGCTCGACCTGGGGGAGCACTGTGTCGTCGAAGCCGACGATGCCGGGAAACCGCTCCTGCCCGGCGGCCAGCCGGGCCAGCAGGTTGTCTCGGATCTCGGCCTTGACGGTGCGGTAGACGTGGCCACTGGCCCGCAGGTCGCGCCGGGTCGCGGCGACGGGCGGGGGCGCGGGAAGGTCGACGTTCGAGGTTGCGGGATTCACCGGACGAGGCTACGACCGCCGACCCGGACGCGCACTACCTCGTCGCCGCCACCGCTGCTGAGCGCTCCGGCAGGTCCGCGCGGAAGCCGGCTAGCTCCTCGGCCACCCGCTCCGGCCGCTCCTGTGGCAGCAGGTGGCCGGCGTCGGCGACCGGCACCCACGACGCACCCGGCAGCTCTCCGGCCACCCGGCGGCCGTACGCCGGTGAGTGCAGCCGGTCCTGCTCGCCCCAGAGCACCAGCGTCGGCGGTGGCGCCGCGCGGAGCAGCCGCCAGGCCGCCTCCACCGGCGCTAGGTCGACCGCGCGCACCAGCCGCACCAACGACTGGGCACCGCCGGGGCGCAGCAGCGGCGCCAGGTAGTAGTCCAACTCGCGGGCGGCCAACACCGAGGTCGGGCCGCCGGCGCCGAGCGCCCGGGCCAGCACGGTGCGGGCGAGCGCCGGCAGCCGGCGCATCGCGGCGGCGTACGCCTCCCCGACGCCCGGAATGAGCAGCGGCAGGACCGCCGGCACCGGCCAGACGTCGGTGTGCACCGGCGCGTCGAGCAGCGACAGGCCGGCGACTCGCTCGGGCGCCAGCGCGGCCAGGTGCACCGCGACCGAGCCACCGAGGTCGTGGCCGACGACGACCACCCGGTCCAGGCGTAGTTGGTCAAGCAGAGCGACCAGCAGCCGGGCCTGGCCGGCCAGGTCGTAGTAGCGGCGGGCCGGGCGCTCGGAGCGGCCGAGACCGACCAGGTCGGGGGCGACGCAGGGAACCTGGTGCTCCAGGTCGCGCATGACGTCGCGCCACAGGTACGACGTGGTGGGCACGCCGTGCAGCAGGAGCAGTGGTGGCCGGCCGGCGTCGTCCCCACCGGCGGCGCTGCCGTGGCAGACCACGTGCAACCGGACGCCGTCGACGACTACGTCGGTGCCGGGCAACGGGTGGCTGTCGCGCACGCGAATCCTCCTCGGCCGGTCGGCTTCCCGCGCGACGCTACGCTCTCGTCCCGGCGCCTCGCCCGGTGCCAGACTGCCAGCGTGGCGCAAGCGAGCGGACTGGTGGCCCTGGCCGAGGTCGAGGCGGCGGCCACCCTGCTCCGCGGCGTGGTGCGGGAGACCCCGCTGGAGGGCTCTCGGCCGCTGTCGGACCGGGTCGGCGGCCCGGTGTTCCTCAAGTGCGAGAACTTGCAGCGCGCCGGGTCGTTCAAGATTCGCGGCGCCTACACCCGGATCGCCGGGTTGTCGCCGCTCCAGATGGCCCGCGGCGTCGTGGCGGCCAGCGCCGGCAACCACGCCCAGGGGGTGGCGCTGGCGGCCCGGCTGCTCGGCACCCGGGCGACGGTCTTCATGCCGGCCGGCGCGCCGCTGCCCAAGATCGCCGCCACCGAGGGGTACGGCGCTGAGGTCCGCATCGCCGGGGTCACCGTGGACGAGGCGCTGGTGGCGGCCACCGCGTACGCCGAGGACCGGGGCAGCGTGTTCATCCACCCGTTCAACCACCGAGCGATCATCGCCGGGCAGGGCACGGTCGGTCTGGAAATCGTCAAACAATGCCCCGCGGTCCGCACCGTCGTCGTCTGCACCGGCGGTGGTGGTCTGGTGGCCGGCATCGGGGTGGCGGTCAAGGCACTTCGCCCGGACGTCCGGGTGGTCGCCGTCCAAGCCGAGGGCGCCGCCGCGTTCCCGCCTTCGCTCGCCGCCGGGCATCCGGTTGCGCTGCCATCCATGGCGACCATGGCGGATGGCATCGCCATCGGCTGCCCCGGGGACGTCACGTTCGCGCATGTGGCCGCCCTGGTGGATCGGGTGGTCACGGCGACGGACGAGTCGCTGTCCCGGTCCCTGCTGCTCTGCCTGGAACGCGCGAAGCTGGTCGTGGAGCCGGCCGGGGCGGCGGCGGTGGCGGCGCTGCTGGACGATCCCGCGGCCTTTGAGCCACCGGTGGTCGCGGTGCTCACCGGCGGCAACATCGACCCGGTGCTGTTGCTCCGCGTCATCCGGCACGGGCTGATCAGCGCCGGCCGCTACCTCTCGCTGCGGCTGCGCATCCCCGACCGACCGGGGGAGCTGGCGAAGCTGCTCGGCGTACTCGCCGGCTCCGGCGTCAACGTCGAGGACATTGAGCACCAGCGCACCGAGCGGACCCTGCACCTCGACGAGGTGGAGGTCGCGTTGCAGCTGGAGACCCGCGGACCGAAGCATCGGGCCGAGGTCGAGGAGATCTTGCACGCCGCCGGCTACCGCCTTGACCCTGAGATCTAGCCTCGCCGCCGAAGTCGGCTAGAGGTTGCCCCGCCGGGCCTGCTCGCGCTCGATCGCCTCGAACAGCGCCTTGAAGTTGCCCTTGCCGAAGCCCAGGGACCCATGCCGCTCGATCAGTTCGAAGAACACCGTCGGCCGATCCTGCACCGGCTTGGTGAAGATCTGCAGCAAGTAGCCCTCCTCGTCCCGGTCGGCGAGGATCCGCAGCTCCCGCAGCGTGTCCAGCGGCACCCGGGTGTCCCCGACCCACTCGCCCAGGTTGTCGTAGTAACTGTCCGGGCTGGCCAGGAATTCCATTCCCGCAGCGGTCATGCCGCGGACGGCGCCGACGATGTCGTTCGTCGCCAACGCCACGTGCTGCACACCCGGGCCGCCGTAGAACTCCAGGTACTCGTCGATCTGCGAGCGGCGCCTGCCGACCGCCGGCTCGTTCAGCGGGAACTTGACCTTGCGCGACCCGTCGGCTACCACCTTGGACATCAACGCCGAGTAGTCGGTGGCGATGTCGTCGCCGACGAATTCCTTCATGTTGGTGAAGCCCATAACCGCGTTGTAGAAGCGCACCCAGTCGTCCATCTTGCCGAGCTCGACGTTGCCGACCACGTGGTCGATCGCCTGGAACCAGCGTCGCTTCGGAGTGTCCGGCGGCGCCACCAGCGGCTCCCGGGCGACGTAGCCGGGCAGGTAGGTGCCCGAGTACGCCGACCGCTCGACCAGTGTGTGCCGGGTCTCGCCGTACGTCGCGATCGCCGCCAGCACCACCTTGCCGGTGTCGTCCTCGTACACCGTTGGCTCGGCCAGGCCGCGGGCGCCGCGGGCAACCGCCACCTCGTAGGCCCGAGCCGCGTCCGGCACCCGCAGCGCGATGTCGGTGACCCCGTCGCCGTGCCGGGCGACGTGCTCGCCCAGGGCCGAACCGGCGCGGACCGGCGCGGTAAGTACGAAGCGGGCCGCGCCGGACTCCAGCACGTACGACGCCGCCTCCCGGTGGCCGGTCTCCGGCCCGGCGTAGTAGGTCAGCCGCATGCCAAAGACGCTGGCGTAGAAGTGCGCCGCCTGCCGGGCGTTGCCAACCGCGAACACCACCGCGTCGACCGCCTCGACCGGGAAGGACTCGACCGGGAGGGAGTCGACAGAGAAGGACTCGACCGGGAAGGAGTCGACAATCGTCGAGGGCGCAGGTAGGACGCTGCTGTCCATCGCGACCTCCATCCGGGCCGCGAGTCCTTGCCGGCGCCGGTCAGCTGCCGTAGGGGACCGCGTTGATGATCTCGACAGTCATGGGCTTGCCGTTGGGTAGCTCGTAGGTGACCTGCTCGCCCATCCGGTGGCCGTTGAGCGCCCGGCCGAGGGGAGACTGTGCCGAGTAGACGGCGATGGCGCTGTGTGCGACCTCCTCGCGGGAGCCAAGCAAGAACTCCTCGGTGGCACCGTCTTCGAACCGGACGGTGACCACCATTCCTGGCTCGGCCACGCCATCAGCCGGGGGCGCCTCACCCACCCTGGCCTCCCGCAACAGCTGGGAGAGCTGGCGGATGCGGGCCTCGAGCTTGCCCTGCTCCTCCTTGGCCGCGTGGTAGCCCCCGTTCTCGCGCAGGTCACCTTCTTCCCGCGCGGTCTCGATCTTGCGGACCACCTCGGCGCGGGCCTCACCGGTCAGCCGCTCGAGCTCTGCCTGGAGCCGGTCGTGCGCTTCCTGGGTCAGCCACGTGGTCGGGGCATCCGCAGTCGAGGTTCCGGCGGCCTGGTTCGTGCTAGTCACGTGGTGCTCCTCGGAGACGGGTGAGGTCGATGGGTAGCGAGTTGCTCGTGCCGCGAACCTCGACGCTAACACCGCCGCGGGGCACGTTAGTGGCGATGATCTACGCACCCGCCGGTTCCATCGGTCATCGCGAGGTGATCCGGCAGCCGTTCACCTCCCCGGTGTTGGCCAACGCCGTCGTGGCCAGCACATAGCGCACGATCGTGCTGCGGTGCCCATCGGCGCGACGCGGGACGTCGACCAGCGCGAAGCCCACCTCGTCGCCGCGGAAGCCGCGCGACCGGACAGCGCACACCGCGTCGGCGCCGGGCGCCTTGACCACCTCGAACTCGATCTGAACAGCCGTCGGCGACTGAATCACGAATCCGCGCTCGATCACGTGCACCCCGGTAGCCGAGCGCAGGTAGACCACGATCACGGCGGTGAGCAGGGCGACGGCGAACAGGGCCAGCCCGGCGTAGGTGCGCCACCGGTGCCGATCGGGGCGTGCGCTGCCCGCTGACCGTCGGCGGCCGGTGCTCCACTGGGTGCCACCGGGTCCGCGCCGGCCGTAACGGTCGGCCGGGCGCGGGGGTGGGTCAGCGTGGTCCGGGACGCTGCCGGAGGTCATCAGGCGGGTTCCTCTCTAGGTCAGGGACAATCGTCTCGCGGCAGCCCGCCGCTTGCGACGAGGAGACCACGTGACCGACCCGCCGGCCGAGCGGCTGCGCCTCATGGCCGTGCACGCGCACCCCGACGACGAGTCGAGCAAGGGCGCCGCGACTATGGCGCGCTACGTGGCGGCCGGGGTCGACGTCGTGGTGGTGACCTGCACCGGGGGCGAGCGGGGTTCCATCCTCAACCCCGCGATGGAGCGGCCCGAGGTGCTCGCCAACCTGGCCGAGATCCGCCGGGAGGAGATGGACAAGGCCCGGCGCATCCTCGGCGTACGGCAGGACTGGCTGGGTTTCGTCGACTCGGGCCTGCCCGAAGGCGACCCGCTCCCGCCGCTGCCCGAGGGGTGCTTCGCGCTGCAGCCGTTGGAGGTGGCGACCCGGCCGCTGGTCGGGTGGGTGCGCAAGGAGCGTCCCCACGTCATGATCACCTACGACGAGAACGGCGGCTACCCGCACCCGGACCACATCATGTGCCACCGGGTCTCGGTCGAGGCGTTCGAGTCCGCCGGTGACCCAGAGCGCTACGCCGGCACCGGGCAACCGTGGCAGCCACTCAAGCTCTACCACCACCAGAGCCATCACAAAGAGCGGTACCAGGCGCTGCACGCGGCCATGACCGCGGCCGGGTTGGAATCGCCATACGGCGAGCGGTTGGCGAAGTGGGTCGACCGGCCCGAGGACGCCCACCGGGTGACGACCCGGGTGCCGTGCGCGGACTACTTTCCGGTGCGTGACCAGGCCCTGTTGGCGCACGCCACCCAGGTCGACCCGAACAGCTTCTGGTTCGGCTGCCCGCTGCACGTGCAGCGGGCAGCCTGGCCGACGGAGGACTTCCAGCTCGCCCGGTCGTTGGTGGATACGACCGTGCCGGAGGACGACCTGTTCGCCGGCATCCGGCTCGGCACGCCCGGGGATGCCTGCCTCTTCGAAGGGACGTCGATATGACCGAAACCACAGTCATCCTGGCCATCGGCCCGGCAGCCGCCGAGGGGATCGGGCTGCTGATCGTCGTCGTCCTCGGGATCGCCACCTGGCTGCTGCTGCGGTCGATGAACAGCCAGCTCAGGAAGGTGCCTAAGAGCTTCGATCCGCCGGCGAACACAACCGGACAAGCGAAGCGCGACGACTCGCCCCACTGACGCCGCGCAGACTGGTCGACGGCGGGCGGAGTTTGCCGACCGCCCAGGGCGGGCTCAGCCGACAGCGAGCGAAACGTCGATGTTGCCTCGAGTCGCGTTGGAGTGCGGACAGCCCTGGTGGGCCGCCTCGGTGAGCCGGCGGGCGGTGTCGGGGTCGACGCCGGGGACGGTTACCCGCATGGGTGACGGCCAGGCCGTAGCCGCCGCCGGAGATGGTGCCCAACGTCACGCCCGCCTCGACCGTCGACGCGCTGGTGTCCAGCTTGGCGCGGCGACCGACGACGCCCAGCGCGCTCTGGAAGCAGGCCGCGTAGCCGGCCGCGGACAGTGGCGTGCCGCTCTACGCCGAGGAGGATGGCGACCCGAGCGCGCCGCTGCATGGGGGTGTTCGTGCCCGGGTTCACCGCCGCCTGGGCGAGTTCGACCTGCAGCGCGCGGCGGTGTGGGGCCGGGCCGCGCCCGGCTGGCTTGTGGGACCAGCGCGGGCACGGCCGCTCCGGCTGGGGCGATCCTCGGTACGCCACTATCGAGCAGATCGGCCGCGACCTCGGTTGCGTACCTGGGTCGCGGTCTTCCCGACAACTGCAGATGATCACTGGGTTCGGACGGCACGGCTGCGGGGCGTGGTCATCGCCGCCATCGCGCTCGTCGTGGTGCGGGCCAGCCGGGACGTTTCCGACCGCTGATGGGCCAAGCCGGAGCGGCTAGCCTCAGCACCTGGGCCGCCGCCGAGGGGGCGGTCGACGCCAGCCCGGGGAGGTCAGTATCACTGTCGGGGAAGTGGGCGAGTTCGGCCTGATCGCGCGGATCACCGCCCGGCTCGGCTCCGCCCGGCTCGGCTCCGCGCCGGCGACTCTGGTCGGGCCGGGTGACGACGCCGCGGTGCTGGCGGCGCCGGACGGCCGGGTGGTAGCCACCACCGACCTGCTGGTGGAGGGCCGCCACTTCCGCTGCGAGTGGTCTTCGGCGTACGACGTGGGACGCAAGGCCGCGGCGCAGAACCTCGCCGACGTGGCGGCCATGGGGGCGGCTCCGACCGGGCTGCTGGTCGGCCTGGCGTGCCCGGCCGACCTGCCGCTGGACTGGGCGGACGGGCTGGCCGACGGGCTGCGCGACGAGTGTGCGGTCGCTGGCTGCGCCGTGGTGGGGGGCGACGTCGTGGGTTCCGCCCTCCTCACCGTGGCCGTGAGCGCGTTGGGGGACCTGCAAGGCCGCGCGCCCGTCCTCCGGTCAGGGGCCCAGGTGGGTGATGTCGTCTGCGTCGTCGGCGCGCTCGGAGGTGCGGCGGCCGGCCTGGCCGTGCTGCAAGCCGGCGCCGAGCCGGGCCGCGTCGATCCCACCAAGGCCGTCGATCCCACCAAGGCCGTCGATCCCACCAAGGCCGTCGATCCCACCAAGGCCGTCGATCCCACCAAGGCCGCCGCCCGCCACCCGGGCGCGGTGGCCGCGCACCAGCGGCCGTGCCCGCCGTACGCCGCCGGGGTGCTCGCCGCGGTGGTCGGGGCGACCGCGATGGTGGACGTCTCCGACGGCCTGCTGGCCGACCTCGGGCACGTGGCCGTGGCCTCGGGGGTGGCGATCGCGCTGGACCCGGTCGCCGTGCCGCGGCATGTCGAGGTGGCGGCCGTGGCAGTCGAGCTGGGACTGCGGGTCGACGACCTGGTGCTCACCGGCGGTGAAGACCACGCGCTGGCGCTGACAGCACCTCCGGCCGTCGCGGCCACTCTGCTGGGCGCGCTGGCCGGATGGCCGGAGCCGGTGCCCAGTGCCGTGGTGGGCCGGGTCGATGCTGGCGCTGGGGTCCGGCTGACCGATGGGGCGCCCACGGCGGGACGCGGCGGTTACGACCACTTCGCGTCGTCGGGAGGATCATGACGATCGACCTCGTCCAAGCGCCGGCCCGGGTGCTGACCGTGGCCGGGTCCGACTCCGGCGGCGGGGCGGGTATTCAGGCCGACTTGAAGACCATGCTCGCTCTCGGCGTACACGGCATGTCGGTGATCACCGCGGTCACTGCCCAGAACTCCGTCGGCGTGCAGGGCTACTGGGAGCTGCCCCCGGAGGCGATCGCGGCCCAGTTGGCCAGCGTGCTCGACGACATCGGCGTGGACGCGGTCAAGACCGGGATGCTGGCGTCGGCGGGTCTGGTCGAACTGGTGGCCGCGTCGTTGACCCCGGTCGAGGCACCGATCGTGGTCGACCCGGTCGGAGTGTCCAAGCACGGTGACTCCCTGCTGGCCGCGGACGCGATGGCGGTACTGCGGGACCGGCTGCTGCCGCTGGCGACAGTCGTCACGCCGAACCTGCACGAAGTCCGCCAGCTCACTGGCGTGACCGTCACCGGGGAAGGCGACCTGCCGCGGGCAGCGGAGGCGGTGCTCGCGCTGGGGCCGAGCTGGGCGCTGATCAAGGGCGGTCACCTCCCCGGGGAGGCGGTCGACCTGCTCTCCGACGGCAGTACCCTCCTGGAGCTGCGCGCCGCCCGCCACGACAACCGGCACACCCACGGGACCGGTTGCACGCTCGCCTCCGCGATCGCGGCCGGGCTGGCCACCGGGCTCGACGTGCCGAGCGCGGTCCGGGCGGCCAAGGACTACGTCACCGGGGCGATTGCTGCCGGCTTCGCGCTCGGTGCTGGCATCGGGCCGGTCGACCACGGCTGGCGCTGGCGCTGATGGCAGCTGGTTCTGTCTTCCGTGATCTAGAAGACGTCCCGCCATCGGGTCTGCCGCTGCTCGTCATCCGTCACGCTGCCGTGATCATGTGCCGCAGGACCCCCGTGTGCGGGATTTCAGATGGGTGCGGCTCTACTGGAGGGGCCTCACGCCGCGTGCGGAATGACGTGGCCGGCGTAGCGGGACTGGTGAACGCGGTGGCGTTCCCGGGCGAGGTGGTGAGGTGGTAGCGCCAGAAGTCTTCGAAGTCGCTGTTGCTGCGAAGCGCGCGGAGCCTGAGGATGGCCTCGGCACCGCTGAGTCCCTAGCGGGCGCCGGTGAGGTCCATCCGGTCTTTGACCAGGTGGCGGCAGGCGCCTTCGATGACCCCGGTGGCGATCGGCCAGCCTTTCGTCAGCGCGGTCGGGTAGTCCAGGTACCGGGACTTGT
>Ga0097691_1001698_pt1 | contig 15726 bp, 19 predicted proteins | sample NGESurdeep072012_8_FD_72858 | JGI IMG/M metagenome (GOLD analysis project Ga0097691, IMG submission 72858) | Arctic peat soil microbial communities from Barrow, Alaska - NGEE Surface sample 210-1 deep-072012 | ecosystem: Environmental > Terrestrial > Soil > Wetlands > Peat ... | reverse complement strand
GGCCAGTTCAGGAATCCCCCGGATTCATCCGTGGGGAGGATGTCAACCTCAGTAGCCGGCCGGGAGCAACGGGTTCACCGCACCGAAGAAGGAGAAGAGCAACACCAGCAGACCGGGCAGGCCCACCACCGGCACCCACCACTTCCGCCATCGGCGCCACGCCAGCCAGACGCCGGTCCCGAAGGCGAGACACGCCAGGGCCCACAACACCGCACTCAACCATCCGCCCCGACCGTCGGCGAGGCTCCGAGGACGGGCAACTGGCATGGTCGTAGGCACTGCGGCGACCACCGGCGACACCAGGCTGGCTTCGACCACAATGCGGGTCTCGGCGCTGTAGCGAGGGTTACACGTGGTCAGGGTCAGGATCGGTGATGCGGTGGGCTTCAGTACGGCCACATCGTCAGGGCTCACCAGCAAGGTGTCGACGACCTTGTATTGAAATCGTCCCTGAAACGTCGTGACGTAGATCGGATCACCGCGAGCCAGCTGGTCGAGGCTGTAGAAAGGCTTGAGATAGGTGGTCCGGTGACCGGCGATGGCGGCGTTTCCCGGGTTTCCGGGCAGAGAAGTCCCTGTGTAGTGGCCGGGCCCCCGCTCCAGGTCGTCGGTGCTGGTGCCCTCCACCACTACGTAATTGGAACCGATTTTCGGTATGTCGATGATGCCGATCGGCTGGCCCTCGGACGGCGGCGGCACGGGATTCTGGACGGTCTGGGTCGGCTGGGTCGCAGGCGTCGTCCCATTGGGCGGGGTAACTCCCTGATGGGCCCGGAGGTCCCGCTCGAACTGCTGGCGCAGGGCGTTCTGGTGGCTCGACGTGATCAGGCCGGTCCCCCACAGCTCATAGCCAACGAGTAAAAGGACCACCAGACCGGCCCCGATCAGGACTTTTCCCACCCCACGCACGATCATCCGAACTCCCACCGCCGCAGCGTAACCCGCTTGTTCCGGTCCTCACCGGGGTGAGCGGTATGCCTTGGCGACCGGACACACTGGCTAATTGAAGAACATCGCAAGGTTCACCGTTGGCCCACGTTCCAATACTGATACATGTACTTCAATCAACGGTGGTGTTGGACATGGCAGAGGTAGTTACCTCATTCACTCCCGAGCAGGGGGGGTCCTTGTCGATACCTGAGCCGGGGACGCCGCAATTTTCGTCGTTCGTGGGCACGGATGGGCCCGAGTTGAGAGCTGTCCGTTTACTTTCGGAGCGGACTGTGAACCGAGGGCATTGATGTCCTGTCCCTGCAGAGTGCAGCACCCCCCGGTGGGCACTAGGCCATCCACTACCGGTCGCTCAGCGATGATCTGCTGTTCACCCTGGTCATCAGCGGACCCGTGATGATGTGGGAGTCGATGTGGCGCGGTCAGCCCATGGTCGACCAACCGGGTGACCTCTGGATTGCGCCCACCGTCATCGTCACCGCCGCGTTCTTCGTCGGTGGTGCCATCGCCGGCCGCCATCGGCGTCGCTCCACCGGTGCCATTGCCCAGGGGATCGCCCTCGCCATTCCCGTCTCATTCATACTGATCATCGCCGACATCGGGCGTCGATTATTTTTGAACAAGAGCCTTCCCCTCCCGGTGGCTGAATTGTGGCTCTATGCCCTGGTGGGAACCGTCGTCATCGCCTCCCTCGGGGCATTGTTCGGCCGCCGGCTGTACCTGCGGGAAAAGAAGAGGAAGAGGAGCTCGCCCGCCCGCCGGTAGCCGGATCGGATCGGACCGGTTCGGATCGGCTCTCCGTCATGGCACCCTTGTCCGGTCCTCGACAGCCCTTTTCCGCCTCGCCCAACCTGGTCGCCGACCACTCCCTCCCGCTACGCTCACCAAGGTGGCGACGGAACGGGTCGAGGAGGCAATCGAGACGATTCGGCTCTCGGGTGGGAGGATCACCGTTGACCGACGGGCGGTGATCGAAGCCCTCGACGACAGCGATGACCACCTCACCGCTGAGCAGTTAGCCGACGCGGTATGGGCCCAACACCCCGATATCAACCTGGCCACCATCTATCGCACCCTCGAGCTGTTCGAACGGCTCGATATCGCCTTTCACGTCCACATCGGCCACGGCCCCTCCCGCTGGCATCTGGCCGATGATGTCCACCACCACTTGGTCTGTGAAGTCTGCAACAAGGTCATCGAGATCCCCGACACCACCTTCGACCCACTCCGGGTACGGCTCGTAGCCGATACCGGGTTCGTGATCGACCCCCACCACTTCTCCCTGAGCGGCAGGTGCGCCGAGTGCGCCGCCGCCATGCCCGCCACTCCCGACATACCCTCCACTCCCGCTACGCCCAATGCCGGAGAAGCTGCAGAAATCTGACCGTCAACTTCTCGGCCCTAAAGGACCGAGAAGTTGACCCCTCTTTCAGCTGGCGTGGCGAGAGACGTACTCGTCCAGGGCCTCACGGCTCACGTCGGCCAGTCGCTTTCCCTGAGCCTTGGCGAGCTCCTCCAACGCTGTCCTTGTTGCCTGCGGAACTCGAACTGTCAGGCTGGGGGTCCGTTCACCTTCACCCGTCACTGATGGTCGGCCTCGGTGCCGGGCCAGGGCCCGCTCCGCCAACTCCTCGGCGACCTGTTCGGTCAGGCGCCGCCCGTCGGCTAGGTACACCTCCTCGGTGTCGAGATCAACGTCGGGACCGATCGCTCCGGGCTTGATCTTGCTACGCCTCATCTGCCTTCCCTTCGATAGTGCGTCGGCATCACGTGGATGACGAGGTAGCAGTCGGGCTTGTCGATCGCCACGATCTCGAGCTCTCGACCACGTTCGTCCTTGCCGACCCAGCTGAGGGTGGTGTCGCCGGTGTCGGGTTCTAAGTGATGGTGGCGGCGGTCATGGCGATCACGTGGTAGGCGGACTTCCTGCCGACCCGATGCTTGCGGGACCCCCGCGTGAACCGGATCAGCTTCACCTTTATATTATGTCAGACACAAACCACAATTGCAAGACACAAACTTGCTGGGCGGCCGACATTGATCACCCGTGTAACGCCACGTGAGGGGCGCCCCGTTGTCCCTGCGCTGCGGCCGTCAGCGAGACGGCCGTTGTTCTGGCGCGGCATTCTGCGCCGGCCAGTATTTCCAAGATCGTTCAACGGGTCGAGGTGGTCGTAGGCCGTCGAGCGCGCTCTTCGAGCTTCAGCGAGCCCGGTACGCGTTCGAGCGGTGGCGGATGTCGAGAACGATCACCAGATGCCTGGCCTCGTCGATCTCGTAGAGGATGCGCCACTCACGGCCGAGCCGGGCGCTGTGGATTCCGGCCAAGGCGTCGCGAAGCGGCTTGCCTATCCTCCGGGGGTTCTCGAGCAGCGGTCCGGTGATGAATTCAGCAGCCGCGACGGCAACCTCGGTAGGCAAACGGTCGGCGAGAGCCCGCCGTGCGGGAGGAGCGGTTCCTAGCTCGTACGGTCGGCTCACGAAGCCTGGCGTCTGCGCGCCAGGCTTCGCACCGCATCCGCCCCGTAGACGATGTCGCCCTCGGCCACAGCTTGGCGGGCTTCGGCCAACGCCCGCAGTGCCTCAGGGTCGGCCAGCACCTCGGCGGTCTCACGTAGTGCCAGGAAGGTCTCTATGGCGAGCACCACGGTCTGGTGGACGCTGCGACGGTCCTCTTGCGCGGCCACACGCAGCTCAGCATCAAGCTCTGGGTCGAGACGTAGTGTCATAGCCATATCTCAATGGTAGTACGTACTACCGCAGTGATGTCAAGAGCGCTGGCCCCTTATGGCGGTAGTTCCGACAGCGAGTGTGCCCGCACGGCCTCAGCCACGGATGATAACCCCAGTAGCCGAGCATTCCCGACGTGCTTGATTCGTTCGGGGCGCATGCAACTATCGCGAGGTGCGACACGAGGTCGCACGATACGAGTCCGTGGACGCGTAGAAAGGAGGGTCGATCGATGACGTCGACTGCGTAGTCCCAGGCCAGTGCTCAAGGCCAGTCCCCACCCGGACGTGCGTCGCCGGTAACGGCGGAGTTGGCCACGGCAAGGTGTGGAGCTCGGGGGAGAAGCCCAAGGGCTCCCGTTCCATCCGGGGGTTACAGGCCAGGGGAAGGTCGGCCGGGTGAATCCAGTGAACCCTCGATGATGCCCCGTCAAATTGAGCCCCGGATGATGGATGTTCGACCGGGGTGCAGGGACGTTGACGCTGGGATGCGGCAGGCGGCGGCCGGAGACTCGCGATCGGCCGTGTGAGCACCGCCGTCCTCGGGGTCGAGAGGGCACCCTCCCCGGTCGCAACTGGTGCGTGTGGAACATGGAATCCCGACGGGGTCCGGGCACTGCCCGGTAAGCCGACCGCAAGGGAAGCCCAACCCCCAGCGGGGAAAGGATGACCCGAGAAGAGAATGCCGGCAGCCGAAAGACAACAGGAAACCGGGACAAATGACCAGCCCCTCCGCTGGTGGTCCCCCATAGCTGGCCGGATACGGGTGTCCGTGCTTCTGCGTGCAATTGATCCTTTGGGCCTGCTTGAGCCCGGTGCGGTGAAAGCCGCGCTCCGGATTCTGAGGCCCCGGGGCAGCAATGCCCCGGGGCTACCCAACCAGCAAGGTCGCCGGAGACCGCAGGGGCTGGGAGTGGCGACGGATGTCAGCGCACCCCGAATCGATCTGTCGCTCGACAAGAGATCATGACGGGCGCCCCGGTGAGCCATCCCCCAGAGCCCACAAGCCACTCCCGATGCATACGCCACTACGATGCGCACGCCACTCCCGATGCGCACGATGCGGGGGAGGCTGCAGAAGGCTGAGTCCGAAATGCGCCCTGCTACCGCAACTAGGCTGCTCTTGCAACTGATTCGCATCAGCCTTACAGTTTCTCCTGTGCCCGGTTCCGCCCCCACCCATGCGGCAGCCCGTGAGACAGCCACCCGCTCCGGCCGAATCCGGAAGATGCAGGATTCGCTCGATCCCTCCGAGTGGCGACGGGTCGGAGGCATGGCGGCCACCGTCATCGGACTCCACGTCCTCGGCTTGGTGCTCCTGTTCGCCGCCATCTCCCACCACTACCACCTGAGCACCAAGGACCTGTTCGGCCTGGGCACCGGGATCCTCGCCTATACCCTCGGCATGCGGCACGCCTTCGACGCCGACCACATCTCCGCCATCGACAACACCACCCGAAAGCTCATGGCCGAAGGGAAGCGTCCGCTCAGCGTGGGCTTCTGGTTCTCCCTCGGCCACTCGTCCATCGTGTTCGGGTTGGCGGTGATGCTCAACTTCGGCATCCGGGCACTGGACGACCAGGTGAAGAACAACGGATCAGGGCTCCACCAGTGGACGGGGGTCATCGGCACGTCGGTGTCGGGGTTCTTCCTCTATCTCATCGCCGCACTTAACATCGTCATTCTGGTTTCCATCGTGAAGGTCTTCTTCGATATCCGCGAGGGGAAGTACGACGACCAGGCCCTCGAGATCCAACTCAATCAGCGGGGGCTGATGAACCGGTTCTTCGGGCCCCTGGCCCGGCGTATCGACAAACCGGTGAAGATGTACCCGATCGGACTCCTCTTCGGCCTGGGTTTCGACACCGCCACCGAGGTTGCCCTCCTGGTCTTGTCGGGGACGGCAGTGGCCAGCGGTTTGCCGTTCTGGGCGATCCTGTCGCTGCCGATCCTCTTCGCGGCCGGGATGAGCCTGTTCGACACCCTCGACGGGTGCTTCATGAACTTCGCCTACGGATGGGCATTCTCCCGGCCCATTCGCAAGGTGTACTACAACATCACCATCACCGGACTGTCGGTGGCGGTGGCCTTCTTCATCGGAACCGTCGAACTGTTCGGGCTTCTCGGCCAAGAGGCCCATCTCCACGGCTGGGTATGGGACCGGCTGGCCGAGTTCAACATCAACCGAGCCGGCTTCTTCATCGTGGGCATCTTCGTAATGGTCTGGGCGGTGGCTCTGGGCGTCTGGCGCTTCGGCCGCATCGAGGCCCGTTGGGAAGCCACCGCCGAGGCGTCACGACAACGCCGGTCCATCGAGAGTGCGCGGCTATCCGGGTTCGACGCGTTCGACGGGCTCGATGAAGTCGGCGAGCTCCAGCCCGAGCCGGCCTGATCCGTTTCGGCTCTCCTCCTCATTGATTACTCGTCGAAACCGACCATCCACTCAGAAATGGCAGCGCGCACCCGTGCTTCGCCAATGTCGCCTCCAAGATCTTCCACAGCGAGGTCAACGGCTCGGCCGCGATGGCCGAATAACTCGCCCATGTAGATCCTTCCCTGGGTAATCGCCGGACCCAGCGCTTTGGATTTTTCGTGAAGCCTGAAGGTCGCTCGAACCTCGCGCGGGTGAGCAACAGCCATCAGACGCCACACATCCCCGGCATCTTTCGCTCGGACCCTGCTCCGCTTGCCCAACTCTGCATCGTGGATGCGCTCGGCCAGCTTGTATGACTTGGCGCACAAGAGAGCCGATGGGCCGGCAACGTACACCGAAACCGCACCACCGGTGCCGGAACCGATCGGTTGCAAAAGCTTTCGCTCGCGGTCGAGCAGTGCCATCTCGAGGCCTGCTGCTCTGCCAACTGCCGACCGCCCTTGACCATCGATTCGGACACCCCTACGACCGGGACCCGCAATGGCTTCCGGGACAAGAAGATCCACCCCGGGAGGAGAAGGCTCGTCGGTGTCTACGAGCCAAATGCCTGGACGGTCAGGACTCTGTCTGAATCCAATTTCCAAGAACAGCTCGGCGATGCGCGGCTCGGACATGATCATGGAGGGATCGACACTGATGTCGCCATCATTCGTCATGGTGAACGGGACATCGGTGAAGCGCTTGGTGTGTTCATACACTGCCTGTGCCCCGACAATGGTCAGCGCCTCATTGTGGCCGCGGAGCGCCATCAGTGCTTTCAACAGGACGTCACGCCAGCGCACCAACAGGAGGTGCGGCGGACGCCCATCGTCCGTTGCGAGGCCAGGGTCGACGTCATCAAGCCCAGATGCGGCGGGGCCGAGGTCCACGTCCAACCAGCTGCCCCGGTCAACATGAGCTCCGTCTCGCTTCCCGTCAGGCCCACGGGGTCGATCTTGTCCATCCATCAACGAACACTGCTGCCGTCAAGGACCGCTGCTGCCGTCAAGGACCACTGCTGCTGTCAAGGACCGCTGCCATCGATTCCGCCTGGTCCGGCATCCGTCCGTTGCCTCCATAGCAATCGATGACCACCTGCCAGGGGTTGGCCCAGTGGGCCCCATCTTCAGTGACCTCCACTCCGGTGGCCGTGATGTCGTCGATCGGGATGAGGGTGGTTCCCGCGCCCGTCTCGATCGGCGAGAGACCTGCATCGGACGCGGTTCGATCGATGTCATCGACGTAGAACACCGGCCATGTCGGATTCGCCACGTTGGTGTAACGGGCAGCAGCGTGCGCGCCGGTCATTGCCCACTCCTTGCCATTGTCACGGAGCACACGTGCGACCTTCTGCCACTCCACAATCCCGAACCGCCGGGCACCGGCTCGATGCGACAGGCGGGAAAGTCTCCCGGCCCGACGAGCGATCTCAGCTCGGTCTTTCGGGCGGCCATCCACGGCAAGCAGACCGGCTCTTTCCCAGCGCTCCGCATAGGTGGCGGATCCTTCCGTGGCGGGGAGACCCGAATCCGGCTCCAGGATTCGCCGTGCCGCCAGCATCGCATCGGGGTCGACCAACGGTGTGAGCGATGAGCCGTACCGGTACCCACAGGCAGCGAGCACCCTCTCGAACGTCGTGATCGTCGGGTCAAGTTCCCCGCGTTCGACCCGTAGAACCGTGGAGGGTGCGAGGCCGGCCATCAGCGCGACCTGTCGCCTCGACAGCCCGCTCAACATGCGCGCTTGCGACACGACGAAGCCCGTATCCGTGGTCATGTCAAAATCTATCTTTGATTGTGCGTATACGCAACACTATTCGTAGAAATCCCGCGGGGTATTGGCGGCACGCCCTGGCTGTCTGCTCCCAACCGATTCTGAACTGGCGAGGCCGACTGCCATCGTCGCTCACAGAATGGAGGACGTTGGAAACTTGACTCCATGCCCGGAACTTCCGACGTTTGCTACATTTGCTACAATCAAAAGGAGGAAGATGCGCACGATCAGCCATCGCGAGCTTCGTAACAACAGCTCGGAGATACTTCGAAACGTGGCGGCCGGCGAGATCATCGAGGTCACCAACCACGGTGAAGTCGCCGCTGTCCTCGTCCCCCCGTCACTTACATCGTATGAGAGATTGATCGCGGCGGGAAAGGTGCGCCAGCCCGAGGACCGGTCGGTGGACCTGCGTCAACTGCAGCGGGCGAAGTCGGCTCGGACCACTTCCGAAATCATTGCCGATGTCCGTGGCAACCGGTGATCGTCTATGTCGACACCTCCGCGGCGATGAAGCTCCTCGTCGCAGAAGCGGAATCCGAGGCTGTCGCTGACTACCTCGAGCACGTTCGCTCTGGAGTTTCGGACACGCTGGTGGCATCGCTGCTCCTTCACACCGAACTGAACTGCGCCGCAAACCGACCAACCGTGCCCATCCGAACCGACGCAGTAGCCGACGTGTTGTCCACCCTGGCCCTCATCGATGTCGAGAGCGGAGATCTCCTAACTGCGCCCCTCTTGCCCGGGCGACTGCGGTCCGCCGACGCCATTCATCTGGCCACTGCGCTCCGGGTCGATGCTCACGTCATGGTCGTCTACGACAACGAGCTTGGTGCCGCCGCCAAGGCCGCTGGGATCAGCGTGGTCACTCCCCGCTGACCTCTGGACCTCCCCCGGGCGCCCCGCTGACCTCTGGACCTCCCCCGGGCGCCCAAGGCTCCCGAGCCGGCCTGATCAGGATTCCGCGGTCATATTTCGTAGTGGTATCGGACCTGGAGGACCACAAGGTCCGTGTCCAGGACCAGGTATACGAGTCGGTGCTCTTCAGTGATGCGACGAGACCATGCACCGCGGATGCCGTACTTGAGTGGCTCCGGCTTTCCGATCCCATGGGTCGGATCGCGTAGGGCATCGTCGAGCAAGCGGTTGATGCGTTTTACGACGGCGCGATCGACTTTCTGCCAGTAGGTGTAGTCCTCCCAACCTTGCCGGGTGAAGACCAGTCTCACCCTCGATCCAGCGGGTGCTCCGTTGTCTCGCCGCGCTGTACCGCTTCGGCAGCATCCACCAGACGGCGGGCATTGGCCGGGGACCGGAACAGGTGCGCTGTCTCCTCCCACGCGGCATACTCGTCAGCCGACATGAGGACGGCGTTGCCGCGTTTCGAGGTGATCTCAATGGGCATGCGATCCTCGTTGACCTTCTCGATGAGGGGGAACAACTCTTTGCGGGCTTGGCTGGCTGTAATGGCCACAACGCCTCCTCTGGCCGATACTCGTACCAGATATCGTACCATCTAAGAGACCACATCGACATCAGCCTCGGTGGCGGCGCTGCGTTCAGACCCGCTCCTCCCGGCCCGTTGGGGGATTGTGGTCAGGGCCGCTACGGTCGCGACGGCGAGATGAAAGAAAAAGAGAATAAGAGAATGCGCACCATCAGCCATCGCGAGCTTCGGAACAACAGCCCGGAAATTCTCAGCAAGGTCGGCTCCGCCCGGTTGGGAATGGCGCCGGGGGGCTGAAAGACTGGGACCGATGTCGTTCGCCGGTGCTATTTCCCCTCCCGTCCAACTCCACACCCTGATCACCGGATGGCAGACCGACTGGTTGAGCCTGGTGGCGGTGGCTGTGGACATTGCGCTGGGCGCCGGATACGTCCTGGCCGCCAGGCGGCTGTCCCACAAAGGGCGGCATTGGTCACCGTGGAGGACGGCGTCGTTTTTGGCCGGGATCGTCACCATCCTCGTCGCCACCGCCTCGGGCCTCGCCTCCTACGACGACTCGGTCTTCTCCATCCATGTCATCCAGCACCTACTGCTGATGAACGTGGCCCCCATCCTTCTGGTGCTGGGTGCTCCGGTCACCCTGGCATTACAGGCCTCGGGTCGACACACTCAGACCACCATCCTCCGGGTGCTCCACCACCCGATCGTCGAGGTCATCACCAATCCGCTGGTGGTGTTGTTCTTCTTCTCGGTCACCATGATCGGATACTTCCTCACCCCGTTCTACCAATTCAGCTTGGAGCACCCGCTCGTCCATGACCTCACCCATCTGCACTTTCTGATCACCGGCTGCCTCTACTGGTGGCTGGTGGTCGGCATCGACCCGTCCCGCTGGCGCCTGACCCCTCCCATGAAGCTGGGTTTCCTCGCGGTGGACATCCCCGTCGGCACCCTGCTCGGCCTGGCCCTGACCCAGGCCACCACTTCTGCCGCCCCGTCCTTCCACACATTGGCCGACACTCAACAGGGTGGAGGACTTCTGTGGATCGCCAGTGAGCTCTTCACCTTCGCCGCCATCGGCATCGTCGTCTTCCAATGGATGCGCTCCGACACTCGGGAAGCAGTCCGTGGTGACCGACGGGCCGATGCCGACTACGCCACCCGGTGGGCCGGACAGAGCGTTGACCCTGACGTGGCGAGAGTCGCTTCCGATCTGGAACTCACCGAGGTAGAGGTGGTGGACGGTCGGTTCGTGAATGTGTCCCACCCGGGCCCGGTTGCCGGCGACCGGTAACCCCCGACAGGCCGACCGACCCGGTTCGACGATGGGCCAACCGGCCAGTGAACGCAACTGGAGCCGAGCGGATGAGCCCAGGGACACAAGAGGCAGTGAGGTAATAGCGTAGTAATATCCTACGGTTTTCCCCAAGGCACCTCCCGATTGACGGGATACCGTAGTGTTATGCTACGGTATCTGGCATGCAGGATCGGGCCATGGGGCGTGCGTTCAGCCTCGCTCAGGAACAGCAGGGATTCGTCACCTACACGAACCTCGTCGACCTGGGGATCGACCCTGCACTGGCCCGCCAGTGGTACCAGCGAGGGCGGGTGGAGCGGGTCGCTTTCGGCGTCTACCGCTTTCCACAGGTCCAAGTCAGCGAACGGGACGCCTACCGGCTGGCCACCCTGTGGCCCGCGGGACGGGGCGTCCTGAGCCATGAGACCGCCCTCCAGGTCCACGAACTGTGCGACGTGAACCCCGACAACATCCACATCACGGTCCCGGGTCGCTACCGACCCAAACGCGCCGGGGGAGAGCGGTACGTCCTCCACCATGCCGACCTTGCTCCGGCGGAGGTCACCTTCGTCGAGGGGATCCCGATCGTCACTCCGCTCCGTGCCATCGCCGAGGCGATCGACACCTCAGTTCCCCCCCACCTCGTCGCCCAGGCGATCGGCACCGCCAGACGGCTTGGCCGAGCCCGCACATCCGACCTCGACCGCCTCGAAGAGCGACTTGTGGCACCGGCATGAGCGACCCGTTCGCAGGTCTGGCGCCGCGGGACAAGGAGCCCAACTCGGGCACGAACTTCCTCAACTGGCTGGCCCAGGCGGCCAACCGGCAACAGATGGCGCCAAAGCGAGTCAACATCGCAGCAGCTATTCGACAACTCGCCCGTCAGCCCGATACTGCGCTCGATCTTCTCGGAATTCCACGTCGACTTTGCACATGACCGTGGGGAGCGGACCGACCGGTAGTGCGCATCAAAAGAATGGCCCTCGGCTCAACGATCATCGCCCTTTCGGCATCGCCTTCTGTCTGGTCCGACTTCACCTCAGACACGTCGAATCAGTGACGTATCCGCTTCAGAAATGTCGACACAGACCGCAATGGAGCCGTCAATCGCCACCATTTGGAGTTGAGCAGCGCGTCACGGTCCCGCTCGACATTGTGTACCCGCTCATCCATGGCCACCACGTGCTGATGCTGCAATTGTTGAATATTAAGTTGCTCGTCACGGTCCCGCTCGACTTGCCGTGCCCGCTCCTCCATGGCCTCTATCGCCTGGTGCAGTTGCCGTTCCCGCTCCTCCATGGCCTCTATCGCCTGGTGCAGTTGCCGACGTTCCTCGTCGAAGGATCCCTCTATCCTCGAGTCACTCACCAAACGAGCGATGGCCGATGCGCTCCCCGAAGGCAGAAGCAGCGGTTTCGCATCCAAGGCTTGGAGGAACTGTTGGTGGGCGGCATTCCATTGTTGCGTGGGCACCTCGGATGTCGTCGATCCCTCACCCTCCCATCGGTGGTAGATGGAGGTGATCGTTCCGCTGTCGACAACCCCGACGACGAGAGCAGCACGGAGCAGAAGGTCCCAGTCCTCGCAGACGACTAGCCGCTCGTCGAAGGACATGTGCAGTTCGGTCACGAGCGACCGGGGCAGCGCAAAGCTCATCAGCGGCGTCGTATTCCGTTGGAAATGCAGCAGCGTGTCGAACGTCTCGCGTATGGCGTCCTTATCCGCGAACTCGGCAAAGGGTCTGGTCAACGTCACCCGGTGTGTAGTCGTGCCCTGCTCGTCCGCCTCTGCCTGGCGGATAGTGCGGGAGTAGCAGATGGAGCGGGCGACCTTACCGGGCCCTTCCGCCACGCACCTCTGAAAGCACTCTGCCCAGTCCGCCGTGACCAGGTCGTCGTCGTCCAGGCACGCGATATATCGCCCGCAAGCGAGCTCCAGTCCGGCATTCAACGGCGCCACCCGGCCGCCGCCACGGATCTGTTCGACTCGGACCCTCGACGTGAAGTCGTCCGCAAAGTTTGCGACCAAAGCTCGTACCGATGCGACGACGTCGTCCTCGTCGGCATGCACAAGGACAATGACCTCCAATGCGTCCACCGTCTGGGCGGCGAGACAGGCAAGCGCTTCTGCCAGCATGGCCGGCCGGTTCCCTTGGGTCCGGGTGAGTACTGAGAGAAACGGTGCTGGGAGCCGGCTGGCGTCGCCATCGTCCTCCCGCGGAGGATCAGCGATCGATTCGGCCTGTCCATGGCGGACGGGCCGTACGGGTTCGGTCCTTCCCCGATCAAGGCGATAGGCCCGTACGAACTGATTGACAATGCCATAGGGATCCGCCTCGGACCTCAGGCTCCACAGATAGTCACGCGCGGTGCCACCATCGACCAAGAGGGGATGGTCAACAGGGAAGGTCTGGTCCGAGTGCTCGAGGACCACGTCGTCTTGCCCGCACGAATGCCACCCACGAGCAGCGAATTGCCTCTCGATCCGGTCTGCGGTGAACATCTGGAGATGAGTACGGTCCAAGAGGCCGCTCGGCGTCACGTCCCATCGGCCGCCGACCAGCTTGGCGCCCAGGTCGAAATGGGCGACATTGGGAATGCTGGTGACCAGCACCGGTGGGTCGAGACCTGAAGCGACGGACGTGTCCCACAGACCGGAAAGCTCTTCGAGGACGCCGAGAGGGTCTACGAGGTGCTCGAGCGTATCGAGGAGCAGTACCGCTCCAACTGGGCGTCCGGCGGTGAGCGCGGCGATGCCTTCGCCCAGCCCCTCGCGAACGGTGAGGTCTAGGACATGCCCTTCCAAACTGCGCTTTCGAAGGTCGGCGATGGCCAGGCTGTCGACATCGGCCCCCACATACTGGCGTCCGCGTTCGACCAGTACCTCGCCGACCGCGCCGTAGCCACAACCGAGATCGAGCACGAGGCCGGCTGGAGCATGCTCCTCGACGAGATGCACGGCGCGGCCATACGGGCCATCCCATGAGAAGGCAAAACGATAGGTCGGCGTCTCCTCGAAAGCGGACGGGGGGAGATGGCCATCAGCTCCTACATCAGAAGCGGTGTTGGGCATACTCACCCCCGACGAACGTAGCCACCGCGCCCACCGTCTGTGCCTCCACAGACAGACACTGCCGGTACGGCATAGGTAGGCGTCCCTTCTCTTGCCAATCCCTGAACTCAGTCGCTCCCAGGCGATGCTGGGCGCTCCCATGGGCATCCGTCCAGGTAAGCCATTCGTCAATCACCTCTGACCGCTCTGCCCGGTGCGCAAGTAAGAGCCGGGCGAGCATGCCCTGACACTCCTCCTCCGGAGTCGGTTCGGGAAAGCCGCTGGACGTCGGACGCTTGTCATGGAACACCGCCGCGCTCACCACGTGGCGTATGACTCTGCCGCTCATCCGAACCCGCCACGACAGGTCGACGTCGTCCCCGTGGAGGAAGAAGGCGGGATCGAAGCCTCCCAGGGAGCGGAAGACCCCGAACGGCAACGCCATGGCACAGCCGCTGGCCCACGGCGTCTCGCCCGTCACCAGGTCGAAGGGCTTCGGGTGTTCGAGCGGGATCTGACGAGCCTCAGCGATGCCCACCTGTGGGTCCCTGAGCGACCTCAGCAATTCCGACACTGCGTCGGGCACCACATAGGTATCCGGATTGAACATCACCAGGAAGGTGGGGACCGGGGCCCCGTCGGAATCCAACATCCGATCGCCAGACGTCGGCGTATCGCTGAGATCCGATCCGATACTTCCGGCCACGCCGGCGAGCCGGTTCTGGCCACCGCCGTGTCCGAGGTTCTCCCCGAAAGGCACATAGTCGAACCCGATCGTCGCCTTGTCGAGCACTTGAGCCAGTTTGTCCACCACGTCAGCCGGGAGCGTCGCACCCGGGCCTTCGGCACTCCCGCAATCGCCAAGCGCGAAGCTCACGGCATCCAGGCCGAGACGGTCCCTGGCCACGTTCACGGCAGCAGCCACCGATCCGACGAACCGGAGCAAGGGCCCGTCCTCACCGCCGTAGCGCACCGTCTGTATCCTCACAGGTCCCTCCATTGGGGCTTACCCTACCGGAGCGATCTTTGGGCCGTTGACTGCTCCCACCACTGAAGCCGTGGGATTCTGAGGCTCAGGCTGCCAGGTTCCCCGCAGGGACCTTGGGCTTCTTGCCGTCGTCGCCCACCGGAACTCCATGCGGGCCTTGGCTTTCGCCCCGCAACAACTACACCTCTCGGTGGTATCCCCGGCTGGGAGCACCACCACTTGCTTATCCGGCCTTGGTGGCCTGCCAAACGAGTACCAGAACTACCGGCACGACTGTCCGAAAATCGTAGATCAACGCTTGCGCAGGAAGCCTCGTGGATTAAAGGTCAACAGAAACTTTTCTCGGCGCCGGTCAACTTCGAATTCGTCTGATTCGATCAGGAATTCCTCTATGGCTTCCATCGGCCCGGGACCGAAAGAGGGAACAACCGGGTGGCCATTCACGTTGCTGTCCTCCACGATGATGTAACTGCCGGTGCTGACCAGCGGTGCATACATGTGCAGCTCTCGGAGGACGTGATCCCGAGAGTGATCAGAATCGAGAATGACCAGAGTTTGGTTTGCTCGATCTGCAATCTCACCCACCTGCGCTACCACTTCATCTGAGGTACTTGAGCCAACCAAGTACTTGATTCGCGGATGCATAGGGAGATCCGCGTTACTTTCGATGTCGACGGAGACCACATGGCCCGTTCCGAGCAACTCGCAGATGCTTGCCAGGTAGAGGGCGCTCCCCCCAGAGGCAGTTCCACACTCGATGATGAGATCAGGTTTAAGTTCGAAGATCATCTCCTGGTAGACCCAGAGGTCGAGTGGGCACTTCCTCGTTGGAACGCCCATAAAATACGTGTCGCGCCACGTTCCACCATCTTGCTCTGCGTCGTAGTAGATCTGGTGGAATTGATCGACGATCTCTTCAGGGCTGGAAGGGGCGCGGCGAGAACGCAGAGCGCCCCCTAGCCGCGACAGAATCGCTTTGGCGACCCCCGTCTCTTTGACATCCTCCCCACGGATAAATCCGGGGGATTCCTGATTGCTGGCGGCATTCACGCCGCCAGCGGCTTTCGGGTGGTTGAC